>Ga0233425_10004725_pt1 | contig 22451 bp, 21 predicted proteins | sample Watercolumn_Towu_2_FD_181712 | JGI IMG/M metagenome (GOLD analysis project Ga0233425, IMG submission 181712) | Freshwater microbial communities from Lake Towuti, South Sulawesi, Indonesia - Watercolumn_Towuti2014_140_MG | ecosystem: Environmental > Aquatic > Freshwater > Lake | place... | reverse complement strand
CGACCCTTTGCGCCACATGCCGCCGCGCCCATCGGCTGGCGAACTGCAAGGCCAATCGCGAGAGAACGAAGGCGGGCACGAATGGCCGGCGCGGGCGGAATCAATTCAGCCGGCCGCGGGAGGGATAAGCGGGCGCGAGGCGGCGGGCAGAGGCCGCGACGAGTTATGAACGAAAATATGCGCGGCCGTCACCACTGGTAATAACATATAACAAAATCATATGCTTATAATCTGTAACTGGCTCCCCGAGTAGGACTCGAACCTACGACCTAGCGATTAACAGTCGCGTGCTCTACCAGCTGAGCTATCGGGGAACGCTGGCGACGCGGGCATATAGCAAGCCCGGCGCCGGCTTGCCAAGCTTTGTTTTTCAGCCTTGTTTTCGGCCTTTGTTTTCGGCCTTGTTTTCGACAGTGTCCGTTTAGCCTTTATTCCGCGGCGGGGAAGGCGGCCTGCGCCACCCGAACGTCGGCCATCGTCGGCAGGCCGGCCTCGTTGCCCAGATGCTGGACCTTGTGCGCCGAGGCGGCGCGGGCGAGTTCGAAATGCTCCCGCCAGGATGCGTCGGGCCGCGCCAGATAGGAGGCGCAATAGGCGCCGTGAAACACGTCGCCGGCGCCCGAAGTGTCGACGATGCGTTCGCTCGGCACGCGCAGAGCGGGCAGGAGGCGCGTCTCGCCGCTTTCGTCGTACCACAACATGCCTTTTTCGCCGTTGGTGACACCGCCGACGCGGCAGCCCTTGCTCTTGAGCCAGCCGAGCATTTCGGCCTCGCCGAGCGCCATCTGCTCGCACAGCTTGAAGGCGACGATCGCGACGTCGACATGGCCGATCAGCTCCTCGAGGCACGGGCGCATGGCGCCACCGTCGAGCGAAACCAGCACGCCGAGCTGGCGCGCCGCCTTGGCGTACCACAGCGCGGCGTCGCCCATATGGCCGTCGAGATGCAGCAGGCGCGTTTGCGAAAGATCGAGACGCTGAAACGTCTCGAGAAAATTGTCGTCGCGCGCGCGCAGGATCGCCCGCTGGCCGCCATGCGGAAAGACGAAGGAGAGCGAGGAGCGCGCAACCCGGCGCGGATGCAGGCGCACGCCGTAGCTCGCGGCCATATCGGTGAACATGTGGCCGAGCCAGTCGGTCGCGACGCTTGTCAGAAGATCGGCGCTCTGGCCGAGCCGCGCGCAGGCGAAGGCGGCGGTTACGGCGGCGCCGCCGAAGGAGACGGCGTAGTCCTTCGCCACGGTCTTTTCGTCGCCCAGCGGCATCGCGTCGGCGCGCATGGTCACGTCGATATAGGCGTGGCCGACGAAGAGGGACTGCAAGGGCGGCTCCGGGGCGGGAGGGCGTTAGAGCAAGTTCCGAAAAAGTTGACAGACTTTTTCGATGAGAACTTGCTCCAATAATTTGATTCGGCGCGATTTCTTATCGATCGAACGATTCCGTTCGATCGGAAAGCGCGCTAGACCGAAAAACTCGCGCCGCAGCCGCAGGAGGCGGTGGCGTTGGGGTTTTCCACGCGAAAAGACTGGCCCATCAGATCGTCGACGAAATCGATGCGCGCGCCGGACAGAAACGGCAGGGAGGCCGCGTCGACGACGATTTTCGCGCCGTCGCGCTCGATCGTCACATCGTCGTCCGCCGGCGCCGGTTCGACGCCGAAGGAATATTGAAAGCCCGAGCAGCCGCCGCCTTCGACGCCGACTCGCAGCGCCGAACCCGCCGGCTCGTCCGCCAGAATCGCCAGAACGCGCTTCGCCGCGCGTTCGGTCATCTCCACCGTCATGTCCGTCATCCCGCCTCGCGCCCGTGTTTGGCGGATTGCCCCGCCAGCGCAGGCAAGCTATTCGCCCAGATGATAGGCTCGCTCGCGCAGCCTTTCAATGACAGGAGACCGCGCTTGGCGCCGCGCCCGCCTCTCGCCCCCTACGCCTGCGATCCGGCGCGTTCGCGCGGGCGGCTTTACGCCGTTCCCGCCTCGCCCACGCGCAGCGAATTTCAGCGCGATCGCGACCGCATCATCCATTCCACGGCGTTCCGCCGCCTCGCGCACAAGACCCAGGTGTTCGTGCCGCTCGACGGCGACCATTTCCGCACGCGGCTCACGCATACGATAGAAGTCGGGCAGATCGCCCGCGCGCTGGCGCGTGCGCTGGCGCTGGACGAAGACCTCGCCGAGACGGTGGCGCTCGCCCACGATCTCGGCCACACCCCGTTCGGCCACGCCGGCGAGGGCGCGCTGGAGGCCTGCATGGCGCCGTACGGCGGCTTCGACCACAACGCCCAGGCGCTGCGCGTCGTGACGCTGCTGGAGCGCCGCTATGCGGACTATGACGGCCTCAACCTGACATGGGAGGCGCTGGAGGGGCTGGTCAAGCACAACGGTCCGCTCGCGGGACCGCTGGCGCGCCAGCCGGCGCCGGCCTATGTGCGCGAATTCGACGCGCGCTTTCCACTCGAACTCGAAAGTTTCGCCGGCGCCGAGGCGCAGGCGGCGGCGCAGGCGGACGACATCGCCTACAACGCGCACGACATCGACGACGGCCTTCGCGCCGGGCTGTTCGATCTCGATGACATCGCCGCCGTCCCCTTCGTCGCCGGCCTGATCGAGGAAATCCGCGCGCTGCATCCGCAGCTGGAGCGCCAGCGCGTCATTCACGAACTCGTGCGCCGCGTGATTACGCGCTTCGTCGAGGACGCGATTTCCGAATCGCAACGGCAGATGGCGGAGGCCGCACCAAAACGCGTCGAGGACGTGCGCGCCGCCGGGGCCGCGCTCGTCGGCTTTTCCGCGCCGATGGCGGAAGCGGATCGCGGCGTGAAGGCGTTTCTCTTCGTGAAGATGTACCGCCATCCGAAAGTCATGGGCGTGTGGGAGCGCGCGAGCGCAACGATCTCCCTGCTGTTCCCGGCCTTTCTCGAAACGCCCGCGCTGATGCCGCCGGAATGGGCGGCGCTCGCGGCGTCGCAGGGCGAAGCCGCGCGAGCGCGGGTCGTCGCGGACTACATCGCCGGCATGACCGACCGCTATGCGCTGGGCGAGCGGCGGCGTCTGTTCGGGGGCGGAGCGTCGCGCGCGTGATGGTTTGGGCGGCTCGCGGGCCGCACGTCACTCCGCGGCGCGCGCTTCCTGCACCGTTCTGCCGGGAATGAAGGCGTCGAAGGCGGTCCAGAACTCCGCGCGGATGCTGTCGCGCTCCATGAGGATTTCGTGGCGCGCGTGCGGAACGACGATCAGCGTGGCGAGATCGAGCCGCTGCGCGAACCGTTCGATGGCGGGGGTCGAAACGATTTCGTCGCGCTGGGCGGCGAGGATCAGCGTCGGCGTGCGCGCGCGGCGGGAAAATTCGGGCGACTCGAACCGCTTCATCTGGCGGAAGGCGGCGTTGACCCAGCCGATGGTCGGGTCGCCGATCGCCAGATGCGGCGCGGCCCGCAGAACCGCGGCGTTGCGCGCGAAACGCGCCGCGTCCGAGGTCAGCTTGTTGCCGGGAAACGGCTCTTCGTTAAAGGATTTTTCGTCGCCGAAGGGAACGAACATCGCGCCGAGGCCGAACATGTCGAGCGTGTCGGCGAGCCATCGCGCGCCGCGTGGAAAGCGCAGGCCGTAAAGGTCGATCATGGGCGTCGACAGAACCAGCCGCTGAAACGGCAGCCGGCCGGAATTCGCGGTTTCGAGCGCCACCGCGCCGCCCATCGAATGCGCGAGAGCGTACCAGGGACCGGGGCGCCCCTCGAGAACCTGCGAGACAAGAGCGTCGAGATCGCGCTGATAATGGGCGAAATCTTCGACATGGCCCTTGCGCGGGTTTTCGAGCTCGCGGTCCGAGGCGCCCTGGCCGCGCCAGTCCAGGGTGACGACCTGAAAACCGCGCCGCGTCAGCTCGACGATCGTCTCGAAATATTTTTCGATGAACTCGTTGTGGCCCTGAAGCAGCGTCACCGTGCCGCGCGGCGCCTGCGTCGTGGCGAAGGCCGCGGCGCGCAGGCGGCGGCCGTCGCGCGCGCGGATCGCAAACGCTTCCGCGCCCGGCGGAATCGGATTGTCGGGCGTTGCGACGAGCTCCATGATTCGCGGCTCCTGAGCGGCGGGGGGCGCTTCGAACGTCCCGCGCCAACGCGCTCTCGCGCCGGCCGATTCGACGCGACGACGCGTTTATCGCACGAAACGATCAGCCAGCGCAAAAGGCGGCTAGGCGCCGCGGATTTTCGAAGTCCATGCGCGCATTGACGATCAGCTCCACCTCGCCGCGCCGCGAAACGAAGTAGTGCAACGGCGTCACAACGCCGCCGTCGGCGGTTGCGCCGTAGAAGGCGCGCGCGGTTTTCGCCTTGGCGAGGTCTGTCGCGACATCGGGCGTCACGCGGTAAAGCTTCCATGGCAGGTCATAGGTCTCGAATTTCGCCAAATCCTTCGCGTAGTCGCCTGCACGCGCCGAGACGAAGACGATGTTCGACGCCTCGGGACAGGCCGCGGCGATCTTCTTGAAGCCCGCCATCTCGGCCTTGCAGTTGGCGCACCAATGCGCCCACAGCGTCACCAGAGCGGGCTTGCCGCTTGCAAGCAGCGCGCGCAGATCGAACGGCGCGCCGCTTTCGTCGACGAGTTCGATGCGGCTCAGCGACGCCTTTATTTCCGCTTCGTCGGCGGCGCGCTTTATCGGCTGGCCGACGATTTCGGCGCGGGCCTGCGAGGCAAGCGCAGCAAGCGCCAACACCACGGTTACGGAGCGCAAACGCATACATAGCCTCCCTCGATACGAAAAATGGGCGGCGAACGCGCGCCGCCCGTTCTTATCACGGCGCCCGGCGGTCAGAACTTCACCGTTACCCCCGCGTAAAAGTTCCGGCCCATGCCCGGAACCTGGCGCGCATTGGCGAGCGCCGCCGCCGGGCTGAAGTTCGAACCGTATTTGTAGCCGGCGAAATAGAAGCCCCCAAGCGGCTGCTGATAGCGCGTGTCGGTGATGTTCTCGACGCCGAGATCGAAGCGCAGGTTTTGCCACTCGTACGAGCTGCGCAAATGCAGCAGCGCGTAGGGATGCGTGACGAGCTCCTGCCGCATCGCGGAGACATGGTTCTTGCTGTCCACGAGCTGCGTTTCGACCGCCAGCGACAGGCCCTGATACCGATGCTCCAGAGCGAAGCGAGCGTTGAGCGGCATCAGGTTGTAGAGGCCGTCGCCGCGCTTCACGAAGGAAGCCGTGAGCGCGCACGGCGTGTCCGTCGGCAGGCAGTGGCGGGTATTGCCGATGTCGAGATTGCGCCCATAGAAGTAATTGACCCAGGCCGAGAACGAAAGTCGCCCGAACTCGGGCGCCTCGTAAAGCTTCAGCCGGCCGAAGGCGTCCACGCCATAGAGCTCCGCCTTGTGATTGCGGAATTGCAACGTCTGGAACACATAGGGCGCGGGCTGCGAGAAATTGCCGATGCGGTCCGCGTCGATGTAATTTTCCACGTAGCTGTAATAGGGCGTGATCTTCGCCTCGTAATTGTCGTTCCCCGTGGGATCGCGCCAGTAGCCCGTGACCGAGAAGTTGTGCGCGACTTCCGGCTTCAGATTGAGATTGCCGACATAGCCGTTGCCGTCGCCGAACCAGTTTATCATGCCGCTCATGCCGCCGAACGCGACCCACTGATAGCGCTCGTAGAGATTGGGCGAGCGCGTCTTGCGGGCGTAGCCGAACTCGTACCAGCTTCCCTGATCCGGCTGATAGCGCGCAAGAGCCACCGCGTCGAAGTTGACATCGGTGCGCGCGCGGTTCTGGGCGTTGAACAGCGCGGCGGCGACGCCGTTGGGGTTCGCGACCGGATGTTCGAGCAGATGCTCGTCGCACTCCGGCGCGCCCATGTGCATGTGAATGTGACAGACCGGGGTCGCGGCGCGCGGATCGTAAGCCTGCGCCGGGCCGGTGTTCATCCACACCACGTCGTTGCGCACGCCGAGCAGCGTCGTCCATTGCGGCGACCAGATGCGTTCCCACTCGGCGTAAGTTCCGAGCCGGTTGCGCTGCCCGCCATTGACGATCTTCTGGTCGAACGGCCCCATGAAATGGGCGTGATGGGCGGCCGCGTGGCTCGCGACCACGGCGATTCCGTTAAAGGTCGGGAACCAGACATTGGGCCACCAGTCGTTCAGACGCTGACCGTGGAACTCGTTGCCGATCCGAAGCTGGTCGTCCCGGCCGATCGGGATGTTGGCCTTGATCGAGTAGCCGAAGTCGCGGCCCTGAGACACCATCGGGTGATTGGCCGGCTGCTTGTCGTAAAGGAAGCCCATCTTGTGATTGACGAGGTGCCAATAGGCGCGCGCGTCGACCGAGCCCCAGTCGAACGCGCCGCGGTAATTGCCGTCGATCGTGTAGGCGCGGTTATGGATCATATCCATGCGCTGGTTCGGGTAGCCCTGATAGGGGATGTTGTGGATCGCGCCGCGGATCGCCAGAAAATGGCCGTCGTTCTGATAAGCGAGCGTCGCCGAATGGTGCTCGGAGATGAAGTTCGTCGAAAGCACCTTCGGGCCGGAGACGCCTTCGCGATAGTCGATCGCGCGCGACCAGGCGCCGTTATAGAGCAGCGCCCAGTGGTCGGTGGCGACGTTGGCCGTGCCGGAGACGCCGATCCCCCTATTGTTCCCGCGATAGAAAGCGGAAATCGAACCCGTCGCCAGCACGGCGCCGCCCGGGCCGACGCGCCAAGTCCCCGGCGCGGCGAACGGCCAGAACGCAGGCGGCGGCGGGGCGGCGGCGCCGGGCGCGCCGGCCGGAGCGACGCCGGGCGCCGGCGCGGCGCTCGCAAAGATCGGCGCCTTCGGCTCGACCAGGATCGAGCCGCCGATGGAGTCGCCGCCTTTGCTGACCGGCGTCACGCCGGCGAGAACTTCGATCTTCCCGACATTGTTGGGGTCCATGTAGGAGAGCGGCGAATTCATGTGGTTGGCGCAGGCGGCGGTGACCGAAACGCCGCCAAGGAGAATATTGACGCGGTCGTCGGCCATGCCGTGCAGCGCCGGCAGGCGCGAGACGCCGCCTGCTTCGTAGAAGCTGACGCCGGGGGTGCGCTCGAGAAGCTGCACCGTGTCGGCGGCGTGCGGAACGGCGCCGGCGAGGTCCGGCGTGGTGAGAATCGAGCTGCTGAGCGGCGTCGGCGACGGCGGCTTCGCCCCGACGACCGTCGGGGTTTGCGTGGGGGCGGGCTCGGGCGCCCGAACGACCGGCGCGGGCGCGCGGGCGCGGACGATCGGACTGGCGGGAACGTCGGCGCGCTGGACCGGCCGCGTGGGCGCTGCGATCGCAGGGGCGGGACGCGAAGCGCCGACATCGATCGCCGGCAGCTTGGTTTGAGCGTCGGCGCTCGAGAGCGCAGCAAGGGTCATTGCGCCGGCGGAAACGCCGCGCAGCAAGGTGGTGCGGAACATGGTCGAGTTCTCCTGACGGCCGCGCAGGGCGGGCCGGTTCTGCGGCGCGAATGCGCCGGACTGCTAGGGAAGAGGTCGAAGCAGGGTCAGGAGACGGTCGGGGGCGCGCGCGCCGGGTGGGCGCGGACAAATTGCGCCGGACGCGCCGACTCGCGCTCTTTCGGCGCGGGCGCGGCGGCGCGATCCATCGCCGGCGCCGCGTGGAAAACGAATACGGTTTCGAAAACGGCTGCGGAGTTCTGACAGGGCAGGCAGGCCGTGCAACTGTGCGAATGGCCCGCCGAATGGCTCGGCGCAGGCTGCTGCGTGGAATGCGCAGCGTGGGGTGCCGCGTCCTCGGCGCCCGGCGCGCCGTGGACGCAAGGCTCGTGGAGGCTAGTCTCGTGGACCGTCGCGGCGGAAGCGCCGGAGTGGGCAAGCTCGTGGCCGACGCGTGCGAAGGCGGCGCTTTGCAGCGCGAGCGTCAGCGCGATCGCCAACGTCAGTCTCGCCCATTTCGCCATGCTTCTCACGGTCGCGTCCGCACGTTTCGTCGAGGCCGATGATTCAACCTGCGGGGAGCGTAGAAACAGCGGCGTCGACGTTCAAGCGCCGGTTTGTCACGTTACCGATTTTGTCGAACGACGTGACATTTGCGCAACTGCATTTTGTGAAATGAGACCGCCGCCTCTTGCGCGCAAGGCCCCTTGCGCGCGCGCCGCCGCCTTCCCACATCCGCCTCAGCGCGGGCCAAAGCGGACGCGCGAAACGGAAGGCGCGGCGGGGAAAGATGCCCCCGCGCGCCGCATGTCGCTTCACACGGAGGATATGTTATGCGTCACTTCGATCTTTCCCCCCTCTATCGTCAGACCGTCGGCTTCGACCGCCTCTTCAACCTGCTCGATCAGGGCGGGGGCTTCGACAGCGCGCCGTCCTATCCGCCCTACAATATCGAGCGCACGGGCGAGAACGCCTATCGCGTGACGCTCGCCGTCGCCGGCTTCTCGCCGCAGGAACTGTTCGTCGAGACGCGCGAGAACACGCTGTCGATCAAGGGCGCGAAGGACGCGTCGGCGCCCGGCGAAACGCGCGCGGAAGTCCTGCATCAGGGCATCGCCGCCCGCGCCTTCGAGCGCCGCTTCCAGCTCGCCGATCATGTGGTGGTGACGGGCGCGAGCCTCGTCAACGGCCTGCTGCATGTCGATCTCGTCCGCGAGATTCCGGAAGCGCAGAAGCCGCGCCGCATCGAGATCGGAACCGGCGGACCGGCGACGCGCGTGGTCGAGGCCAAGGCGGCGTAACCCAAGGCGGCGCGACGAAAATCGCTTTTGCGAGGCGCCCGATCCGGGCGCCCGTTTTTTTTTTGCGCTGCGGTCAGCCTCCGGCGCCGGCGGGCGCGCCCGCCCCGAGGATCGGCGAAACCTTCGGCGCAGGCGGCAGGATCGGCGCGGCGGGGGCGGGCGCGACGGTGGCAGCGTTCTTGGCGTCGGCGGCCTGCGCCGGCGCGGCTGCGGACGGTTTGTCGGGGCGCGGCGGCGCGACGGCGCGATGGCTGGACCAGGGCGCATTCGCCTGGGGAGTCGCGCGCGGCGCAGCCGGTTGAGACGCGGCCGGATCGGGCTTCGGCGCCGATGCGGGCGGAATGGCGGGCGCCGTCGCATTCGCGGGGGGAGCGACGGCGACCTTCGGCGGCGGCGAAAGCGGACGCGGGGTCGAAGATCGGCGCGCGGACCGCGCGGGCGCGGCGCCCATGGCTTCACGCGGCGCCTCGATGACGCGCGGCTCGCCGCCGTCGGCAGGTTCAGAACGGGCCAGACTGCGCGGCCCCATGGCCGGATCCATGGCCGGCGGCGCTTCGTCCCAGCTGCTGACGATCGAGCCGTCATAGGCGTCGATGAAGAAGCGCGTCGCCTCGCCGCGCGGCCCGATTCCATGCGCGACGATGCGCGGGCCGCGGCGCTCGATCGGGCCGACAAGACGGTAGCCTTCGCGCTGCAGGATGATCGCCGCGGCGCGGCGCGAAGCGATCGGCAGCGGCCCGCCCTGCGCGGGTCCGAAATGGGCGCCGCCGAACGGCCGGAAGAAAAACTGCGCCGAAGCGCTTTGCGGCAAGGCCGCGCCGCAGGTCGCGCCCAGCAGCGCCAGCGCGCCCAGGCGCCGGATCGCCATGACGAATTTCGACGAGTTCATGTGCGCCATCCTTCCTTCATGTCTCGCCCCGTCTCGCGCGAAGAAGTTAACCAACAATGCGGCGAGGTTGGGACAAGATCGCGCAGCCTCCGCAGGCACTGGCCGCGGCCTGCGACCGCCATATCTTCCCAACAGCGGCGCGCCGCGCGGCGCGCCTTCGAGCCCCGGAACAGCGAGGAACGGCAATGGCGGCGCAAACGGCGTTCGACCGGCTCAAGGGCTTCGGCGCGAAGCTCGTCGATTGGGTCTACGACGCGTCGGTCTATTCGGTCGTGGCGTATAGCGCGATGCTGGTCGCCTTTGCGGTCGTCGGCGCGGCGATCGCTCTGAGAGTGGTCGACGCGCCGCAATTCCATCCGCCGGCGTAGCAGCGCGGCTTTGCCGAAGCGGCTGCTCATCGTCGCGCACGCGCCTTCGCCCAACACAGCGCGCCTGCGCGACGCGGCGTTGGCGGGCGCGCGTTCGGCGCAGATCGGGGGCGTCGAGGCGATCGCGCTCGGCCCGTTCGAGACCGCGCCCGAGCATGTGCTGGCGGCGGACGCGGTTCTCCTGGGAACGCCCGAAAACCTCGCTTATATGAGCGGCGCGCTGAAGGACTTTTTCGACCGCTGCTATTATCCCTTGCTGGAAAAGACCCAGGGTCTGCCATACGCGCTCTATGTCCGCGCCGGGCAGGGCGGCGGCGAGGGAACCTGCCGCGCCGTCGAGAGCATAACCACGGGCCTGCGCTGGCGCGCCGCGCAGGCGCCGCTCGTCCTGCGCGGCGCATGGCGGGAGGAGTTCGTGGATCAAGTCCGCGAACTCGGCATGGCGATGGCGGCGGGGCTGGAGGCGGGGGTGTTTTGAGGGGGGCCTGCCGACACTTTCCAATGACCAAGCCTTTTTTGCCACGGAGTTGCGGGAGCGCCGCCTGTGACGAAATCGCCGCATGTCGGCAATTCGTATCACGGTAATTGCACATGCTTTCGGTGATATACGGACTGGCGAACCGAGTGTGGGTTTTGCGCCGGACAAACGACCACGCGAGACGGGGCTCAGACATGCGCTCTGCGCGAATAGCCATTGCGGCGAGGCGTGGGGGCGATACGAAGTGACAATGGGCGGCGCGAAATTGTGCTGTGCGTATCCTGCTGCCGCAATCGTAATTCCTCTGCTAAAGGTGGCGGTTATTCATTACCATCCGAGTTATCTTCGTGCTCCTCACAAGTTTTTAGTTTTACTTTGAGCTTGGAAGGCAATTTAGTATTCTTATTGCCGCAGGCGGCCTCAAGTTGCTCTTTCGAAAGCCCCTTTGCACCACTCAAATTCGTATCGGTCAAATCTGAGTCGCTCAAATCAGCATTTTCTAGGTCTGCGTTTCTCAAATCTGCGCCGATCAATATAGAATTGCTCAAATCCGCGCCAGCCAATTCTGCGTTCCTCAGTTTTGCATATGACAGATCCGCCCTTTTCAAATTAGTATCTCTCAAGTCCGCGTTGCTTAGATTTGAATTACTCAAGTCTGTATCACTAAAATTTGTCTTATTTTCTTCGTCATTTTCGTAATGTTCGTAACCGCCCGCCTGAACATAGCTCAAGTCAGAACCGTCTAATTTAGCTCCACTTAAGTTGGCGCGATGGAGATCGGCGTCTCTCAAATTGGCGTCGCTCAATTCTGCATCACTTAAATTTGCGTCAACCAAATCAGCCTCCATCAAATTCACTCGGTTTAGTCGTGCCTTCTTTAGATTTGCGCCTCTTAAATCCGCCTTGGCAATATTTGCACCACTAATATTTGGAGCATAATCTTCATTGTCGTGTTTACCAATTGCGGTCAGCGCCGCCTGGATGTCAGTTGGCGTATTTGTATTCTGGTGAATTCCGTGGGTTCCCCCAGCTTTCAAACTCTTACCATTTTTCTGTCCAATAGACGCGGCGCTCACTCTTGTCTGCTGACGAACGAAAGCGCAAAGACTATCCAACACGCGTCCGCTATCTTCACTAGAAGACGTCATAGTTTCAACAAGCAAAATGATGCCGGCAATCCTTTTTGTTATATTGTCATTGCCTAGCAGGTCGAAGCCCTTCGTAATTTGATCATTTCTAATCCGCCTGTTCTCAGTTTCGAGCTGCTTGTCGGAGTATTGTTGTTGTTGTTCAATTTTCTTCTGTTCAATCCTTGCGGCTTTTTCCACGTTTACTTCACTGACATAAAATTGATACGCGCCAAACAGCCCGCCCATAACGACAGTTATGGCGCCAAGTATTTCACGCAGATTTCTACGAAACCTGCCGTCTCCATCTGCGATTATATGCGGATCGCCAATGTGTTGACGAATCCAGTCAGTCAACCTCGGCCAGAAACTCCAACCGACGACCGAAAAAGCAAACAAGGCACCAATCACTATGATCCAGAACATGTGTTATATCACTCCCCCTTAGCGAGGCCGCTCGATTGTTTTCGGTATTTATCAAAGTCTTTAGCGGAGGTGTCTTGTTTGTCCCGCAATTCCCATGATGCTGCCGAGTCCGATTGCTATAGTCCATCAACTTGGAGTTTTTGACAAGACCAAGTGAGCGCAAAATTAACATGATATCATACGCATCGCGTCATTTGCCGGTTCCATGCCCGGTTCCACAGGAGACATCGGCCTAGCGTCTCTCGCGCATCGCCGTTGCGGGCGTGCCACATCGTGTATCGCAGCCTGGCGCCCGCCCCCGCTTTCACGCAAAGGGCCGCGAGAGCGCCCATTTGAGGCCGGCGCTGGCGATCACGGCGGCGGCGCGGCCGCGATGGGCAAACTCTTTGGCGTAAGCGCTTGCGACAGTCACCGCGCGCAGGCGCGCACGGGCGCCGAATTCAAGAAAAAACCCTCCGCTCCCGCGAGCGAAGGGTTTTCCAGATTCGCGTCTTGCCGCTTCGTTACGCGGCCCGCACGACGTCGTCGTCGCCCGAGTCGTCCTCCGCCTCCGCGTCGGTCTTCTGGCCGCGGCGCGGACCCTTGAGCAGGTAAGCCTCGATCAGCTTCAGCGATTCCGAGTCGATCAGCTTGCGCACCGCCGTGATTTCCCGCGCCATCCGGTCGAGCGCCGCTTCGTAAAGCTGGCGCTCCGAATAGGACTGCTCGGGCTGCGTATCGGAGCGGTAGAGATCGCGCACCACCTCGGCGATGGTGACGAGATCGCCGGAATTGATCTTCGCCTCGTATTCCTGCGCGCGGCGCGACCACATGGTGCGCTTGATCCGCGCGCGCCCGGACAGCGTCGTCAGCGCCTTCTCGACCGTCTCCGGTTCGGAGAGCTTGCGCATTCCGACGCCGGCCGCCTTGCTCGTCGGCACCTTCAGGATCATCTTGTCCTTGACGAAGCTGACGACGAACAGTTCCAGGCTGAAGCCCGCGACCTCCTGCACCTCCAGGCCGACGATCTGCCCGACGCCATGCGCCGGATAGACGATGAATTCGTTGGCCTTGAAGCCGTGCTTGGGCGCGGTCGTCTTGGCTTTGGGCGCGGGCGCGGCGCGGGCGGCAAGCGGCTTGGCCGCCGGCGCGGCGGGCGCGACCGGTCCGGCGGGGGCAGGCGCAGCGGGTCGAGACGGAATTTCCGGTGTGTTCCTGGCCACTTGAGTGAATTCGCCCGTAGCTGGAGTTTTCGACAAAGTCGCCGCGGCGGGCGCCGGACGCGCGACCGCGAACGGCGCCGTGGGCGCGGCGACGGGGGATACGATCTTCGCTTGCTGGCTCTTTGCCGATTCTGTCGCTGTCGCGGCTGGCCCGATCCGCGCGGGTTCGGGCGCCTTGCGTGTCGTCTCCCTGGTTGCGCCGGCCGCCGGGCCGGCGACCTTCGCGGCCTTGACGGTTTCTTCGCGGCGCGGCGACTTTGCTGGCGGGCTGGCCGACGGGATGGCCGACGCCTTCGCGACAATCGCCTTTGTCGGCTTTGTCGCCTTTGCCATCTTGGTGGCGGTCGTAAGAACCTCGGCTTTGCCGGCTTTGGCCTTTCCAGCATTCGGCGACGCCGCTTTAGCGGCGGATTTCGCGGCGGCGGGCTTGGCGGATTTCGCGGCGGCCTTGACCGCGCTCTTGACCGCTCCCTTGGCCGTCGTCTTCCCCGCGACCTTCGTGCGGGCCGCGGCGGCCTTGACGCGCGCCGCCGTCGCCGTCGTTTTCGCAGCGACCCGGACGGCCTTGCCGGATCTAGCGGCCGAACGCGCCTTGGCCGTGGCCGCGGCCACGCGCTTCGCGGAGGGACGCGCTGTCGTCCGAGATACGGTCTTGGCCGCGCTCTTGGCGCTCTTGGTCGCGCTCTTGGTCGCGCTCCTGGCGGCGCTCGCCGCTTTGGCCTTGCCGGCCTTGGCGCCGCTCTTGGAGCCGCTCCTGGCGGAGGCCTTCGGGGCCGTCGCTTTCGCGGCTGCGCGCGAGGGTTTGGCCGAGGGCTTCGCCGCAGCGCGCGTCCGCGACGCAGACCCCGCAGCCCGACTTGCGCGCGTCTCGGCGACGCCGCTGCTGCGCGCCGGAGCGGACGCCGCGGCCTTGCGGCGTTTGGCGGCCTTTTTTGTGGACGGCATACGCAAAACTCTCCATGGTTGTCCCGCGTTGGAGACGGGACGGGGCCCTTGCGAATCGCCCGCCGGCCGCGACTCCGAGGCCGTGGCGGCGCAAACCGCAAGCGCCTGTTTGACGGAAATACAACACTCTCGGCGCGGGAGCGCCTTTACGCCCCCTCGCTCGCGCCCGATCCCGACGGATGCCTCCAACCCTTTGTTTTGTCTTTTAGATAGAGGGCTGGCGCTGTTCCTGTCCGCCGCCGACCGCCTCGCAGTTCGTTAATTGTTTGTATATCACAGTGCAGCGCAAAAATCAAAGGCGCCGAGGGGGTCGCCTGCGGACATGGTTACGTCCTCGGCCCCTTCGACTTTGAGATATTTTGCTTATTTTGCCCGATTAAGGATGTGGAAATCGCGGAAGAGGCCGCCCTGCGGCTAGCGCGCTTTCCGACCGAACGAAATCGTTCGGTCGATAAGAAATCGCGCCAAATCAAAAAGTTGTAGCGCATTCGGATCGAAAAAGTCTGTCAACTTTTTCGGAATGCGCTAATCGCCCTGGCCCGGCTCCGGCGAGAAATGCGCCTCGAACTTGTCCGGCTTGCCGTCCCATTCCTTAGCGTCCGGCGGGGGATCGCGCTTGATCGTGATATTGGGCCAGTTCTGGGCCATGTCGGCGTTCAGCTTCAGCCACTGTTCGAGGCCCGTCTCGGTGTCTGGCTTGATGGCTTCGGCCGGGCATTCGGGTTCGCAGACGCCGCAGTCGATGCATTCGTCCGGATGGATCACGAGCATGTTGGCGCCCTCGTAGAAGCAGTCGACGGGGCACACCTCGACGCAATCCATATATTTGCACTTGATGCAGTTTTCCGTGACGACGTAGGTCATGTCGCTTTTCGTTCGCTGGGGGAGTTGTCGGCTAGCTAGCGTCTTTGCCCGCCGCGTGCAAGTGCGGCGGGCGCCGGTTGCAATCAAGTCGTCGAATTCGACTTTCGCGGCGCTGGCTCCCGGCATTCCGCGCCCTCCAGCAAACGAAACCCGGGCAGTTGATGCCTTGCGAAGGTGAACTGGCGCTTGGCGTAATGACGGGTGTCGGCCTTCCCGCGCGCGATCGCCTCCTCAAGCGCGCAGCGGCCGTCGAGATAAGCGATCAGCCCCGGAACCCCATGGGCGCGCATAGCGGGCAGAGCGGGATCGAGCCCGCGCCCCCGCAAGGCGCCGACCTCGTTGAGCGCGCCCGCCTCGATCATCCTGTCGAAACGCGCGTTTATGCGCGCATAGAGTTCGGCCCGCTCGGGCGCGAGGAAGAACGCTTCGCACTGCGCCGCGTCGAGCAGGGGCGCCGCGCGCTTTTCTTGAAACGCGGTCAGCGGCCGGCCGGTGGCTTCGAACACCTCCAGCGCTCGCAGGATGCGCTGCGGGTCGGTCTCGCGCAGCCGAGCGGCGGTCTGCGGGTCGCGGCGCGACAGTTCGGCGTGCAGCGCCGGCGGGGTCATCCCCTCCGCCCATTTGCGCACGGCGGCCCGGACGTCGTCCGCCACGGCGGGAATGTCGGAGAGGCCGTAGAGCGCCGCCTTGAAATACATGCCGGTGCCGCCCGCGATCACCGGAACGAGCCCCTGCGCTTCGGCTTCGCCCAGCGCGGCCCGCAGATCGGCGAGCCAGCGGCCGACGGAATAATTCACTGCGGCGTCGACATGCCCGAACAGCCGATGCGGCGCGAGTTGCTCCTCTTCCTCGCTCGGCCGCGCGGTAAGGATGCGCAGGTCGCGATAGACCTGCATCGAGTCGGCGTTAATCACGGCCCCGCCGACGCGCCGCGCGATGTCCAGCGCCAGCGCGGACTTGCCGGAGGCGGTCGGTCCTGCGATGAGAATTGCGCGCCGCGCCGCATTGCCGGTCATATTGTCCGTCATGGCGCTATTCGCAACGAAAGCGGCCCGATGTCAAAGTCCTTCGCGCATGTCGCGACCTTCGTCGCCGGTCCGAACGCCGAATTGACCGCAGGCGACCTGACGCGCGCGCTGCGCGAAGCGGGCCTCGCGCAGGCGCGCCTCGACTGGCTCGATCCCGGGCGCGCTGCCGACGCGATCTTTTCGGCCGAGGCCGCGGCGGCAGACCGCCTGCGCGAGACGCTGCGGGAGGGATTTTCCGGCCGGGGCGTCGACGCGATCCTTCAGCCCGCGGCGGCGCGGCGCAAGGCGCTGCTCGTCGCCGATATGGATTCGACGATGATCGGGCAGGAATGCGTCGACGAACTCGCCGAATTCGTGGGCTTGCGCGAACGCGTCGCCGCCATCACCGAGCGGGCGATGCGCGGCGAAATCGAATTCGAGGGCGCCCTGAAGGAGCGCGTGGCGCTGTTAGAGGGTCTGCCCGCGGCCGCGATCGACGAAATCGTCGAGACGCGCATCGTCGACACGCCCGGCGCGCGCGCGCTTGTCGCCACCATGCGGGCGCACGGCGCGCATACCGCGCTGGTCTCCGGCGGCTTCACCCTGTTCACGGAGCGGATTGCCGCGCGTCTGGGTTTTCACGAGCAGCGCGCCAATCGGCTGGACGTGGCGGGCGGCGCGCTGACGGGGCGGGTGATCGAGCCCATTCTCGGCCGCGAGGCCAAGCGCGCGGCGCTCGAGGAGCTGCGCTCCGCTCTCGCGTTGCCGGTCGAAGGGACGCTGGCGATCGGCGACGGCGCGAACGATCTCGACATGCTGCTCGCGGCCGGGCTGGGCGTCGCCTTCCACGCCAAGCCGAAGGTCGCCGCGGCCGCCGCCGCCCGCATCGACCATGCGGACCTGACCGCGCTGCTCTTTGCGCAAGGGTATCGGAACGCGGACATTGTCGGATAGCCGGGCCGGGGCGGCTCCGCGGTTCTTTAGAAAACGGCAAAACCTCTCCGCTACGCTGGAAAGACGCGGTCGATCTCGAAACCGTTCGAAGGGCGTCATGAACAGAGTTCAGCTTGGCAGGACGGCGTCAAGGCGCCTGTCCGTGGACGAAAAGCGGCAGTCGGCGCGCCAAAAGCTTCATTCCGACGTCTGGGTGGACATCGGCGGGCTTACGCCGATTTTATGCAAGATTCTGGACATTTCCTATCACGGCGCGAGGCTCAGGGCGCGCGGCGACGCCGCCCTTCCCGATACGGTCTTCGTCTGCATCGGGGCGTCGGGGCGAAGCGCCAAGGTCATGTGGCGGTCCGGGGCGGAATACGGCGTCGAATTCGAAAACCCGGTGAGCGGGCTCGTCGAGGGGCCGCGCCGCATCGCTCAGGAAGCCGAGGCGCCCAGCGAACCGCCGTCGGCCGTCGTCGTCACGGTGGACGCCGCGCCGTTCGCGCCGGCGGAGGCGGACGAACCGGACGAGCTTGACGACGGCCCCGACCCGCTGGCCGCCGCGCTGGCGCAGCTTCGCCGCTGCATCGACAGGATGAGAGATTGACGCGCTGCGCGTCGGCGCCGCGTTGCCCACTGCCGGACCTACCAAGGCCGTCAATCCACCAAATGGATAACGTGGCGCCGATGTCCGCCGGCGACCGCCTTTTCGAGGAATTTTCGGTCGTCGGTCACCAAGGTTGCGCTGGCCATGACCGCGCAGGCGAGATAGACGCAGTCAGGAAATGGATGGCCGAGGGCGAGCGCGATGTCGAACGCGGAACGCGCGGTCTCGGTGGCGGGAACAATCTGAGAAAAGCAGCGCGGGAGGTCGTCCAACGCGTCGAGCGCCTGCTCTCGCCCAGCGCAAGCAACTCTTCTCTCGTCGGCTCCGGCGGCGATTCGCGAATCATCCGATCCTTGAATCGCCAAATTCTCAAAACGTCCACAACAATCGGTCAAAGCGACAATGCGCCTCAACGCTCAACCTGGGCAGTTACGAAGAACTTATATCCGTCCTGGCGAAACACAACCGGCATGGGCCTGCTTCCTTTGCCATCCGAGCTACTCTCCCGTCCCGCTCACCCCTCCAGCAGCCTTCTCGCGATCACCTGCGCCTGAATTTCCGCCGCGCCCTCGAAAATGTTGAGGATGCGCGCGTCGCAGAGCACGCGGCTCACCGGATATTCCAAGGCGAAGCCGTTGCCGCCGTGGATTTGCAAAGCGTTGTCGGCCGCCGCCCAGGCGACTCTCGCGCCGAGCAGCTTGGCCATGCCGGCCTCAAGGTCGCAGCGCTTGCCGCCGTCCTTCATCCGCGCGGCGAAATAGGTGATCTGGCGGGCGACGTGAATCTCCACCGCCATGGCGACGACTTTGCCGAAGACGCGCGGAAAAGCGAACAGCGGCTTGCCGAACTGGATGCGCTCCTTGGCGTATTTCAGGCCGAGGTCCAGCGCGCATTGGGCGACGCCGAGCGCGCGGGCGGCGGTCTGAATGCGCGCCGATTCGAAGGTCTCCATGAGCTGCTTGAAGCCCTTGCCCTCTTCGCCCCCTAACAGGTTTTCGGCCGGCACTTCGAAATTGTCGAAGCCGATCTCGAACTCCTTCATGCCGCGATAGCCGAGCACCTCGATTTCGCCGCCGGTCATCCCCTTGGCCGGGAAGGGCTCGGCATCCGTGCCGCGCGGCTTTTCGGCGAGGAACATGGAGAGGCCCTTGTAGCCCTTCTCGTTCGGGTTCGTGCGGGTCAGCAGCGTCATCACGTCGGCGCGCACCGGATGGGTGATCCAGGTCTTGTTTCCCGTCACCTTGTAGACGTCCCCTTCGCGCACGGCGCGCGTGCGCAGGCCCGCAAGGTCGGAGCCGTTATTGGGCTCGGTGAAGACGGCGGTCGGCAGGATTTCGCCGCTCGCGATCCTTGGCAGATATTTCTCTTTCTGCGCCTGCGTGCCGCCCACCAGAATGAGTTCGCCGGCGATTTCCGAGCGCGTGCCGAGCGAGCCGACGCCGATATAGGCGCGGGACAATTCCTCCGAAACGACGCACATGGCGATCTTGCCCATGCCCGAGCCGCCGAATTCCTCGGGAATGGTCAGGCCGAAGACGCCGAGTTCCGCAAGGCCGGAGATGACCTCGAGCGGGATATACTCGTTCTTGGCGTGCCATTCCTGGGCGAAGGGAACGACATTGTCGGCCGCGAATTTGCGCATCTCGCTGCGGATGGCCTCCAGCGTGTCGTCGAGGCCCGAGGCGCCGATGGTTTCGGCCGCCGAATGATGGTCGATGAGTTCGGCGAGGCGGGCCTTGTTGGCGGCTGTCGCGCCGGAGCGCATGAGCCGGTCGATGGCCTCGCCGCAGCGCGCCGCCACCTGCTCGCAGGACAGGCCGAAATCCGACATGCGGACGATCTCGCCCTGGCTCATCGGAATGCCGCCGAAGACCTGAGCCAGCAGTTCGGCGAAGCCGATGGCGTTCAGGAGATGCTCGGTCTCGCCATAGGCGCCCTCTTCGGAGAGCCGCTCGGCATAGGCGATCAGTTCCCTGAGGCCCTGGACATAAGTCGCGAACCAGGCGAGGCCGTGGGCGGCGTGCTGGTCGGCCTCGAACAAGTCGTTGGAAATCTTGCCGCCCGATGAGACGCGGGCGCGAACCGAAGCGAGCGCGTCCCCATAGAGCGCCTCCACCTGCGCGAGCGCCGCTTTCGCGTCGGAGAGCCAGGCCGTGGTGTCCGCGGGCGCCGTCGTCATGTCGTTCGATCTCTCGTTGGCCGCCCACAGCGGGCGGAGGGGGTGAAAATTGGCCCCTTCATGCCGTCATTTCGCGTGCGGCGCAATATGCGGCGCGGGGGGCGGGACGCCGCCATCCGAAAACGCTAGCCCCGCTTCTTCCCCTCGTAAGGGTTGTCGCCGGTTTTCCGGGAAATGCGGATCGGCACGCCGGGCAGATCGAAGGTCTTGCGCAGGCCGTTGACGAGGAAGCGCTCGTAGCTCGCCGGCAGTTCGTCGAGCTGATTGCCGAAAACGACGAAATGCGGCGGGCGTGATTTTGCCTGCGTCATATAGCGGATTTTGATGCGCCGGCCGGAGACGGCGGGCGGCGGCGTCTCCTCGACGGCGGAAAGCAGCCAGCGGTTGAGCCGCGCCGTGGCGATGCGCCGGTTCCACACTTCGTGGGTCTCGATCACCGCCGCCATCAGGGCGTCGAGCCCGTAGCCCGTCGCGCCGGAAACGGGGACGACCTGGCAGCCCTTGACCTGCGGCAACAGGCGTTCGGCCTCTTCGCGCAACGTGCGCAGCGTCGCCGTTCGATCCGCGACCAGATCCCATTTGCCGAGCGCGATGACGACCGCCCGTCCCTCGCGCGCGGCGAGATCGGCGATGGTCAAATCCTGCTTCTCGAAGGGAATCGTGGAATCGATCAGAACCACAACGACTTCGGAAAAGCGCACGGCGCGCAGCGCGTCGGCGCCGGCCAGCTTTTCGAGCTTGTCGACGACACGCGCGCGTTTTCTCAGGCCCGCCGTGTCGAAGAGCTTCATTTTGCGGTCGCGCCAGACGAAATCGACGCCGATGGAGTCGCGGGTAATGCCCGCCTCCGGGCTGGTCAGCAAACGCTCCTCGCCGAGCAGCCGGTTGATGAGCGTGGATTTTCCGGCATTGGGCCGTCCGATGATGGCGATGCGCAGCGGCTTCGAAACGTCGAGGTCGCTGCCGTCCTCGTCGTCCGCGAGTTCGGCGCGCGGCGGCGCCTCCTCCTCTTCGGCGGGCTCGGTCGCCTCGGGCAGCGCCGCGCGCAGCGCGTCGTAAAGATCGATCAGCCCCTCGCCATGTTCGGCGGAGAGCGGCACGGGATCGCCGAGGCCGAGCGCATAGGCGTCGAGCACGCCGGATTCGCCCTGCCGCCCTTCCGCCTTGTTGGCGACGAGGATGACGGGTTTTCCCGCGCGGCGCACCAGATCGGCGAAATATTTGTCGTCGGGCGTCACGCCGGCCCGCGCGTCGATCATGAACAGGATGGCGTCGGCGCAGAGGATCGCCGCTTCGGTCTGCGCGCGCATCCGGCCTTCGAGCGTCGTTTGCGCGCCTTCTTCGAGGCCCGCCGTGTCGACGACGGTGAAGGCAAGATCGGCCAGCCGCGCCGCCCCCTCGCGCCGGTCGCGGGTGACGCCGGGGCGGTCGTCGACCAGCGCCAGCCTCTTGCCGGTCAGGCGATTGAACAGCGTCGACTTGCCGACATTGGGCCGGCCGATGATGGCGAGGGAGAAGGACATGGCGGCGACTGTAGAGCAATGCGAGCCTGAAGGCTCGCGATCCGTGGCGAATGGACCGCGAGCCTTCAGGCTCGCCTCGATGCGGTTGGCGCTCAGCGCGCGCCGGTTACTTCTTTTCTTCGACCGGCGGCGGCCCGCCCCCGTCCGCCGGCTCGATGACCGGCGTGATGGTCACACCGCTTGGGCTCCCGCTTTCGGCCGCGTCCTTCTTTTTCGGTCCGCGCTTGGCGTGCAGCAGGCCGCGATAGGCGGCGGCGCGCTGGCGCATGGACTGCGGCGCTTCGCGGTCGTTGAGGAGGATATCGAAGACGCGCTCGGCCTCGTCGAAATCGTCGGCGCCGAGGGCGTCGAGGGCGTTCCACTCCTGCGCGGAAAAGCGGAAGGGGTTGGCCGAGCCCATCAACGGACCGAGCCGTTCTTCGAGCTTGACGCGGTCGCCCGCCTCCAACGCGTAGACCGCGGCGCGCAGCCGCGCCACCTCCTGCGTCAGCCGGTCGACCGCCTTGTCCTCGGCCAGCGCGTCGAGCAGGGCGACGGCCTTCTCCTTGTCGGTCGCGGCCAGTTCTTCGGCGGCGCGCAGCCGCGCGAGCGTCGCATAGCCCTTGGCGGCGTCGTTGCCCATGGCCTCGAAGGCGGCGATCGCCTCCTTGGTCTTGCCCTCGCGCGCCAGCGCGGAGGCCGCCTCGAAACGCGCGCCGGCGGCTTCCGCGAGCTTGCGGCGGCTTGTCTCGAAATAATTGTACGCGGCAGTCGCCACGAGGATCAAGAAGGCGGCGACATAGACCGGCGTCTGATAACGCTTCCAGAGGGTGGCGATCTTCTCGCGCTCGAGATCCTCGTCGACCTCCTTGAAAATATCGGACATGTCCTCGCGTTCCCCGTCGTTGCGCTCCGGCGCGTGGCCGGCGGGACAGCCGTTAGCACAGAGCGGCGGGAAAGGCGAGATTCGCCGCGACGCCCCAGCAATTCTAAAAGTAGGCTGCGGGCGAGCGTTACGGGCTATCGCGGTTTTTGACGAGGTCCGGCGGGATCGTGAAAGTCGCGAGAGATTCGAGGAAGACCTGCCAGGACGGGAAGATGACATAGGCGGTCAGCATCAGGAGATGGGCGAAGAAGCTGGTTCGCTTGGCGGCGGCTTCTCTCGCGGCTTGCCAAGGCGGCTCGACGAGATCGAGCGCCGTATGCCAGGCGAAGGCCATGAGATTC
>Ga0233425_10004723_pt1 | contig 22466 bp, 6 predicted proteins | sample Watercolumn_Towu_2_FD_181712 | JGI IMG/M metagenome (GOLD analysis project Ga0233425, IMG submission 181712) | Freshwater microbial communities from Lake Towuti, South Sulawesi, Indonesia - Watercolumn_Towuti2014_140_MG | ecosystem: Environmental > Aquatic > Freshwater > Lake | place: Indonesia... | reverse complement strand
CAGCATGGCGGGAACGCGCAGGCCGGCGCCCTGGCGATCGCCTACACGGCCACGCGGCTCACGCAGTACCCGATCAGCGCCGTGCTGGATGAGGACATCGTGGACGGCACGGTCGCCGCCCGGCACAAGGCCGTGCTCGTGACCGGCGTCGAGTACCTGGACCCGGCGGTCATCACGGGGCTGGAGGCGTTCGTGAAGCAGGGCGGACTGGTGCTCGTGACCGCCGACTGCAAGGTGGACGTGCCCGGCGCCACGAAGCTGGACGTGATGCCCGAGGCGCTGTGGCAGGCCGCGCAGGCCGAGGTGAAGAAGATCCCCGCCGAGGACAAGGAGCGCCTGGCCGCGGCCAACACGAAGGCCAACGCGTTCCGCTCCGTGATGGAGTACGCGGCGCCCATGGCCAAGGCCCTCAAAGCCGCGCTGGCCGCGAAAGGGATCCGTCCGACGTTCGAGAGCAGCCTCGACACGGTCTGCGCGGGCCGCCAGGTGCGGGGCGAGATCGAGTACGTGTTCGCCGTCAACTACACCCCCGCCGCCGGCTACACCAACAACTACGGCTACGGCGCGCCGGTCGCGGCCTCCGCGACGCTCGGGCTGCCGGACGACGGCCGGCCGACGTACGAGATCGCCGCGGGCGCGCCGGTGGAGTTCAAGAAGAAGGGCTCGGTCCAGGCCGCCAAGGTGGACTTCGCCCCGGGCCAGATGCTGATGTTCGCCCGCCCGGCGCGGCCGGTCGGCGGCGTGCAGGTGGCTCCGCCCGTGCTGAACCTCGACCTGACCCGCGAGCAGGAGTCGCCGATCCGCGTTGAACTCGCCGCCGCGCTGGTGGACGCGAACAAGGGGCTGCTGGCCGGCGCCGCGCCGCTGCAGTTCACGGTGACCGACCCGCTCGGCGTGGCGCGCTACAGCCTGTACCGCGCCACGGACCAGGGCGTGTGTTCGTTGAGCGTGCCCCTGGCGGCCAACGACCCCGCGGGCGACTGGAAGGTCAGCGTGCGCGAACTGATCACCGGCAAAGAAGGCCAGGCGACGTTTGCGTACCGCCCGGCGCCCCGGTGCGGCGCGCTGGCCGGCGCCGAGCGCCGCGCCCTGTACTTCTGGGCCGACAAGGCGAACCTCTACAACTTCTTCCGCGCGCACCGGCAGATTGCCATCGTGGCCGGGCCGGGCGACTACGAGAAGGCCGCCGCGGAGCGGCTCGTCCAGATCCTGAAGCCCTACAACGTGAGCGCCACGATCCAACCCCTCGAAGAGGCGAACCAGGCGCGGCCGCTGACGGACGAGGAAGCGGCGACCTGGTGCGGCACGGCGATCGCCGGCAGCCTGGATGCCAACGTGCGCAAGAGCGCGCAGCACGTGGGCTACAACCTGCCGAAGCCCACGATCCTGCTGGGCAGCGCGGCCGGCAACCCGCTCATCAAGCGCCTGCAGGACGCGAAGGTCCTGCCCTACGCGCCCGGCGACGACTTCCCCGGCCCCGGCCGCGGAATGATCGCGTGGAACACGATGACCCTCGGGCACGACGTGGAAGCGATCGCTCTCGTGGCGCAGGACGCCGCCGGCTTGAACGAGGCCGTGGGCACGCTGTTCACGCTCGGCGTGGGACTCGACCTGCCGACGCCGCTGGCCCTGCCGGCGGCCAGCAGCGTGGCGCCGGCGAAGGCGAAGCCGTAGGAGGCGCGGTTGCGCGCGAAGGGGGCGCACCATGACCGGCCGCGAACTGCCTGGCCACACTTCTTCCTGCGAAGGTTGCCGACCATGAGCAAAGATATCCTGATTTACTCGCACAATCACTTCGATCCCACCTGGAGGCGCTGCTTCGATCGCCCCGCCGTCTACAACGGCCAGATGGTGCGCAGTTACGTGGAAATCGAAGAGCATGTCATCAACGGCTGGCTGGGGCTCGCCGGTCGGGGGCTGACCTTCAGCGAGGGGCAGACCGCGGTGTGGCGTCGGTATCTTGAGCGCAACCCGGCGCGTCGGCACAAGCTCAAAGCGGAGGTCAGGGCAGGGCGGTTGGACATCATGCAGGCGGGCGAGGTTGTGCAGGACTCGAACATGCCGGCAGCGGAAGGACTGGTACGCAATTTCCTTCAGGCCCAGCCGCTTTACGACGAACTTGCAGGTCCCGGGCATGCCGCCAGACGCATGGCTTGGCTCGAGGACGCGTTCGGCAACAGCGCCAACTATCCGCAGGTGCTGCGCGGGCTGGGCTGCGAGGTGGCCTGCAGCATGGCCTACCGGCAGCTTCCCGACCGGGTGTGGGTCGGCATCGACGGTACTGCGATACCGTGCGCTGACAAGGTTCCCTACATCGTTGCCGGCTGTTTCGCCAAGCATCCGCCGTGTCCGGCCTGCCGCGGTAACGGCTGCCCCTCCTGCCGCGACACCGGACTGGCGTTTGCCGCGGGCGTCGACGCCCAGGCACTGCGCCGCGCGCTGGAGCAGGCAGCCGCACACGCCGCGCCATGGTGTGTGGTCGGCATCCTCAGCGAGGAGATGCTGCCCGGGGCGTACCTGCTGGAAATCGTTGCCGAGTTCAATCGCGGACGGAAGGACGGCTGCCGGGCCCGCTGGAGCAATCCCTCGGAAATGGTGGCGTTGGCCATGCCGGAGCTCGTGCGCGAAGCCGGGGCGGCGACGGAGGTCTCCCCGGACCTCAATCCGGCCATGCCCGGCTGCCTCGTGTCGCGCATCAGGTGCAAGCAGCGGACCCGGGCCGCGGCCTACGCCCTGATCCGGGCGGAAGCACGGCTGGCCTCGGAGTTGTGGGCGTTCGGCCGCCCGGCGGCACCGCCGCCGGAACTGGGGGAGGCCTGGCGACTGGTCGTGTTCAATCAGTTCCACGATGCCATTACCGGCACGCACGTGGACTCGGCCTTTCGCGAACTCATGGACATGCTGGACCGCGCCGAAGCCGTTGCCCGCACCTTTGGCGCGGAAGCTGACACGCCGGTTCTCGCCAGCGAGGAGTTCCGTCCCGTGACGGCGGGCGCAGCGCAGCGCCAGCGGTTCGGCAAGCTCGACGTGCTGTTCGACCGTGCCGGCATTATCCGTGTCCGGAAGGGGCATGTCGACCTGTTCGGCGAGGTCCGCCAGGCGTACCGGACACGCCGGCCCCTGCGCATGGGCGAACTCCTCCTCGACGCTGATTTCGGCGACGCCTGGGGGCAGCGCCTCGCGCCTTTCAGCAGTCCGCAGGACGATCAGTGCAGCATTGCCCTGGGGGACTACCACGTGGCCTGCGAGCGCAGTGCCGCCGCCATACGTTGGCACGGCAGCTACACGGGCGGCGATCCCAAGGTCAAGCGCCTTGAATGGACGGTCACTGTCCGCGCCTCGGGCGACGGCGAACGCCTCGACTTCACGGTTGCCGTCAACTGGGATACGGGCAGCCGGCGGTTGCGTGCTGTCATTCCCGTCAACTCGCAGGAGACCACGGCGACCTACGAGATCCCCTACGGCTTTATCGAGCGCGCTTATGATCCGGCCAAGCTCGATTACAGCCAGTGGAAGGCCAACACCATGGAGTTCCCGACTCTGCACTGGGGGATGAAGCGCATTGGCGCCAACCGTGGCATTGCCGTGCTGAACAAGGGCTTGCCGTGCTACCGCTGGATGCCCGGCCGCTGGGACATCTCACTGCTGCGCTCGCCGGAATGGAACTTCTGCGCCGTCGAACCGCAGGCGTACGAATTCTGGGACATTGACGGGCAGCGTGACACCGGCGAGCACCTCTTCGAATTTAGCGTTTTACCATTCAGCTCCGGCCTGACGGTTGGTGATCTCACGCGAAGCGGGTACGCGTACAACGGCGCCAGTCCTGCCGTTCCCTTCAAGGTGACCGGCGACGTGGTGGTCACGGCCTGGAAGCCGGCGGAGGATGGCACCGGCTGGGTCCTGCGCCTGCAGGATGCGGGTGGAACCGGCACGCGGGTCGCGGTGGATTTCGGCAAGAGCTGTTGCGTCTGCCGCGCCAGTCTCCTGGAAGCACAGCAGGAGCCGTGTCGCACGACGCGCACCTTCCGGGGGGACCTGCACAAGCACGGTATCCTGACGCTGCTGATCAAGCCGGCATGCGGTTGACCCCGGATGGAGGAATAGGGAACATGAACGACGATCAGGTCAGAGTGCCCATGGGAATCAGGAGCCTTAACGAAATAACGAGTTCGCTCGGCCTGACGCGCCGGATCGGGCGGCACGTTCTCCCCCTCCTGCTCGGCATCCTGGCCGCCTGGCCGATCGGCAGCGCCGCCGAGGAGCGGCTGGAACAGATCATCTCCCGCGAAGACGTGCGCTTCAACTGCGGCAATGCCGGGTTCACGATCGGCCGCGACGGCATGGTGTACCTCTGCTCCGGCGGCAACAACAGCTTCGTGCTCCGGATGACCCGCGACGGACGGGACAAGTTTGGCCAGGCGATCGTCTATGCCGCCAAGAATGCCACGGCCAACGCGGACGGGGTCGTGGCGTCGGCCAACGCCCACTTCGCCGCCCAGGTGGCGATCTACGATCGGGCGCTCCAGAAGGTCACGGAGCTGAAGGAATTCCTGGTGAACGACGCCGTGGGCTGGGAGGCTCCAGCCGGCGTGGAGGTCGGCGCCAGCGGCGATTTCTACGGGCTCGACCAGCATCGCGACCGCATCGTGCGCCTCAGCCCGGCCGGCAAGCTGCTCGCGGTCTACACGCTCCCCCACGATCCGCCCGCTCCCAACGGCGCCATGGACGATTTCCGGGTTTGCGAGAAAAAGAAATTCTTCGTCGTCATGGTTCGCGGGGCCGGCCTGCGTGCGATCGGTTTCGATGGAACCGCGAAATGGACCCGGCCGGCTTCCCTGGCCGGCCTGGCCGGCCTCCCGTTCGACGTCGATGACGACGGCACGCTCCACTACGTCGAAGCGAACTCGCCGATCCTGAAGCGCGTCGGCGCCGACGGACAACCGATGCCCGATATCACGCTCCAACTGGACAACCGAAAGCCTTCGCCGGGGAGGGTCTGGTTCTTCAACCTGCGCGTCTTCAACCACGAGCTCTTCATCCGTTCCGAGCACCCGACCGAGCTCTTCCAGTGCTACGATCTGGCCTCCGGCGCCTTCAAACACTCCGTGATGGCCGACCATGAGCGCTTCACGGTGACGTATGCGACCAACGTATGGACCGCGGGCCAACCCCTGCCCTTCTCGGTAACCCTGGATGGCGGCGGCCGCGCCACTGCCCCGCAGTGGCGCGTGTGGGCGCGTCCTCTCGCGGCCCTGGACTACCGCGAACTCAAATGGAGCGGCGGAAACCTGGACGTGCCCGCGGATCTGGCCGGGCTGTACCGGGTCAAGGTCACGCCGGAAACTCAGCCCCTGGAGCTCGGCGGTCGGTCCGAGTACCTGCTGCAGTCGATCGTCGAGATCCGTCCCCCAGACAGCCGCGGCGCGCTCGCCGTGCTGACCCCCGACGGGCGGCAGCACTACGGCCAGGGCGAGACCGTCCCCTGCTCCATCCTGCTCCGGTCGCCCGAGAAGGACCTGTCGGTCCCGGTCGCCCTGACGCTCGAAGAATCCGGCAAGACCATCGCCCGCGCCACCGTGACGGCCACCACGAACGCGGCCACTTCCCTGGAACTGCCGTCCGGTTTCACGGCCGGACTGAAACCCGGCCGGTATGTCCTCGCGGCCACCGCGGCCGGATTCACATCGGGCAGGCAGCCTCTCATGATCGGCCCGGGCACGCGGGAGCTGCCGTTCTATACGATCCAGTACGGCGACTATGGCGTGCTCCAGCCGACCCCCGTGGGCGCGCTCTGGACGGCCCCGGACTTCGTCGCGGCAAGCGCCGAACGACTACGGAAGCTCGGCATCACCATGATTGTGAACCGCCTCGGCACGGCCATGGGAGAGTTGAGGTGGGAGAACAACGTTTCCCTCGTCGTGCTGGAGTCCCTGTCGCGTCGCCTTGCCGCCGATCCGCTGGCTGTCCCGCCGGAGACCCTCAAGCTGTCCGCCCCCCATCTCCAGGGAATGGGCGCGCGTACGGCCGTCGGCATCCGCGAGATGGCGATCCTCATGGGCAATGATGCCGGCCTGCCGCTGGGAACCGGCTACGACAACCGCAAGCCCGATCAACTGGTCCAGGTGATTACCAATGTGACCCGCGCCGTGGCGCCCTATCGGTCGTTTCGCGGGTGGTCCTGGGCGTCGAACTGGTGGATCTCCGACAAGCGCGGCGGCGCGGCGGCCGCGACACCCGAAGAGAAGGCGGCCTATGAGGCCGCGGTGAAGAAGGCCCTCGAGACGGGCACCTGGGATCCGGTCATCGACAAGGTCGCCGGCATCCGGCTGGGCTACGCCGTGGAGGCGCAGGACATGTTCAACCGGACGCTACGGTCGGTGGACACGGCGGGCAACCTGCTCAGCGCCGTGGCGGCCCCGCACCGGAACGTGGAAGCCTATCCGCCCATCACCTTCAGCAATGTGGACGAAACCGACCTGCAGGCGCAGTGGGAGCAGATTGGTGTTCCCTACCATGCCCCCCACGGTGTCGATTTCTACACGCGGCCGGGCAAGCGCTCGTTTGCGCATCCTGAAATGTGGAATGACGACGGCACCGGCGGTCAGATCGTTCCCACGATCTTTCAAACGGTCATGCGTGGCGCTCGCGGCGTCGGGTTCTCAGGCGCGCTCCCGGCCTGGACCACGATCGGGAGCAGCCTGCCGGATGACCCGCGCGTCGGGCACTACGGCTACGAGTCCGTCTACCGGGCACTGAACGGCGTCCTGAACGCCTACGGTCCGTTCCTGGCCACCCTTGAGGACGACGACCAGGTGGCCATCGCCGCCTCGGGGCGGATGTACAAGATCGACGACTGGTCCGGCACCATGGGCCTTCATTTCGCGCGCCAGTTCGAAGCCTATGTGTCGTGCCTGCAGGCCCATCATCCCGCCCGTTACGTCTTCGCCGAAGATCTCAAGCCCGACACACTCACCCGGTTCAAGGCCGTCCTGCTGGTCGATGAGCGCGTCGAACTCGAACCTGAACTCACCGCGGCGCTCCAGAACGCCAGGACGGCGGGGGTAAAGATCTTCCATGACGGCACCTGCAAGGCGGAAACGGTTAAGGGCTTCACTTCATTGGGAATTCGCTTCGACAAGTTCGAGAAGGATCCAAGCCCAGCCGGCGACGATGGCGCCTACGCGCGATTCGCCGCCTATGGGGAATCGAATCGCGTTGCCCTCGCCGCGGCGCTCGACGCCGTCACCCCGCCGGCGGCCGGCGTGGAAGACGGCGGCATCCTGGTGAGCCGGCGCAAGGCCGAGAGCGGGCAGTATGTTTTCGTCGTCAACAACACGATGCCGAAACTGGACCCGGGGCAGATCTGGAGGATGACACTCTCCCTCACCACGCGCGTTCCGCTCGTGACGCCGGTCAAGCTCAACGACACGGCGGGCAAAGCCGTCTACGACGTGTTTGCCCTCACGTCCGTGTCGCCCCGGGACGGCGCCGTTCAAGCCGATCTCCGCAATCTCCCGGCCCGCCTCTTTGCCGTGCTGCCTTCCACCATCGAGCGGGTGGAATTGTCGGGCCCGAAGTCCGTGCGCGCCGGCCAGGCGTTCGCCTGGAGCGTGAAGGTGAAGGATGCGGCAGGCAAACCGATCGCAGCCGGCATTCCGCTGCGGCTCCGTCTCCTGGCGTCGGATCGAACCGAGTTGTCCGTGGACCACCTGGCCGCCGGATCGCAAGGTGTTTCCGGCGTCCTGACGGCTCCCCTGAACGCGCAGGCCGGCAACCTGATCCTGCAGGCGACCGAACTCTTTAGCGGACTGGGCGCCGAAGTGGCCTTCGCCGTTGCCTCGCCGGACCCGGTTCTGTTTCTCACCGCAGCCCCGGCTGCGGGCGGCCCTCCGGCAGCGGCGGAGGCCGCCGGTTCCCCTCTCAAGCCAGGCGCCGATATGGCGCCGGCCGACAGCCGGTTCGGTCCGCACGTGCGGGATCTCGTAATCGCCGACGAAGGCTCCCTGGCCGTCATGAACACGATGAACTGGGACCACAACCTCTACGCGGTCGACACCAGGACCGGCGAGGTCCGCTGGCGCCAGCGAGTCGGTCAGTATTTTGCCTTCTCACCGCGCCTGGCCGGGGACAAGCTCGCGGTGCAGGGGTTCGACTTCAATTCCGCGGAGGGCTACCACCTCTACCTCGTCGACGCCGACGGGAAACCCCAGCGCCGCTTCGCGCTCTACGGTCTGCCGAAACGGTTGCCCCACCGGTTCGTTCCCGCCATCCTGGGCGACCGCATCAACAACTTCGCCGCATCGCCGGACGGCCGGTGGGTGGCCTCCGCCGGCGATCTCGGCCTGGCGATGTGGACCGGCGACGGAAAGACCCTGTGGACCCAGGACTGGGGCAGAACAAACCGTCATGCCGCTTTGCTGACGGCGCTCGACGACAAGACGCTCCTGGCAGTCGAAGGCATGGACGCCGCCGCCTGGCGCGCGGAGGACGGGAAGCCCCTTTGGAAGCGCCGGCTGGCCGCCGCCGGTGAGGTGCGCAAGGCCATGATCAGCGCCGACGGCGAAACCTGCGTCCTCCTGGCGACCACCGAGGGCGGCCGGCTGTTCATCCTCCGCCGCGGGGAAGTCGTGCGCGTCATTCCGACGGGCTGCGAAGACGCCGGCGTGTCGCCGGACGGCTCGCTCGTGGCCGTGGCCGACGACTACCAGCTGAAGGTCTACTCCGTGACGAACGGACTCCAGTGGATCTTCACAGGCGATAGCCGCATCCGGTTCCCTTCTTTCGCTCCGGACTCCAAGCGCCTCGTCAGTTCCAGCGATCTCGGCAGCCTCTATGTGTTCGACGCACAGGGCAACAGGCTGCTGGATCGCGATATGGGCGCCCGCACGGTGCCGGCGTGGCTGCCCCAGGGCGACCTGATGGCTGCCACCTGGATGGGCTCCGTCGTGCGACTCGACACGCAATACCGTGAGAGGTGGCGCACCCTCCTTCGGCCCGGCGAAACCGACATGAGGGACAAGCTGTTGGCCACACAGGAGGTCCCCACCACGCGCGTGGCTTCGTGGAGCAATGCCGAGGCAACTCCCGCCCCCTTGCAGCCCAACGTTCTCGCCGGGCTGCCCTGTACGATCAGCTTCGTCCCGTCCGGGGGCTGGGGCGGCGTGCGCGGATTCTCGATGGATGCCACATGGCTGACCGACGGCAAACTCCAGGCCCCGACGGCGCCGTGGATTCCGTGGAACTACGTCGGTTTCTTCGCCGAGACCTCGCCGGTGAATTACGTTCGGATCGACACCCTTCACACCCCGTTGCGGGTGACCGGGATCACGATTGCCGAGGACCCCGCCCATCCCGAGTCCTGGCTGAGAGACGCGCAGTTCGAAGCGTGGGACGCGGCCAGAGAACAGTGGATTCCGGTGCAGGCATTGCTCTCCGACTCCGTCGTTCACACCCACCGCTTCGCGCGGCCGGTCGAAAGCGCCCGCTTCCGCCTGCTCCTGCCCTGGGGCGTGGTCGGGAACCTGCGAATGAGTGAGATCGTGCTGCACGGCGAGGTCCTCGGCGGTTCGCATCCGGACGTCGCCGCCAAGCGCCCTGCGGCCGGGCAGTGACACTCCCCGCCGTTGACGCAGGGCGACGCGAGAGCGTGGCCTCGATCACATCGCTCGACACGACTCCCGGCAGCAGCGACGCGTAGCGAAGCAGCAGGTAGTCCCGCGCCAGCTCCGGCGGAATGCGGCTTGGCGGAACGACCGTCGCACCCGGCTCACGGGACCGGAACGGCGTTCCGATGACGACGCCGGCATGTCTCTACGACCCGCACATCGGCACCCGTGACGATATACGTATGCCGCGCTTCCAGCGTGTAGAAATCCGCCGCCGGCAGCGCCGTTCCCGTGCTCAGGTCTGTGACACGGCCGGGCAACGTGACGCATCGGCGCGCGAAATTGAAGATCGTCGCGCGCTTCCCCTGGGCCGCATGCCAGACCACCGACTGGCCATCCTGCTGCAGGTAGCGCCGTTTCATGAAGGGCTGGGCGGCGTGATAATCCGCCAATGCGCGCTTGTGTTCCGCCGTCCACACCTGGTCGATGCGGCGACCGTCCGGGAAGAACAGGGGCATGTGGCAGCCTGCCATGTGCGCCAGCGAGTAGTAAACCCCCGCCGCGTCGTCCGCCGTGACGTTCTTGAGCGGGTGGCCCGTGGGCACGGTCGTGTAATCGTCGCCCACGCCAACGCGATAGCAGGCGAAGATGTTGGGGATGTCGTAGCTCGACGGATGTCCGTGCTGCACCTGGGCCCAGGGGCCGAACGACTCCATTTCCAGATTGATGCCCGCGCGCTGCAGGTCGCGGAACACCCGCAGCAGACCGCGCCACATCGTGCGTGGTTTGCAGTGGGCGTAATTGACCGGCATGAAACCGAGATTGTAGAAGCTGTCGAAGAAGAATGCGTCCAGGCCCGTCTCGCGCTTGATCTTGATGTGGCTCTTGATGAAGTAGTCCCGCGCGCCCTTGGTGGCCATATCGAGCACGCTCATCACGCACGCGTACGCGCCGCCCCACTTGAGTCGCGTGTCTTCCATGCGCACGAACCAGCCCTTGTCGTCTCGTTCCGTGTTGTTGAGGGGACTCGACAGGGCCTGGTCGTTGTTGGTCCAGCACATCGGTTGAACGCCGCGCTTCTTCGCCTCCGCAACGAAGGCTTTCACGCGCACGTTGCCGCCGAGCTCGGGCGCGATCTCGTACTCATGTCCGCAGCACATGTTCCAGTTGAACTTGCCGGGGAAGGGCGTGCGGTCGGTCATCGCGGACTTCTTCAGGTTGTCCAGGAAGAGCCGGCGCACCCCGATGGCCTGGGCGGCGGGGAGCAGATCCTTGTAGTAGCTGTCCACGGTGAAACCGGCCCAGAAGTTCTGGTAGAGATGGGGGATGAGCGGCTCCTCTCGGATCCCAAACTCGGCGCGCGCGCGATCCTCCGTTTCCTCGAAGATCCAGCTCCAGAGGTTCTGCTGGTCCACCTCCGTCCGCGGGGCCGTGCTCAGGAGTATCTTCTTCGGCGAAGTGGCGAAGGTCAGCGTCTGGTCGAAGATGTGCTTGTCGAACGTCTTCAGTTCGGCCTGGCCCGGATCGCGCACCACGACCGAGCGGATCAGCTCCACGCGTTCGAAGACGCCGATGAGCGTGTCATTGCCCTTGTACTGGAAGTCGAAGGAGCCGTGCGAAGCCCAGCGCGGCAGGTTGTGGGTCATCACCGGATTCGCGTCGCCGCCGGGTTCGACCAGGAAATGCAGGAAACCTTCCGTGGACCAGGCGGTGTTCTTCCTGAACGTGGCCACCGGCGCCGAACACGACGATTGCGAAACGGCCGTGGCGCCCGTGATCCTGCCCCCGAGCTCCCAACTTGCCTGGTCAAGCAGGTAGAAGATGGGAACATTCCTGCTGCCGTACTCGTAGTGATAGCTGAAGCCCTCGAACGCCACGCCGTTGAACGCATCGGCGGCCGGCCGCAGAACGATGTCCAGGTCCCCGCTTCCGGCGTCGGCGGGTTTGTGCCAGTCGCCCAGGTCGTGGATCGGGTCGAAGCTGTGATCGCGCATCAGCTTCACGCGCAGCGGGCGGAAGTGCATACGCGTGCGAATACGCACTTCGCTGCGCTTCCGCTGAATGCCCACCAGTTCGAGGTGGTCGGTCTCCAGCCCGGTGAACGTCTGGGTGTAGACCGAAATCGGCAGTCGGCCGGAACGCACCGGCGTATCGCCGATCCAGATCGTGCCGATCCCGACAAACCGGCGTCCGTCCGACAGAACGTCCATCCGGCACTGCCCCAGATTCACGCGAGTTCGTTGCATGCTCTTCTCTCCTTCCATGAAGCGTGATAGATCGCGCCCGCATACTCCACTCTGGGCATCCTTGGCATGGTTCTACCCTACTGTTCCATCTCGCCCCTGCAAACTGCTATCTGTAGGACCGTCCCCGATTCCCCCCCGTTGATCATCTGGTAAGACATGGAACCTCCTTGCGCATAACTACTCCCTGCTCCAATCCACCTTGTCGAAGGCGGGGTACACGGCGCTGCTGCCGTCGTCGTAGCGCCACACCACATCGCCCCACGTCCAGGGCCGGACGCGCGCCGTCACCGGGCCTTCCCCGGCCGACCGCACATCGCTGCCAGCCACGGGCGCGGGTCCCGGCTTGATCACGACTTCGACCTCCTCTGATTGACGCAGGTCCTGGAACTCGATCCAGTCCGGGGCGCGGTGTTGCTCATAGAAGCGCCGCGCAAACCGACGCACCGCCGCATTTCCGGCATCGTGGCGATTGGAGTTGTAGAGCTGGAACGTTCGGTGAGTCAGTTCGGGGCTCTGCAGGCCGCCGCCGCAGCCGATGTACCACCCGAGGTGGAACATCCACTGGAAGTACTGGTCGCTGGGGCCGCCGGCGACGACATTGCCGCCCTTCCACCCGACGGTGCATTCGCCAAACATGCGAATGCCGGCGTGCTCCATGCAGCGCCACATGCGCCACCAGTAAGGCTGGCAGGCCACGGCGCCCTCGGCGCGGCCGGCCAGCAAGGGCGCGTAGTCCACGCCCTGCAGACCGCCGAACCCGCCATCCACAAGCACCCGCTCGAACCCGAGCCGGCCGCTCATCCACTGACTGGGCCAGACGATGCGGTCGAACCACTCCGTGGCCAGGCTCATCGGCACCCACTGGTAAGGCGTGCGAAACGGATAGGACCCGTCCCGCCGCTTGCGTACCCAGTGGGTGTTTTCGCGGAACAGCGGAATGCCGCGTTCGTGCAGCAGGGCCACCACGTTGGGGTACTTGGCCATCTCGTAGCCGTAGTACACCTCCGCCGTGGGGATCCGCGCGCTGAGCGCTGACGGCAGGCTCGTCTTGGTGAACTCCGGCCGGAACCAGAAGCCAGGGCGCAGCCCTGCGCCCTTCAGGCTGGCGCACATCCGCTTCAACGCCGGATTGCAGTCGTGGTTCTCGTCGAAGCGGTAGGCGTCGTCCACCGTGATCGGCACCGCATGCCAGATATCGTGGTACATCGCGCAGACGTCAATGCCGGTATCCTTCAGTCGCTGGGCGTAGACCGCAGCGAACTTCTCCGGTCCGCCTTCGCGCTCGATCTGGCTGTGCGGGGCATCCATCGCCACCGCACCCAGTTCGTTCTGCACGCCCATGCGCCGGGAGACGTCCGCGTAAGCTTCGAACCGCGCGTTCGCGAACCGTTGCGGCAGCGGCTGCGACACGTCGGGAGCGTACAAGTACTCGACCGTGTCTACGGCAGTTCGGCAGCCGGCCAGGGCCATGTCCCAGGCCAGGTTCGGCCACACCCCGTCCACTCCCTGCTCGACGTAGCTGCAGGACAGATTGGCAGCATGGTAGTAAAGGCTGCGAGCCGCAATGGTCAGGCAACCCGGCCGGTCGCGGCCGCTCCAGTCGTAGAAGACCAGCGGGCTGCTCTGCAAACTGTCGTGATCGGGGTGGTACCCGTAGCCCTGTCGCGGCGGCCGGCCGTGCTGCCAGGTGACGGCCCGGTTCTTGTCACCCGAGAAGTCCACGACTTCCGCCCCCGGTTCCCGGAAGCCGGTCGAGTAGCTCACCACCCCCTCGCGCGAACCGCGTTCAGGCCCGAAGCCGTCGTTCAGCATCACCTGGTACCCGTCCTTGAGGGCACTCGGCATTTCGACCTCCACCAGCCGCGCCAGGCCGTGGTAGGTCGTGCCGTGCCGCTCGCGCTCGATCGGCCACCATGTCTCCCACACCCGCACGTAGGTCCACGAACGGTACCCCATGGCCTCCAGCGGCTGGGCGTAGTGGAACGTGACACGATCGCCGTCCACCACCGGCGGGAACCACAGGGGACGCGCATCGTTCGATCCTGGCGCGCTGAAGGCCAGCGTCATCGGATCCGTAAGCCACGGATGTCGGGTGCCGAACTGCGCATCGCGGTACTCGGGATTGACCGGCTCGCCCGACGCATGCCCGTACTCCACAACATTGGAGCGAGGCGCGTTCATCCCGCCAGGGGGAATCACAACCGGCAGCCCGCGGGCATCGAAGCGGCCGATGTCCAGTCCATTGCCAAAGTGGTTCGTGTAGAGAAGACGCTCACCGTTGCGGGCCTTCCAGTCCACCGGCCTTAACCGGTCGTAGACCAGTTCCTGCCCGTCCGGAAACCGCACCCGAACGCCCCAACGCCCCTGCGGCATCGCCTCCACCACGGCCCGGCCCACCTCGCGCGGTGTCACCGTGACCGGATTGCTTCGCGGCGTCTCACCGCCCCTCCTGAGGACGCCCGCGACCGCGAACGTGCAGGAAACACCGTTTTCCAACCCGGTCACAACCAGCGCAGGCTCCGTCAACGGCTTGGCGCCGAGACAGCGTTCACGCGGACTCAACTCATAGACACGCCATCCTTCCACGCGGTCGTCTTCCAGTTGCAGATTCCATCGCAGGTATGCCTTCCGGTCCCCGGCGTCGCCCGTGAGCGCCGTAGGCGACAGGACTGGCAAGGGGGGCGGTCCAACGGTCTTCCTGTGCATCCAACCTCCTTCGCCAGACACGACGGCCATTACACACGCCACCGTCAGCATCCACAAGACTCGGGTGTTCTTCATTGGCGCTCCAGCTCCTTGATGACTGCATCGACGGCCGCCAGCGCGTCGTTGCCGTTGCCGGCCACGTAGAGTTTGCGGCGCACCAACGACCAACGATCCTCCACCGGCCGAATCCGGATGCCGGCGCCGAACTGGAATGGCACGTGGCCGTTCTCGTCCACCAGCGCGTACGGCCGCGAGAGCGACACCACCGCTCGCCCCGGCCCGGGCCAGGCGTAGGTGGCGGTGAACGGCAAATGCGGGCCGTACGCCGTGCCCCAGTACGCTCCGTGCATGGCCAGGTCGTTGTTGCTCCACTCGTCGCCGATGAAGATCACCGGGGTTTCATATTCCTTCCCGAGCGGCTGATCGAAAGCCGCCGGCACGTTCGCCCACTGCTCACGGACCGTCGCCTCCAGGCCAAAGCGCTGGCGCAGAACGCCCGCCAGCTTTTCGGCGGCTGCCTGGTTTGCGGGGATGCCGTAGCTGATCGCCACCGGGGACTTCAGGCTCTTGATCCACGCCTGACACTCGTCCGGCGTCAGATTGACGACGCGCGCCGGCTTCTCGCCGCCCGCAATCTTGCGGAGTCGCGCCATGACCTCGTCGCGCTCCCGCCCCGGGAAAGGCGCCGGGCCGAACAACTGGACCTCCGGAGTCTCGCTGACCGCCAGCAGGCCTATGAAACCGCTCGGCATCTGGACCGTGAAGGCGACGCCCCGGTCGTCGCGCGTGAACCCCACCGGTGCGTCCAGCGCCACATCCCAGATTGCGCGGATGCGGGGATTGTTGATGCGGCATCGGTAGCGGTGGCGGGACAGGAACATGTTAACCGCTGCGCGCGGACCCAGGTAGTGCACCTCGCGCGTCGAAATCCCGAGGTACCGGGTGGACAACCCTTCGCGTTGGCGCGGAAAGAAACGCAGGGCCAGGTCCGGCGCCTCGCGCACGGTCTCGATCCGGTGCTCGGGCCGGGGGTCGCCCACCGTGCGGATGAACCAAGGCGACGCGGGATCCTCGGAAAGCCCCTTGGGCATGTGGAACCCGGTGGCAATCTCCTCTACGCCCTTGAACCGCTCGACTTCGGCCGATTCGACTTCGTACTCCGCTTCCAACCCGAGATCCTCGACCAGGAGTTTCCGGAGCCAGGCTGTCCGCGCCACGAGCTGGGGCTCGCGCACGAACCACACGTACGTCCGCTGAAACCCGATGCTGGTGCGTTCACATTCGACAGCCTCGCGCCCAAATGGATAGCCCATGGTCACAACACGCCCCTTGCCGAAGGCGTTCAGCGTGATCGCGGGCCGTCCGTCTTCGTAGGTGGCGAGCACGCGTGCAGTTGTCGGCTGCAGCACCTGAAACGCAGGTTTGCGGTCGGTCGTCGTCTGCCACTTGCCGCTGTAGTGGCCGTGCGGCACGGTCACGGTCAGCGGGGTATCCTTAATCCCCTCGCACACGGTGCCGGCCACGCCCGCACCCAAAACCTCCGCCAACACGCAGTCGGGCCGCGCTCTCCCGTACTCGTCCGTCACCCCCGGCAACGTCGTGGCAACCAGCGTCCCCCCGGCGGCGACCCAATCCCGAACGGCGGCGGCCACCATCTCATCCATGGCCGTTGCGCCCGGCAGAATGAGCCCCTTTAGGCCGAGCGACCCTAGCTTGCCCTCCCGCACCAGCCGTTCGTCAATCCGCGTATACGGCAGCTTGGCGGCCTGCAACACCCAGTCCCAGCCCATGTGTTCGTAGTAGATGTCACCGTCGGCCAAGTCATACACAGCCCGCGGCATCAACAGCCCGATTGCCTGCGGCGATGGCTGGGTGTTCGCCAGCGTCGGGCCAAGCCGGTAGAGCCGCCAATTGGTGAGATAGTGGTTGGCAATGCTGTGCCACCCGAGCTGGTAGTCCATGTAGCCGTGTGCAACCCAGTGGTAGAAGTAGCGGGTGAGATTGCCTGGAACCCTGAAGTTCAGCCACAAGTAGTCGCGGAATACGCTCTCGTTGCAGTCGCTCACCCGGCTTCCGAACCCTACCGGCCCCACGCTGCGGATGGCGAACGGTTGCGCCGAGCTGTCCGGGCCGGTGCCGCTCCACTGGGACCAGTCTTCGCCGAGGAAGCCACCCCACTTGCGCTCGCCCTTGCCCTGCACGCCGTCGTGGTCGCCAGCCTGCCAGGTCTCAGCAATCGCCAGTTTGTCGGGGAATGCCGCGGCGACCAGTCCCCGCTTGATGGCCAGGTAGTCCCGCACCCACTGCCGTCGGAACCGCAGGTACTCCACCCCAACCACCGGCGGATACACGAGGGGCAGACGCCACCCGTACCCGTCCTTGTAGTCGTCACCCAGTGCCGCGCGAATCGCATCCGGCGACTTGTACTTGCCCATCAGGTAGCCGCCCCAAGCCCCGGAGTCGAGCTTGGCACCGAACGCCTCCCAGTCCGTCTTGGCCCGTGGATCGACGGCACGGACCGGCAGTTCCGCACCGGCCGCTTGGAGAACAGGCCGTCCCGCAGCAAACTGTCGCCAGCGCTCGCGCGTGATGTCCGAGTAGTCCACCTCCTCGGGCAGATCCGCCCAGTCGCCCACCTCCAGGTGCAATGCACCGATCGCCGCGTACAGGCCCTCCCGGCGCAAGTTGCGCGCCATCGCCTGCAGATACTCGCCATAGGCGCGCGCCGTGTCGGCGTCGAGGAGCTGCACACCGCCGTGGGGCACGAGCTTCCCGTCGGGCTGACGGGCCAGGAGAGAAGCGTTCGTCTGGTCCGCCAGCCAGTCCGGCAGACAGCGGGCATGGCCGTAAGGCAGCAGGTCCCAGCCGTTCTTCTCGGCCTGCTGCCACTCGTTGGTGGCCTGTGCCGGCGTCTTCCGTGGCTGAAGCGTCGGCAGTTCGAGCAGGAGTTGACCGCCACGGTCGGCAACCAGACGCGCCGCCGCGTTGAGCCGCGACCAGTCGTACCGGCCCGGTGCGGGTGCGTTCCCGCCCCAGTCCCCGACCGGCAGTTCCGGTGTGAAGAAGCGCTCGCCAGCCGAGTGCAGCTTGCCAACGAGGTAGCCGGGCGTCACGGACAGGTTCCGGTTCCACCACTCGGCCATCGAGCCCGGCCGTGGGCCCAGCGGCAGCCGAACCCCGGTCGCCATCCCGGCCTGACGCCAGGCCTCACGCTGCGGATCGGACCACGGCTGTTCGGCGACTCGGACGGCACGGATCCCCTGCTCGCCCACCTGTGCCGTCAATTGCGCGCCAAGCCGGCCGCGCAACTCCGTGGCCTGGCCGGCGTAAGCCTGCACCTCTCTGGCGGCCAGCCCCAGTTCGTTCCGCCAGAACCGCAGGTCGGCCTTCAGCCGCGGGGCGGTGCGGGAATCGCGGGAAAGGCGGACCGAGCTGATGCCGTCGTCTATGCACTTGACGAGCTCGTACATCCGGGCGCCGCGCCCGACCATGGCGTCGGTCTCGGCCGGCGACGGCGCGTCCGCGGCGCCCGGCACGAGGTAGTCGGCCAGCGCACGGGCCGCCAGGGCGTCGTCCCACGCCAGTCCGAGCGCCAGCCGCACCGTCTCGCTGTCCTCGACGAGCGCCGTAACCGGGCGGTTGTGGTACTCGCCGAGCACATCGGTCGTGGCGGCGGCGGCCGCCGCCGCGCTGCACAGCAGGCACAGGGCCCGCAGCGCGGGCCGAACGATGCCCGCGTCAATGCCATACGCCACCGTCATGTCGTCCTGTGAGCGGATCGTCATCCGGGCGGCCCGCAGATCCGGCGTCCTCGCGCCGGCGTTCACGCACGCCGCCTTCGATAGCCGGGGCCCGGAAAGGAGCGTCGACCGGCCCGAAGCGCTACCGGCCGAACTCGAACGCCGTCAGCGAGGTTGGGTCGCTGAACATCAAGCCCAGGGGCCAGTAGACCTTGTAGTCCTGGGAACGGCCCCAGGCGGACATGCCGGAGATAGCCACGCCCATACGGATGACCTCTCCGGGCGCACCGGTGGCGGGCAGGATTTCCCCGCCCTTGCGGCCGGCGATGCCGCCGACCAGCTTGATCTCCTCGAAGGGCAGCCGCCCCATCAGCGCGTAGCCGGGCTTGCCGGCCAGCGGCGCGCCCAGCACGCTGCCCAGGTACTCGCCCAGCGGGTGCGCGCCGACGTCTGGGAGGACCTTCCCCCACACGTTCCCGTCGGCCATCGCGTAGTTGGCCGCCCACTCGGCGCCGGCCTTGTTGTGGTAGCGGTACTTGAACATCGCCGGCTTGCGGTTGCCGACGAAGCCGAAGCCGAACTGCTCCTCCTCGACCCAAAACTCGATCCCGTCGAAGGCGAACATGATGCCCGGGTTGTCGCCGAAGATGGGCGTGTCGTCGGTGACGAGGAAGTAGGCATACAGGTACTGGCCGTCGTGGGCGAGCGCGGCGGCCCCGGTGCCGGCGCGGAAGGTGTCGAGCAGGTCGCCGGGCCAGGTGCGGCCCCAACTGACGATGGGCAGCATCACGGTCTGCGGCGCCACGCCGGCCTTGATCCAGGCGTTGAAGTCGCCGTCCATCGGCAGCGGCGCGACCTTCGGGAGGACCAGCGGGTTCTGCAGCACGGCGCCGCCAGTGGCATTGGGGAGCGGCACCGGCGCCGGCGCAGCCGTGGCGGTCGCCCAGGTGAACGGCAGGGCCGCTTTCTTTTGGGTCTCGGTGCCCTCGAGCCGACCGCGCATCAGCCGACCGATGCTGTCGTCCTCGACATACACGCCAGGCCTGCCATCGGGCCGCAGGTAGGCGGTGAGCCCGTCGCGCATGTCCACAAAGCCACAGGTCCAGTGGCCCCGCCAGCCCCAGTTCAGCGTGGCCAGGCGCAGGCCGTCGCTGTTGTAGGCCTCGACCTGCCCGCCGAAGTCCTTGCCGATGAAGGCCCACGCTTCGTTCTTATCGCGCACCATGGCGGTGCCGGTGAAGTTCCCGCCGGAGGTGAGCGAGAACCACTTCAGGCTGCCGTCGGCGGCGAGTTTGGCGAGGCCGGTGCCGCTGGCACCCCAGGCCGGCACCATCTTCTTGTGATTCTTGGTCACGGCCATCAGGTAGTAGTCGTTGGTCTGCGGGTCCACCGCGAGACCGCTCTTGGTCTCGATCCCGATCGGGGAGTTGTCCTTGCCACAGTCGCGGACCTCGGGTTTGGTGAAGTCGTAGTTCGGGTTGCCCTGGGCGTCGAAGCCCTTGAACGGATAGACGTTGAACTTGAATTCCGTCTGGTCGCCGGTGGCGATCACGATGTCACCGTTCCTGGCAAAGCGGGTGTCGCTGTAGACGCCGGCGAACGGCACCACACCGGTGATCCGGGGTTCGAGCGGCTTGGTCACGTCGAGCAGGAAGAAGACCTGTTGGCGGACCGGGTTGCCGCTGGCGTCCTTCGCGCCGTCGGCCGCCAGGCGTTGCCCCATGGTCATCAGGTAGGGTTTGCCGCCCAGGATCGTCGCCGAGGACGGCTGGGCCATGGTGCGCCCGCCGCTCAGGGCCGGCCCCTCGCGCACGAGGCGCCAGCCGCCGGTGTCGTGGTTCACCTGGTGAATCGCGGCGCCGTACACGTAGACGTAACTCGGGTCAACCGGATGCGCCACGCCCACATCCATAAAGGTGCTCACCGCGGCGAAGAGCTCCCGTTTGCCGGCGGGGTCGATGCCGCGCACCCGGCCCGCTTCACAGACGAGGAGCGTGCCGTCGTCGCGAATCGCCAGGTCGCGCAGGAGACCCAACCGATCGCCCGCGACCGGCATCCAGGTGTCGGCCGGGCGCGCCTGTCCGAGCGTCTGCGTCACCGCGCCGTCCGCCAGTTTCAACAGGGCGATCCTGGCGGCACCGGGATCGCTCACCGCCAGCAGGCCGGCGCCGGTGGCCAGGTACCGGGGCGTGGGCAGCCCGGTCGGATGTCGCCGGGCGACCTGGCCGTCGGCGCCAAGGACGACGACCTCGGTTCCCGCCAGCGCCCAGACTGTGCCATCCGGCGCCGCCTCGACGTCACCCACCACCCCCCCGACCGGCCAGTCGGCCAGCTTGTTGCCGTTGGCCAGGTCGATCACGCGGATCACGTTGAGCCCGGGCAGAGCGACATACGCCTTGCCGCCGGCCACCGCCAGGCCCACCGGCTTGAGCTCGGTCTTGCCGTCGGGCGCGAGCAGTTTCTCGCCGTCAGCCAGCACGGCATAGAACTTCGCGCCGTTGGGCATTGGCGCGCGCTCGCCGGGGAAGATGATCGTCTGGAGTTGCCGGCCGACGCCGGCGATCAAGGTGCGCTTCACCGGGTCGCGAGTGTCGGCGATGGCCCAGACGTCGGCCTCGGCGAGGGCCGAGCCGCAGATGCTGACGCCCGTCCGGGTGTGATAGCGCAACGGAATGCCTGCCTCGTCGTAGAACGTCGAGACCACAAACGAGCCGTCGGCGAACACGACCACGCGCTCGGCGTTGTCGCAGTTGTACGTGCCCAGCGGGCTGCCGTTGTCGGCGATGTTGCCGTCGTCGAGGAAGCGGACGTCGTGCGCCACGGCGCGCACCTCGTACTTGCCGGCCGGGGCAGGCACGCCGGCGTCATCGCGGCCATCCCACCACAGCTCCCGGACCGGCGCGTCGTCGGCGAGCAGCATGCGCACGAGCGTCCCGTCGGGCCGGTAAACCCCGGCGCTGAGTCGCGCGCCGGCCGGGAGTTTCACGGCGAGCTTCTTCCAGTCCGGGCCCGGCTGCGGTTCGGGGTAGTTGTAGGCCCCGACGTTGACGCGGCCGTCGCGCGCGGTGAACGGCTTGTCGTCGCGGTCGGCTTCCACCTTCGGCTCGAGAGCCAACCCGGCGGTCTGGCCCGGCAGGCCGCCGCCCCAGGTGACCTGCGGGGCGATGTGGAGATCGTTGCGGGCCGGGTCGACGAACGCCGGCAGGGTGTACGAGCTGTGCCGTTCCTGCCCGGACGACGCAAACCATTCGTGGATGATGCGGCACTGGTTGGCCAGGCCCCAGGTGCCGACCGTGCCGGCGATGGCGTTGTAGTCGCTCGACCACGACGAGCCCGAGGCGGGGTCCACGACCATGGCGGTGTTATTGTTGGCGAAAAGGCAGTTGCGGATTTCGCCCTGCGAGCTGGACGACGCCATTAGCCCGGCCATCGAACAGGAGGCCACCGTCAGGTGCGCCAGGCGGCTGCGCGTGGACTGTTTCACCTGCGCGCCGGTCACGCAACGCAGGAAGACGCTGCTTTCCAGGCGCAGGTCTTCGCACAGTGCGGCTTCCAGGCCCTTTGCCAGGCCGTCGAATGTGCATCGTTCGATGACGACGCCACGCACCTTCTCGACCTTGAGCCCGAGATCTTGTCCTCGAAAGGTGAGCCCGGAGACACGCACGTGCTGCGAACGGTGGATGGACACGGCTGGCTCGCCCACGACCGCCGGCTCGATCACGACCGCGCCGGCAGGATCGCCGGTGAGCTGGCCGCTCTCGTCGCCGACAATCGCCAGGGGCGCGTGGGGCGTGCCGAAGCGTTCGGAAATCAACACCGCTTCGCGGTAGGCGCCGGGACCGAGGACGATCTGATCCCCGTGCGTCGGCAACTGGGCAGCGCGGGTCAGGGTTCTGACCGCCGTCTTCGCGCTCGTGCCGTCGGCCCGGTCATCGCCGGCGGCACGCACGTAGAACGTCGCCGCCGGTGACTGGGATGCCAGCGCCGTCAGCGCGCCCAAGGTCCAAATCATCCATCGTCCGAGAGTCCATCGTTTCATGTTTGTTTGATCCTTCGATCTACCGGTTCAGCATTGGCTGCGGCGAATCCAACTGAGGTTCTTGCGCAACTGCTCAGGTGCCCGCCTGCGGCGGGCGGGCGCCTGAGAGAATTGGCCCCAGCCAATCCTC
>Ga0233425_10004722_pt1 | contig 22466 bp, 12 predicted proteins | sample Watercolumn_Towu_2_FD_181712 | JGI IMG/M metagenome (GOLD analysis project Ga0233425, IMG submission 181712) | Freshwater microbial communities from Lake Towuti, South Sulawesi, Indonesia - Watercolumn_Towuti2014_140_MG | ecosystem: Environmental > Aquatic > Freshwater > Lake | place... | reverse complement strand
CATGGCGCCGAAGATCCGTTTCTTCGAGGGGAAGATCAAGATCATCCGGCCGTTGGCCTACATCACGGAAGACGAGACCCGGGCGTACGCAGAGGAGATGACCGTGGTGCCGCCCGCGTGCCAGTGTGGAGGTCTCGCGCGCTCGGTCCGGCACGACACCAAGCAGTTCATCGCGAAGCTGAAGCGGCGCTACCCGGACACCGCTGCCAACCTGTACAAGGTGCTGACGACGTCGGGTCGGGGGACCGAATGAGCCACGGGGAGATGCACGACGCCCGCGGGGTGCAGCGGGCCAGCGGTCCGCTGGGCGAGACGGTGCTGGCCGCCGCGCTGACCGCGGTCGTGCTCTGGGTCGTGGACATGGGGCTGCGGCCGCCTCAGGACGCGGCGCTCGCGTTGTCGGACCTGTTCTTCCTGTTGTGCGGGCTGCTTCCGGCAGGCGTTGCCGCAGGCACGTTCTTCCGCGTCGTCCTGGGCCCGCCAAGCCTCGTGCAGCAAGTCGTCGACCGCGCATCGCGAAGCCTTCGGCTTGCCTGGAGCGGGGGCAGGGACGCGGGATATCGGACATTGACCCGGCTGGCGGGGCTGGCTGTTGCCTTGCCGGCTGCGGCCGCGCTCGCGTTCGCACTCGACATACGCATCGCCCAGGACGTGGTACGGCCGCGGCTTGCCGCGATGCTCAACCTCGGCGTGTCGTTCCTGGCCGTGCTGGTCGGCCTGGTGGTGTACGTGTTCGTGACCGCGCTGGGAGACCGGCTGAAGCCGCGCGTGGTCGCCACGTCCGTGCTTCGCCTGCTGTGGGCCCGGCCCCTGGTCCCGGTCGCAATGTTCGCTGCAGCCCTTGCCGGAGGCACAGCGTGGCTCCTGTACGGGTTCCGGGCCGCGGTCCGGGTCGCTCCGTGGGTCACGCCCCTGATCGGGCTCGGGGCATTCGCTGCCGCGGCAGTCTGCACCGTTGCGGCAGTGCACTGGCTGGGCCGGCCGCTCCGGTGGCGACTCACCATGGGGGCCGTGGCCGTGCTCACTCTGCTCAGCGCCGCGCCACCGCTGTCCCTCGACACCACCGACGCAGGCGCACACGCGTACTTCCGGCAGGTGCGTTCGGGCTCCATCGTCTACCAGGGTCTCGAACGGCTGCTCGACCGCGACGGAGACGGGGCCATGGATCTCTTTGCCGGCGGCGATTGCCAGCCCGACGACGGCTCCGTCTACCCGACCGCCATCGAGGTCCCGGACAACGGGGTGGACGAGGACTGCGACGGCGGGGACCTCGCCGCGGCCGAAGTGGAGCGAGGCAAGTGGGACTTCCCCGTGCCGCCAGGCCTCCTGCCCCCGCGGACGCCCGTGTTCCTCCTGACCCTCGACGGCGTGTCCTACTCCCACATGTCCATGAACGGGTACGGCCGCAAGACCACCCCGAACCTGGACCGGCTGGCCCCGGACTGCGTCGTCTTCGACGCCGCGTTCAGCCAGGGCCCGAGCACCCGGCTGTCCATGGCCTCGATGTTCACGTCGCGGTACGACTCGCAGATAGCGACCGAGGGCGGCACCCACGTGCCCCATCCGCTGGCTGACGAGAACCTGACCATGGCCGAGCTGTTTCGCATGAACGGGTACTGGACGGTGGCCGTGGCTTCCAACGCGTATTTCACCGGGCGCTGGAAGGGGATTCTGCAGGGGTTCGACACCGTGGATCGCAGCGCGGTGCTCCCCGGGACCAGGGGGCTTACTGCGAACAACGCGGACCGGCTGGTGGCCGCTGTCCTGGAGCACCTGAAGAGCCGCGACGGCCGGCCGGTGTTCCTGTGGGCTCACTTCTTCGACCCCCACGGGCCGTTCATGCAGCCCCGCCTCGTTCCGAAGTTCGGCCAGGCGCGGGAAGACAAGTACGACGCGGAAGTCCGGTGGACGGACTTGAACGTCGGCCGGCTGGTGGGCGAGATCGACCGTGCGCACCGCAAGACCGGCTACGTCCTGGTCATCGCCGCGGACCACGGCACGTCGTTCGACGGACACCACAAGCGGTACAACCACGGGTACGACCTGTACGCCGCGACCACGCGCATCCCGCTCCTGATCTGCTCGCCTTCTATCCCGGGCCGGTCCGTCGCCGGTTCTCCCGTGACCCTGACCGACCTGCTTCCCACGCTGGTCAACCTGCTGGGCCTGCGGGCTCCCGGAGCGCAGTTCGAGGGGCGCAGCCTCGTGCCGCTGGTGCTTTCCGACGCGGACTGGAAGGACCGCATCGTGCTCCAGCAGTTTTTCCTCGTTGAGCGGGAGCGCAAGGGAATGGACCCGCTTTCCGCCGCGGCCGTCAAGACCGCCCGGCACAACTTCATCTGGAACCGGGAGCAGGGCACCCTGGAGCTGTACGACTACCTGGCAGACCCGGAAGAGACGCAGAACCTGACCGATGCCGAGCCGGAGCTTGCCGCCCGGCTGGAATCCGTGCTAAAAACGTGGCTCTACCTGGTGCGGGACGCAGACGGACCCGAGCGGGAGCCGGTGCGGCAGGTGCAGGACGGGTCGGACCCGGACGATGACGGAGGAAAGGACGATGAAGCCGAAGACAGCTTGGAGTGATTCGGGACTCGGTGCGATGGGGTGCGCAGGCCTGCTTGCCGCGTGCGCAGCTGCCGCGGTGGCGCTGGCGCCCGTCCCCAGCGCACTTGCGCGAGGGGGCTTCATCTTCGGGTTCGACGTGGGCGGTGCGACGGTGAGCGGCGAGCGCGGGGTAGACTTGAAGGATTACCCCACGTGCAACGGGAACGATGCGTGCGATGTCCGATCCGACACCGGATCGGGCTTCGCATTCGGGCTGCACTTCGGGTACAACGTGCTGGGCTACGGGGGCATCGAGTTGGCCGGCTTCGGCCACGGCAACAAGGACTCCGGCAAAGGCAAGTGGGAAGGCTCCGGCCACGGCAGCGTGGTCGCTCGGGTGTGCCCGCTCCAGTTCTTCCGGCAGCTCGATGAGCGGAAATACGACACGTCCCTGTACGTGGGCTACACGATCATCTCCTACAACGGCTACCACATCAAGCGCTTCGGCGACGGCCGCGGCTGGCGCGGCGACGGGCTGCCCTTCGGCATCACCGGCGAGTACTACGTCAATGAATCGATCGCGGTCGGGGTCGACCTGCGGTTCGTGAAGCCGTGGTACAACGAGTACATCTACAACCTGGACGACGACATCACGTTTACCCCGGAGTCCGAGCCGTCGACGCTCGTGTTTGCTCCCATGGCCACCTTGACGTTCCGAGTGCCGGGCTCCTGGTGATGAAGCGTCTCTACCCCTACATCGCGATCTTTGTCGTGGCGGGAGCGGGGCTCGCTCTCACATCGTGGAACTTCCTGGCGGGACCCTCCGCACACTTCCATTTCATCGACCTTGCCGAGTCGTTCATGGCCGGCCGGCTGGACACGGACACGCCGCTGCTCAAGAAGGGACAGAAGGACCTGCCCGGCGACCCTCCGGGGCTCCAGGCTGCGGTAGACCGGCAGATGGCCAGCGGCGGGTGGAACGACTGGGTCTCGTACTTCTCGGCAGTGCTCAAGTCGGGCGAGTCGTTCGACGGGGTCTGGCCCTGGAAGAACCGGAAGCCCGGGCAGAAGGGGCATGACCTCGCGGCGCGGTTCGTGACGCTCTCCGGCGACTGGGTCGAGTTCGACCGGTTCAAGGACATCCGGGACGTGTGCGTCGGGCCGCCGGAGGGCGCGGACAGGACCGCGTGGGAGAACCGGGACCGATTCGACGCGGAGCGCGACGCGTGTGCGCAAGCCGGAGCAGGCACCGCGGGCCCGTGTGGCAGGGGGGAGCGCCGGGTGTCCTGCCAGACGCGCAAGTACTTCGTGTCGTTCCCGCCGTTTCCCGCGATCCTGATGATGCCCTTCGTCGCGCTGTGGCACTACGACTTCAACGACGTGGTGTTCACCCTGCTTTTTGCCGCGCTCAACGCAGCGCTGCTGTTCGCGCTGTTCCGCAGGCTGCGCATCCTGGGGTACAGCGTGCGCAGGGACCGCGACCTCGTGCTGCTGACCCTGCTGTTCACCTTCGGCACCGTGAGCTTCTTCTCCTCGGTGCGCGGAGAGGTGTGGTACACCGCGCTCATCCTCGGTGTGACGTTGGAGGTTCTCTACCTCTACTTCGCCACGGACCTGCGCTCCCCGTTCCTCGCAGGCCTCTTCCTGGTGCTGGGGTTCGCGACCCGGACCCCCGTGCTCTTTGCCGCTTCCTACTTCGTGCTGCTCGTGGTGCTCCAGAAGCAGCCGTGGGACGGCAGGGGCCTCCTGCTGCGGGTCCGGCAGATGGCCCTGTTTGCCCTGCCCTGCGCGGTCGTGGGCGCTGCCCTGATGGGGTTCAACGCGGCGCGTTTCGGCAACCCCTTCGAGTTCGGCCACAAGTACCTCCTGGACGGCACGCGGGATGCGATCGTGGACTACGGCATGTTCTCGTTCTGGTTCCTGCCCCGCAACCTGGCGTCCGCGTTCACCAACGTGCCCCAGTTCATCTCCGAGTATCCGTACGTGAAGATCACGGGGCACGGCATCTCCCTGTTGGCGACCACGCCGGTGCTGTTCTACCTGCTCTGGCCCAGGAAGGCTTCCGTGGACGCGGCTTCCGCTCCCAAGTATCGGCTCAGCCTGCACACGATCCTCTGGATCTCGGTCGCGTGCACGGCCGCTCCAGGGCTGCTCTACCAGAACAGCGGGTGGTTCCAGTTCGGTTACCGTTTCGCGCTGGACTACCTGCCCATGCTGTTCCTGCTGCTGGCTGTCGACGAGCGGAAGCACAGCCGGCTGTTCTACGCCCTGGTCGCGGTGAGCGTCGCGGTGAACCTGTTCGGCGCAGTCACGTTCGGCCGCATGAGCGCATTCTACTACTGATGACCCGACGGTGATTCGAGAGGAAGCATGCGATACGCAGCGCTGATCCTGGCATTCCTGACTTTGGCCCGCTGCGCCGGCGACGGCAGTGGAAGCTCCGGTGACGACCCGTCCGGCCGAGCCCCCGCAGATGCGATGGCCGGCGACGCCCAGCCCGGAGAGGGGTCGGCACCGGACGCGGCCGTCGGGGATTCCGTGCCCGGCGACGCGGCCTCCGGGGACGCTGCCTCCGGGGACGCTGCCTCCGGGGACGCAGCGGGAAGCGGCGACTCGCAGCAGGAGCCGGACGCCGGTCCTGCCGACTCCGCGGACCCCGAGGAGGTGGTGGCCCCTCCGCTTCCCGTGACCGTGACCCGCGGGCCCTACTTCCAGTGGCCCCGCACCACGGGATTCGTGGTCTTGGCCGAGACAGCGGAGGAGTTGCCGCTGGTCGTGCGCGTGCAGTGGACCGGCGGCCAGGAGGACTTCCAGTCCGTGCCGGTCAAGCCCGTCAATACCCTGCTGGGCGTGCCGTTGGAGGAGTTCGACGGCTTCCTCCACGAGGTCGAGGTCACTATCCCCAACACCGCGGCCGTGGTGACCGTGGCGTTCGTCAACACGGTTGCCCCCTTCGAGACCAAGCTCTACCCCCCGGCCGCGCAGCAGGAGCTGCGCATGGTGATGTTCGGTGACACCCGGTCCCAGGACGACAAGCACCAGATCGTCGTGGATGGTGCTGCGCTGGAGCAGCCCGAGGTCGTGGTCCACACCGCGGACATGGTCAGCGGCGGATCCATCCTTCCGCTCTGGTACAAGTTCTTCCAGATCGAGAAGAACCTCCTGGCCGGGTCGTTCTTCTTCGCCGAGTTCGGAAACCACGACATCCTGGGCGAGTCCTACTGGGACACGCTGTTCGTCACCGGGAACACCTTCAACAACGAGCGGAACTACTGGATCGACCTGGGACTGGTGGGCCTGGTGGTCATCGACACCTACGGCACCAAGTGGGCGGGGCAGAAGGCGCAGGCATGGCTGGAGGGGGCGCTGCAGCAGCTCCAGTCCAAGAAGTGGCTCATCTTCTCGACCCACGTGCCGATGTACACCTTCTCCAAACACGGTCCGTGGACCGAGGGCAGGACCCTGGTGCAGCCGCTGCTGGAGAAGTACGGCGTGGACCTGGTCTTTGCCGGGCACAACCACTGTTACGAGCACTTCACCGTCAACGGGATCCCGCACATCGTGGCAGGCGGCGGCGGCGCGCCCCTGTACGACACGCTGCCCGAGCAGGACGTCCAGTTCCAGTACTTCGTCGCGTCCGACAGCTTCTACCATTACGTGCTGGTGGAAGCGGACAAGGATGCGATGCACGTCACCGCGATCAACGCGGAGACCAACCAGGTCTACGAGACGTTCGACATCGAGTAGGGGTGCGCAGTGCGCAACGGGACGCCCCTGGACGGGCCCTGGCGCGGGTCAGATGTGGATCTCTGCGACGTCGCCTTCCTGGAGCAGGTAGTCCCTCGGAACCCTGAGGCCGTCGATCTTGCCGTCCTTGCTCCAGATGCGCGCATACTGGAGCCCTTCTTTCATCTCCTTGTGGATGCGACCCGCAAGGACCTCCACCGTGGTGCCTGCCTTGAGCACGAAGGGGTCTGCCCTGTCCGGCGGCTTGCCCGGGAGCTTGCTGTAGGTCCGGATGAGGCCCAGCATGTCGTAGATGGCTTTTCGCAGCGGCTCAGCCGACGCGGGGTCCTCCAGGTCGAGGGTGACCACCGGCCATCGCTGGCCCGTGACCTCCTGGAGCAGCTCGAGGCGTGCGGCCGCGTCCGGGGCGTGCGCATGGGTTGCGACCATCAGCGTTCTCAGCGCTGCGACACCGGTGTCGAACTGCCCCGCGGGCTCATTCCGGGCCGCCAGCACGACCTTGCCGTCCGCGAGCATTCGGGCCAGGTCCTCCACCTCGGTGAGGATGTCGTCGGATGCGAGGCTGACCACGAGCAGCGCCGCGTTGCCGTAGCGGACCACGGAGCAGTACCACGGCACCGGCGCCTGGGGCGAGAGGGGAGGCATGTCCACCAGCTGGATCGAAACGTCCTCGTAGCGCATCATTCCCGGCTGGTACATCTGGGTCGTGAACGGGAACGACGCAATCTGCGGCTTTGCGTTGGTCAGCGCGTCCAGCAGCGAGGACTTGCCGCTGTTCGGCGGTCCGACGAGGAACACCTGGCCGATGCCTTCCGGCTTCACGTAGTAGGCGTGGGACGAGGTCTTGGCCGCGCTCTTGGTCGCATCCTGCTTGGTCTGCTTTATGCGACGCTTGATGTCTGCCTGGAGGTGGTCCGTGCCCTTGTGCTTCGGAATGGTGCGAAGCATCTCCTCGAGCGCGTCCAGCTTCTCCTGCGGAGTCCTCGCCTCTCGCAGCTTCTGCTCCGCTGCCAGGTAGTCCGGGGTCAGGTTTGCCGGCATGTGACCTTTGCCTCCTCGAGCAGCTCCAGCGACCGCTCCCCCAGCGGGTAAGCCGAGGAGTAGACCACCTCGACGATGCCCGCGTTGATGATCATCTTCGTACACAGCAGGCAGGGGGAGTTGGTGCAGTAGAGCGTTGCGCCCTTGACGCTGATGCCGTGGTAGGCTGCCTGCGTGATGGCGTTTTCTTCGCCGTGGGAGCAGAGGCAGTCGCCGAGGGCCGAGCCGCTCTGCTCGAACCGTGCGCACCGGGGGCAGCCGCCCGCGGAGCAGTTGGCGGCCCCCCGCGGGGTCCCGTTGTAGCCCGTGGAGATGATCCGCTTCTCCTTGACGATGAGGGCCGCGACCTTGCGCTTCACACAGTCGGACCGGGCTGCGACCCGGGACGCGATGTCCATGAAGTACGCGTCCCAGGACACGCGGGGCAGCCGGGCGGACAGGGCCATGACAAGGCGGGTCGCGGCGTTCCGGTCAGCGTCCCGCGAGGCTTCCATGGCAGGAACGCCTGCCCGGGACAGGGCCACGTGCGACTGGGGGTCCAGCCCGCCCTTTTCGAAGGCCAGCCCGGCAGGCGCGACCGCGGCCAGGAGCACGGCCTCGGCAGCGTTGCGGACCGGGGCCACGAGGGTGTTCTTCAGGGGGTCGATGCGGAGTGCGGCAAGCCGCGCTCTGAAGTCCGGGCCCAGCGGTCCGGCCAGCGCTTCCGCCTGGGAAACCGGCAGAGGAACCAGGGCGTCCAGGTCCAGCAGGGTGAAGCCGCATTCGGCCAGCGACGAGGCCAGCGGACACGAAGCGGGCATGAACGCGAGCGCCAGGATCATGCGGGCCCCCTCCGGACGTCCACGAACGCGGAGAGCGTCTCCTCGAGCTTGCGCAGCCCTTCCAGCGACTCGGGCCCGACCAGCCGCACCCTGCCGGAGTCCAGGCCGTTGTCCACCGTGGTCAGCAGGTCCATGGACTTGTAGCGGTCCAGCGCGTTGGCGATGTTCACCGCGGACACCGCTTCCTGGCAGGTGAGGTCGCCCTGGTGGTAGTCCTGCTGCGAGCGATCCAGGATCGCGGCCACGAGGTCCTTCTGCTTCATCGCTCCCTTCCAGCGCACCATGGGCGCGTACCGGGCCGCGATGAGGTAGCTCTCGATGACCGGGAGGATCATGTTCCGGAAGAGCAGCAGCCGGTCCACCTCCGACGGCACCAGGAGGACGGTGTGCTCCGGAGACACCTGGATGACGCCTTCCGAGCTCCAGGACTCGAGCGCGGCAAGCACGCCCCGCGAGAAGTCGCCCACCCGGAAGATGAACTCCTTCTTGAACAGCCGCGAGAGGAACAGGACGTCCTCCTCGACCTGGCTGCGGGCGATCCCCGGCTGGTGGCTTCGGGCCAGCAGCGAAGCGGCCGTGAGCGCCTCGCGCTGGTACACGTGCACGAGGTTATTGCGGTAGTAGTTCATGTAACTGCGCGCCCTGGGCACCACGGAGAAGACCGTCTCGTCCTCGAACTCCGCGGTGCTCACGTAGCCCTGGCTGGCGAACGTGTCGAGGGCCTCGTTGAGCACCGGTGCGATGGCGCGGCCGCGGGCCAGGTACTCGCTGCGCGACGAGGGCTCGGCAAGGGCTTTCTCCCGGGACCTGGCGATGTCCGGGGTCGCCGCGAGCAGCGCTCGCTCGATGGTGACGGACAGCGGGTATCCGCGCTTGTTTGCGAACTCCAGCAGGAAGCCGCAGTTTTCCAGGAACTGCGTCTTGGACACCCCCCGCCGGTGATGGGACAGCAGCGCACATGCGACCAGCCCGGTGGGGTTGACCACCGTGGCGCGGTTGATCCGGCCGAGCACGAGGTAGCCCAGGGTCTTGACCAGGTCCCGCCGCTCCTGCTCCGAGATCTCCTCCACTTCCTTTCCCGTGCGGTTTCTGAGGAATTCCGCGACGCGCACGGGTCTGCCCGCGGTGATGTAGAGGCGCCCGTAGCGGCTGTCCAGGACCTGTGCAGACTTCACCAGCCCCCGGATGTCCTCCCGCTTCTTCTCCCCTCCGGACAGCTCTTGCGTGTATCCCTCGGCTTCCATGATGCGCTCGTAGCTGAGCGCGATGGGGACGATGGTCACCTCGCGGACCGCCGCGGAGCAGACCGCGTCCGCCACGTATCCCAGGATGCCGAAGCGCGGAGGCAGCGTCTTGCCGGTGCGGCTCCGGCCGCCTTCCGCGAAGAACTCGATGGAGTATCCCTCTTTGAGCAGCTTGCGGACGTACTGCGCCAGGGTGAGAGCGTAGATCTCGTCGCCGCCGGTCTTGCGCCGGATGAAGAACGCCCCGCAGTGCCGGAAGATGTGTCCCATGGGGAAGAAGGACAGGTTGGACCCGGCCGCGATGTGGGGCGGGATGATGCCCTGGAGGTGGAGCAGGTAGGAGATGATGAGGTAGTCGATGTGGCTCCTGTGACAGGGCATGAGGACCACGGGGGTCTCGCGCGCGGCCTCGCGGATGGTGTTCAGCGCATCCCGGTCCACCACGAAGCTCGAAAAGACGCGGCGGAAGATCGGGGTCAGGATGAACGACAGGAACTCGATGTAGCCGGAGCTGAAGTCCGCGGCGATCTCCTTGATGCAGCGGCCGGCGCGCTGCTTCGCCTTCTTGACCGGCATGCTGCCGCTGCGTGCGATCTCCTCGATGCGGGACAGGAACTGCGGGTCCGACATCATGTCCGAACGGATCTGCGCGGCGCTCTTGAGCATGGGGCCGCGCACCACCTTCTCTTCCGCGTCGATGGCCCGGTGGAGGTGCCAGCTCAGCTTGCGGGCCATCTGCTCGTCGTCCGTGTCCGGACCTTCGTGGAGCACCTCGGACGCCAGCAGCGGCTGGCCGCAGCCCACCAGCACGCGGTTGGGCGCGACGAGGAACGACAAGATCTTTCGGGGGCCGGGCTGGTTCGGGTGGCCGACCAGCAGGTCCACGACGCTTCGCCGGTGCCGCTCCGGGACCGGCGACCAGAGAATGACCAGGGGCAGCAGCACGATGGGCTTCTCGGTCTGGCGCTGGACGCCGGCGCACGCCTCGAGGTAGGGGTTGCCGAGGTTGCCACCCGGGAGCATCACCATGCGGCCGCGCTTCAGGAACACCAGGCTCGTCTGCCCCGCGTGCAGTCTGCGACGGAAGCCGTGCACCGGGCCGCGGCGCCCGAACACCGCCTGCAACAGCAGCGCCAGCAGCAGGAATGGAAGCAGCAGGAGCGGCTGCCCCCACAGTCGGACGTGGCTGTTGGTGAAGCGCGGTGCGGGAAGCCCGTGCTTGCGGAACAGGTACGTGAGCAGGAGGTAGTCCAGGAAGCCCTGGACCTCGGCAACGTAGACCAGCGTCCCCCGCTGAGCCTGTGCCCGCACCTGGTCCGTGAAGCCAGGAGCGAGCTTCACCTTGGAGAAGAGCGGATACAACAGCCGCACCCAGAGCGCCACCGGACCCATGTCTCACACCGCCCGCAGCAGATAGAGCCGCCTAGTACTTCGGCGGCTGCGGCATCTCCCCTGCCACCAGCTTCCTGCTCAGCATCTCCGGCAGGAAGGCCTTCTCGTGGATCTCCTTGCAGTAGTACACCGTGTTCGACACATCCGCAACCACCGGGTGCGACGGGTCGCTCCCCTTGGACGCGATCAGGAACGCCCACCAGTTGCCCGCGTACGTGGCGATGGGCGCGGAGTAGAGCTTGATGAGCGGGAACGCGGTGGACAGGTTCCCGTGCACCTGCTTGAGCAGCGGCAGGTGATAGTGGAAGGACTCGGTGTGCGTCACGTACAGCCCCTTCTCCGTCAGGCAGTTCCTCGCATTCATGAAGAACTCCGGCTTGAAGAGCGGCTGCGCGTTGCCCACGATGTCCGTGGAATCCACGATGATCACATCCGGGTTGAACGGGATGGTCTGCAGGAAGACCGCGCCGTCCATGGGGCGGAGCACGACCCGCGGGTCGCCGAGCGCCCCCGCGATGGTGGGCAGGAAGCGGCGGGACACCTCCGTCACCTCGTTGTCGATGTCCACGAGGTAGACCTTCTCCACGCTCTTGTGCTTGAGCACCTCACGCACGATGCCGCCGTCGCCGCCGCCGATGACCACGACGGTGCGGGCGTTGGGGTGCGCGTGCATGGCCGGGTGCGTGAGCATCTCGTGGTACATGTACTCGTCCCGCTCGGTGCACTGCACCACGCCGTCCAGCACCAGCATCCGGCCGAAGAACGGGTTCGTGACGACCATGATCTCCTGGAACTGGCTCTTCCCGGTGTAGAGGACATCGTCCACCGCGTACTCGTAGCGGACTGGGGAATACGGATCTCTCTCACGCAGCACGATCATCTCGTCCTCCTTGTCACGGCACCATCACGATGCGCGGAATGGGGAACCCGTTGAAGTTGGAAGCGTACACCGACGTGTAGGCTCCTGCCGTGTGGATGAGCACCAGGCCCCCTACCGTGGGCTCCGGCAGCTCCACGTTCTTGTCCACCACGTCGAAGCCGTCGCAGGAGGGCCCGCCGATGGACCAGGTCTTGACCGGACCGCCTTCCGGAACGCTGAAACGGTAGCGGATGCCGGCAACGGCTTCCATGAGCCCGTTGAAGACACCCACGTCGAGGAAGAGCCAGTCTTTGCCGTCGCGCACCGCCCTGGCCACGCACCGGGTCACGAACGTCCCCGCATCTCCCACCAGGTACCGGCCCGGCTCGATCTGCGTCCGGATCCCCTTGGGATACCACTTTCGCACCCCGTCCGCGATGACCGACTCGATGGCTTCCACGGGGGGCACGTCGGTGAGATACCGGGAGGGGTAGCCGCCCCCCATGTTCAGGACCGAGAACTGGATTCCGACCTCGGCCGCGGCCTTCCAGAACCCGCTGCACTTCTCCAGCGCCTTTGCCCACGAGGCCGGGGAGTTGCACTGGGAGCCGACGTGGAAGGTCGTGCCCGCGGGGTTGAGGCCCCGGTCACGGGCATAGGTCATCAGCGGCAGCACGTCCGCGTCGTCCGCGCCGAACTTGCCCGACAGCGGCCAGTCGCTCGCATCGTTGGGCACGTTGATTCGGATGACCACGTCGCAGCCCGGAGCAATGGCCGCCAGCTTGTCCACCTCGTCGGTGCAGTCGAACGCGAACTGGCGCACCCCGCGGCGGAAGGCTCCCTCGATGAGCTCGACGGTCTTGACCGGGCTTCCGGTGATCACGCGCCACGGCGGCACTCCCAGCCCGAGCACCGCGTCCAGCTCCGCCAACGTCGCCACCTCGAAGCCGATGTCCAGGGGCGCCAGCAATCCAATGATGCCCGCGAAATCGTTGGCCTTCACCGCGTAGTAGGCCGAGCAATTCGGTATCCCCCGCCCCACGCTCCGGGCTCGGGTGGCTATGGCCGACGTGCTCAGGGTCAGGTACGGCGTGGGAACCCCCTTGAGAATGGGGAAGCCGTTGAACTCAGACGCCATGGTCACTTCCTCCCTCTTGCACAACTTGTCTGTCGGAAGCTCCGGCAGCGGCGGTCGCGGCCGGGCGCAGCGCGCGCGCTAGTCCTTCTTCCCTTCCAGGTGCTTGTAGACCAAAGCTACCAGCTCGTCGATCCGGTCGGACACGGACGGCGACTTGCGCGTCCACGCATCGTCAAACTCCCACGCGATATTCTGCTTCAGCCGGCTCACGGTGTCCGCCTGGGAGTACTTGAGGTGGCACATCAGCTTTGCTCGCTCCCGGACCTCCCTCTCGAACATCTCGGCATTGCGCACGGCGATCTTCTCGTTGAACGGCAGGGAAAGATTCGAGTTCAGGTAGTCGAACTGCTCGGTCATGGACACCCCTCCACGCGGGCAGACTCTATTCGGACGGTCCGGGGGTGTCAACCAATTTCGTAGCTCCCTTTTTTACTACTAGTAGATCTGCGCTTATCATGGGGTCACGTGCTCCGGGCCGGGGTCTGCCCGGAGCCGCGCAGGGGGGCATGAAGAGGTGATCGTCATGAAGAAGAGCTTGTCGCGTGTCGTGGGCGCAGGCGGACACTCGCTCCTCGGGGTTTCCACCGTGGCGTTCCTCGCGTATTTCCTCGCTTCCTCCGCGGTCGGGGCCGGCGTGGTGTCCGTGGTCGCGGAATCGGACCTCAACGGCGGCATGAACGTCGGGAGCATCCTGGCGGACCCGGTCTCCGGAACCCTGGCCATGGCCGACCTGACCGTCACCGACAGCAGCAATGCCCCGGTCGCCACCGTCGGCGGCATCGCGGTCACCCCGTCGGCAATCACCGAGACCGACCTCAGCAACCTGCTGGTCCAGCGCGCCCGCATCAACGTGCGCATCGACGAAGACGGCCGGGTCAACCTCGACGGGCTGTTCAAGGAGAAGGAGAAGAAGGAGCCGGGCAAGCCGTCGCTGCTTCGAGTCGCTGCCTTCGGAGTGGCGGACTCCACCGTCACCATCGAGACCCCCTGGGCAGACCTCTTCCTCGGTCCCATCGATGCAGACGGCAACCACACCAAGCAGGTCGATGGCTCCGTGTCGGGCAGCACGGTCGTCCGCATCGCAGGCCTTACCCTGACTCCGAAGAGCGCGTCGCTGGCCGCGTACCTGGCCGCGCTGACCGGAACCGGAGGAAGCCTCACCGTCGGCCCCCTGGACCTGGACGCGGCGTGGACCCGCCAGAGCGTCACCGTGCACCGGCTGTCCCTGGAAGCTCCGGGAGGCGGGCTGTTCCTGAAGGGCGAAGCGGATGTCGCCTCGCTTGCCGGCCAGGCCGCTGCCACCTTCCGGTACCTGGGCCGGGAGGTGGCGTCCGCGAGCGTCAAGGCCCACGATACCGACTGGCACGTCTCCACCATGGTCGCGCACCTGGCCGTGCCCGAGGGGACCGTCGAGGGGCTCTGGATTCCCGCTGCGCAGGTCGATGGTCTGCTGCTGAGCGTGTCCGAGGAGAACGTGTCCGTGTCCCTGGACCGCATGACCCTCGGGGCCGTCCGCCAGGGCGACCTGGTTGCAGGGCCCCTGTCCCTCTCCGGAAGCATCCGCTACTCCCCCCGGACGACCCTGTCGGACATCGCCGCGGAGATCGATGCGCTGCCCTCCCCGGGCCTTGCCCCTCTGACCGTGCTCCAGGCCTGGGTGAGCGGAGAGACCACGCTGACCTTCCTGGCGGACGAGCTCTCGGTCAGGGGCAGTCCCCTTGCCAGGCCGCTCAGGCTCCGCGTGTACGCACGACCCGACAAGCAGGGAACCCGGGCGGAGCTGCTGCTGTCCCTCCACCCCCTGGGAGCGCTCCAGGCCGAGTGGACCATGGCCCCGCGCCCGCGGGACGGCGGCTTTCCCTGCTCTGCCCACATCTGGACCGACGGTTTCGACCTGGACCCGCTGCTTGCCGCGGTGGACCTGCCGCCCATGGTGCGCAAGATGGTCTCGGGACGGCTCAAGGGGCAGGTGCGTTTCACTGCCAAAGACCTCGCATCCGCGCACATCCGGGTCCAGGCCTGCAGGTTTGAAACGTCGGCGAAAGACGGGAGTGGCCTCGTGGTCGAGTGCAGGCCGGGAGAGCAGGAGTTCGACTTCTCGGTGGAGCCGGACTTCTCCTACCTGAAGCGGGAGATATCGTTCGGTCCGGGCAAGATGACGTTCCAGATGAAGGCAGGTGCTCAGGGGAATGGGACGAGGTAGCTCACAGGGCGGAAGTCGCCTTCCGCACCGGGTGCTCCGGGGCGTCGGCCGCTTTGCCGCGGCCCTGGTCCTCTATCCCCTGCGGTCCGCGCTGCTCCTCGTGAACATGGTAATCGGGCTCGTGACGGCCCTCGTGACCGCCCTGCTCGTGGCCTACTTCTGCGCCACCACGATGTTCGCCGGCGCGGACCTCCTCCAGATCCTCAACAGCCTGCTGCAGGGGCGCTTCACCGCATCCTTCGTCAACGTGGACATCCTGTCCCAGAAGGTCGACCTCTTCGACCTGACCATAGCGGACCCGGAAGGGAACCCGGTCATCGAGTCCGCGCACGTGCACACCTCCATCGACCTGGTGCGCCTCGGGTTCTTCGGGGTCCGGTCCGCTCTGGGCGTTCCCGGACCCATCCCCCTCCACTTCCCCGACACGGAGGTGGAGGACTTCAATGTGAGCCTCGTGTTCCCGGAGGAAGGCGGGGTGCGACTTGCTTCCGCGTTCACTCCGCGCGAGCCGCCTGAGCCCGGTCCTCCCGGGCCGCAGCCGCTGCTGACCTTCAATGCGGTTGCTGCCCGCGACGGGAACGTGGAGCTGGTCTTCCCGGACTGGCGCATGGACATCAGGGCCCAGCTCGTCCCGGCCACTCTGAGGATCGATGACGGCAAGGTCTTCATCGGCAGCAAGGACATCCGCGTGACGAGCTTCCGCCTGACAGGAGCCCTGCTGCCCGAGAACCTTCGCTTCCTCGGCGAGGCCTCTTCCTCCGTCTGGGTCCGCCGTTTCACCATGAACCACCTGCGCATGGAGGTCGAAGGCGCTTCCATCCACCAGCCGGACGCGGGCATCGAGGCGGACCTGATCTTCGACGCGGGCAAGCCGCGCATCCCTGCCGCAGGCCGCGCCAAGGTCAGTCTGCACGCTCCCGAGCGGCTGGAAGAACTGACCGCGGGCCAGGTGTTCGGAACCGCTACCGCAACCGTCCGGCTCAAGGGATACCTCACGCGGCCGGACCTCGATGTCGAGGTGGCAAGCCCCCTGCTCATGGTGCAGGACCTCGACCTGGAGGACGTGAGCGCGGTCGCGGCGCTGCGCCTTGCAGGAAAGCCGCGCATCGAGCTGGCCAGCGTGGACGCAACCCATGCCGGCTCCGCCATCCACGTCGGCAAGGGGCGAGTCCTGTTTCCGCCCGGACCGGTCCGGGTCGAGGCCGATGCCTGCTTCGAGCCGCTGTCTCCTGCACTGGTGGCGGAGCGCTTCGACGTCCTTGCACTCCTGCCTGCCCTGGACGCCACCGCGGGCGGATGCGTGTCCGGGCTGCGGCTGTCCGTTGGCGAGGAAGGCGTCCGCCTGACAGCCGACGCAGAGGTCGCGGGCTACCCCGGAGCGCTCGCGGCTTCCATGTCCGGGGCCCAGGCCTACGCCCTGTCTGGAAAGGTGCGTGTCCTGGATGGCCGCGCATCCTGGGACGACCTGGTGCTTGCCACCGACGTGGCGGGCCTGAGCAGCTCGGGGAGCCTCGACTGGTCCGACGAGCTCGCCATCGACGCAGGCGTGGACGGCGCAGTGCCCGACATCCGCAACGTGCACGTGGCCCCGCTGGACCGACAGCTGGCAGCGCTGAGGCTCTCGGGCAGCGTGGACATCGACGCGGCGCGCATCTCCGGCCCTGTGGGGAACCTGCGAGTCGAGGCAGAGATCCAGGTGCGCAACCTGGCCGTGCTCGGCACGTACCTCGGAGACGTGCTCCTCGACGCAGGCTACTGGAACGGGAAGGTGGACACCCGGCTCCTGTGCATCGACTCCCCCGCGGCCGGGGGATGCGTCCGCGGCACCGCGGACGTGTCTGCCGCCACGGTCGCTGCCCGGGGCGGAGTGCCCGTGCACGCCGCGGTGACAGGACCCATGACCCTGTCGCTGGGCGACCTGCCCTTTGCCGACCTCCCCCTGACCGGGCTGGCAGAGGTGACCGAGGCAGAGGCCCAGCTCGTCCTGTCCCCGGACCCCGACGCACTCATCTCCTCCATCTCCGGCAGGGCCGACGTCATGGTCCACGACCTCGCGGTGACGGACGTGACCGTGGCAAAGACCCACGTGCGCGTCGAGAAGCTGCCTGCCGAAGTGTCCGGGTCCATGGCCGGCGGCCTGGAGGGACAGCTGGCGTTCGAGAATATGTGCGTCGGAGACACGACCGTGGAGTGGGGCGACGTGCAGCTCTCGCTCAGCCGCTTCTCCGCGCCGGCCGGCACAGCGCTCTTCCCGAGCATGTCCGGAACCGCGCTGGTCCGGCTCCTGCGCGTGCGCAACGGGCCCCACTGGCTGTCCGCGTTCACCGCGGTCATCGACGCGTTCGACGACCCGGGGAGGCTCTCCCTTTCTGGGGCCAGCAGCCTCTACAAGAAGGTCGGCGTGAACTTCCTGGCCGATGTGGACACGGTCGCGGAAACCGCGTCCATGCGCGCCAGCGTGGACCGCGTCTCGCTGGCTCTCCTGCCCATCCCGGGCCTCGACGCGGGCTTGCGGGCCATGCTGAAGCCCACGCGCCTGTCGGGCGCCCTCCGGATCCAGCGTATCGATGTGCGCTCGCTGGCCGAGGGCAACCTGACCCGGTTCCTCCGCTCGTTGCGCCTGGAGGGGGACGTGAAGCTCATCGGCATGGAGCTGTTCCCCGAGCCGTCGGAGTCACTGGAAGCCAACCTCGTGGCCACCAGCGGCACCATTCGATTGAACAAGCTCCTCCTCAAGATGCTGAATGGAAGCCGGGTTCGGGCCAACGGGACCCTCGATCCGAGGTCCATGAAGCTCAAGGCCAGCCTGAGCGTGACTCCGACTCGGCTCTCCTCCCTGGACCTGGTGGCCGCAGCCGGCCTCCCGCTGGACGCAGTGGTGGGCGTGCAGGCCGACCTTTCCGGCCGCCTGACTAGCCCGGACGTCGTGGCCGCTGCTTCCATCCGCGACCTGCAGGCCGCAGGGCTCACCCTCGGCGACGCGGACGTGGCGCTGGCCGGGAGAGTCGGCGAGATGCTGAAGATAGCAAGCCCATCCTTCTTCTCCGGCTTCTCCCTCAAGGAAGGAGCACTCGCATTCGAGAACGGGCTGCCCAGCGTGCTCACGCTGGGTCTCGGCTTCGAGCGGCTCGACCTGAGGACGTTCGTCCGTGCCCTGCCCGAGACCGTGAGCGTGGGTGCGTCGGGAGACGCGATCCTGACCGTGGACATGCGGGGGCCTCCCAACGAGCCTTTTGTCCTCTCGGCCACCGTGCCCCAGAAGCAGGCAAAGGCGTGCGTGCAGCTGCTCGACTGGGGCCTGTGCATGACCAACCCCGCGCCCGCAGCGTTCCGCGTCACGGCCAAGGGCGTGGCCATCGAGGGGCTTGCCCTGTCCGGTGAGGGGCAGATGCTCACCGCGAGCGGAAGCATCCGGTTTGACGAAGGATGGGACGTCCGCCTCCAGCTCGGAATCGACGTGGCCCAGGTGCCGCTCCTGTCCGACGTGCTGGCAAGCTACTCGGGAACCGTGGCCGCGGAAGGGGAGGGCCTGCACTTCACCGGCGACCTGGCGAGCCCCGAGATCGACGGGGCCCTCCTGTTTGCCGACCTCGACCTGCTTCCCCGCAACTTCGGGACCAACATCCTCGTGAGCCAGGCGCGGATCGGCGTCATGGGCGGGCTGGCCACGGGCAACCTCGTCGCGATCATCGAGGAGGACTCCCCCATCCTCGGCGAGATGGAGGACGGACGCTTCCGCGCCCACGGGTGGTTCCGCCTCCTCGGCTTCAAGCCCCGCTCCGGCATGCTGTCGCTCAGCGGCCAGAACGTCTACTACCAGGTGCCCGGCCAGTACGAGCTGGTCGTCAGCCCCGACCTCGAGCTGTCGCTGGAGAAGCTCGACGATCCCGACCTCGCACGCTCCCGCCTGTCCGGCTCGGTGTACGTTGCCGAAGGGGAGTACTCCCGCAACTTCGACCGCTTGCTGGGGTCCTTCCAGAGCGCATTCGACCGATCCCAGGAGCGCTACAGCAAGCCCCTGACCGAGCTGTTCCCGTTCCTCAAGACCCTCGAGCTGGACGTGGCGGTGTCCGGCGGCAACTTCGCGGTCGCCACCCGGTTCCCGTTCGGCGAGACCGAGCTGACCGTGAACCTCGACCTGCGCGTCGCAGGCACCCTGTCCGACCTGCGGCTCTACGACCGCATGACCCTGGTGCCGGGCGGGATCATCACCTACAAGCTGGTGCGCCGCGAGTTCGAGGTGACCCGGGGAACCGTGGACTTCACGGGCGACCCCGCGGCACCCTACCTCGATATCGAAGCCCGGACCAGCGTCGACTACAGGCCCCAGGCCACGGGCTCGTTCATGACCGCGGCCCAGCGCCAGCAGCTGCTGCAGGGAATCCCGGTGGTGATCCAGCTGGTCGGCGTCTACCCCGACCTGACGCCGTCGTTCACTTCGCCGGACCACCCGGAGTACGACACCGCGGACCTCCAGATGCTGCTGCTGCTCGGCAAGACGCGCAGGGACCTGGAAGGGCAGTCCGGGGACTCGGGGGCGTCGCCCGTCTCCATCAACATCCTCACGGACGACGTGGCGGGCCTGGTCAGCAAGCTGGTGCTCGCTCCGTTCGTGGACGCGGTGTCGCTGGGGCTCACCAACGACGGCGGGTTCCGGGCCGAGGCCGCGACCCACGTCGGCCGCGCCATGCAGCTCACCACGACCGTGCAGCAGGGGACCGACCAGTCAGAGTACTCCGCAGGCTTCGTCTTCCGCATCACCGACGCACTGACGCTGGAAGGCGCCATCAAGTCGGTCGAAACCAAGGGAGCGCAGGGGCAGCAGCAGCCGTACAAGAGCTACGAGGGGAAGTTCCGTTACTCGATACCGTTGGAGTGAGAGTCGTGAGGTTCCTGGTCGCGGCAGTCCTGGCCCTTTCAATCCCGCTGGCAGCGGTAGCGGAAGAGCCCTGTGGACCGTGCCGCGTCGCGGCCGTGGAGTTCCTCGGCTGCCCGCCCGGGTCCCGGTGCGCCCAGGACGTCCTCATGCGCCAACTGGCAAGCCTCACCGACCTGCAGGGCGCGGAAGTCGGTGACGCACAGCTGGAGCGGGCCGTCTCCAGGCTCAAGAAGACCGGCTACTTCACCTCGGTGGACGTACAGTGCTCGCCGTTGGCCCCGGGGGAGTGCCGCGTCGTGTTTGCCGTTCAAACCGCGCGCTACATCCGCACCGTGGAGGTGCAGGGCACCAATACCGTCTACCGGAGCGACGTCGAGAAGCGCCTGTTCCTCCGGTCGGGCACCCCCTTCAATCCGGGCAGGAAGGAGTCCAGGGAACGGCTGGACCGCCAGACCGCTGCGATCCAGAGCCACCTGCGCCAGCAGGGTCTGGAAGACGCGAGGGTCGAAGCACGTGCGGTCCTGGTGGACCCGGACCTCGTGGACATCACCATCGAGGTGTCGGAAGGGCGCCCCGCACGCATCGATCGCGTGAGCATCGACATTTCGCAGCCGGAGCAGAATTCAGAGAATCCGGAGTTTTCGTGCCCGGAGGTGACGCGCAAGCAGCTGCGCGACGTCATGGGAGTCCCCACCGGAGACCTGTACAAGGCCACCACCGGGCGGCTCGTGAAGAAGCGGCTGCGCTCCTTCCTCCAGCAGTACGGGTTCCTCTACCCCCGGATCCACGTGGATTTCGACCGGGAGGAGCGGCGGCTCACTGCCACCGTCAAGCTCACTCGCTGCTTCTCCATCCATATCCTCGAACGGGAGGAGGCCGACGCCTACGGACAGGGCTACACCCGCATCACCGACGGAAGCTACTACCAGGCCCTCCCGTTTCGAGAGTCCGGCTCGTTCGACCGCAGGGAAGCCGAGCGCGGCCTGCAGGAGCTCATCACCTTCTACAGGCTTCGCGGCTACCTCTTTGCCGACATCGAGATGCAGTTCACCGACTACCGCACCATGCAGAGCGATTGGCCCTTCCCCCTGCTGGGAGGCGTGACCTACCGTGTGACCCGCAACCAGCCCTCGGAGATCCGCGAGATCGCATTCGAGGGCGTCCATGCATTCACCCCCGACGGCCTTCTGACCACGATGCAGACCAGGCGGTACGACTTCTTCGACGTGGGAGGCTTCCTCGACGTGGACAGGCTCTTTGCGGACCTCGACATGATCCGCCAGGAGTACTTCGACCTCGGGTATTTCCGGATGCGCTACCCGGACGCATCCCGGGACGGCGGCGGGGCCCTCCGCATCCAGTACAACCGAAAGCGGGACGTGTCGCTCTACCGCTACGTCTACGCGGACAAGGCGTTCGACGTGGTGAAGCCCGACTGGGAAAACGCCATTCGCATCGTGATCCGGGTGGACGAAGGGCCCGGAAGCACGGTCGGCAGCGTCGCGGTCAACGGCGTCTCGGCCCTGTCAGAGGACCAGCTGCGGGCCGCTCTGCCGATGACGTCGGGAAGCCCCTTCTCCCCCAAGCTCGCGAAGTTCGCTGCCCTGACGCTCGACGACAAGCTGCGCCGCCTGGGATACCGGCCGACCATCACCACGAGGTGCGTGGGCCATGACCCCGACGTGGGGCCCGAGGATTGCCGCGTCGAATCCGTGCGGTCCGCCACCGTGGACATCGTGCTGGATGTCGTGGAAGGTCCCCGCTTCCGCATGGGGGAAGTGCTCGTCGCAGGCAACCTCAAGACCGCATGGAGCGTGGTGGCCGGCGAGTTCCCCAGTCAGGGAGAGACCTTCGATTCCGCCCGCGTGGACGAGGCCCTTCGCAGGCTTCGAAACCTCGGCGTCTTCACCACGGTCAAGACCGTGCTCATCGGCGAGGACGAGGACCCGCCTCGCCCGAGGCTGGCCGTCATGGTGCAGGTGGAGGAGAGCCGCTCCCGGTTCCTGGAGTTCTCCGCAGGGTTCCAGACCATGCTCCAGAGGGCGGGCTCCGAGGGCCAGGAGCAGGAGATGGACCCCTTCTTCGAGAACGTCCTGTCCAACTCCATCCACAACACCGGGGCTTCCCTGTCCGGCGCGGCCAGCTTCCAGACCATCCGTTTCCCCGACGTGCTGCTCCTGCTGGGGTTCACGTATACCAACGCCAACCTGCTGGGCTACGCCAAGACCTTCGAGTGGCCCGTGAGCTACGGCCTGTCCACCACCGACCCCGCGCGCTACGCGGCGTTCCGTCCCACCTACATCGACAGGCGCCTGTTCGGAAGCGAGCTCATGCTGCGCCTGACGCCCCTCATCGTCTACGACAAGGCCATGGACGTGCTCGACAAGTTCGAGTACGGCCTCGAATCCGAGATCTCCCGGCCCTTTGCTCAGGGCGTCTACCTCGGCCTCCTCTCAAAGGTCTCGCGCATCGCATGGAAGTTCCCCAACGAGGCCGATTTCCGGCCCCTCGAAATCCAGTTCGAGACGTCGCCTGTCGTCCGCTTCGACTGGCGCGACAACCCCATCAACCCCACCTCGGGCACCATGGCGTGGGGCC
>Ga0233425_10004721_pt1 | contig 22472 bp, 22 predicted proteins | sample Watercolumn_Towu_2_FD_181712 | JGI IMG/M metagenome (GOLD analysis project Ga0233425, IMG submission 181712) | Freshwater microbial communities from Lake Towuti, South Sulawesi, Indonesia - Watercolumn_Towuti2014_140_MG | ecosystem: Environmental > Aquatic > Freshwater > Lake | place... | reverse complement strand
ACCTGATTCGCCAAGACAAGACCGTGAAGGCCGGCGTCAAAGCCCGCCGATTGAAAGCTGGCTGGGACGACACCTACCGGCAGAATTTACTGGGAATGCAACCCCTCGCTTGATGCGATTGCCCTGATAGGGGGTTAGGGGCGATTTTCATCGCCCTTGGCGAATGAATTCGCCCCTACAAGAGCATCCGAAAATCGGGAAATTGTTCCCAGCCATATCCTACTAACCCGCCTCAAACACTTTCCAGGCTGTCCAGATACTTCTCCGCATCCAGCGCAGCCATGCAGCCCGAACCGGCGGAGGTGATGGCCTGGCGGTAGACCGAATCCTGCACGTCGCCGGCGGCGAACACGCCGGGCACGCTGGTGGCAGTGGCGTTGCCGTCGGCACCGCCCTTCACCAGGATGTAGCCGCCGCGCATGTCCAACTGGCCCTGGAAGATTTCGGTGTTGGGGGAATGTCCGATGGCAACGAACACGCCCTGCAATTCGATGTCCTTGGTGGAACCGTCAACGCTGCTCTTGATGCGCATGCCGGTGACGCCGGAGTCGTCGCCCAGCACCTCGTCCAGCACGTGGTTCCACTCGATGGTCACGTTGCCTGAGCGGCTGCGCTCGATGAGCTTGTCGGACAGAATCTTCTCGGAACGGAATTTATCCCGGCGATGCACCACCGTGACCTTGGCTGCGATGTTGGAGAGGTACAGCGCCTCTTCCACCGCCGTATTGCCGCCTCCGATCACCGCCACGTGCTGTCCCCGGTAGAAGAAGCCGTCGCAGGTGGCGCAGGCGGAAACGCCGCGGCCCTTGAAGGCTTCTTCCGAATCCAGCCCCAGGTAGCGCGCCGATGCGCCGGTGGCGATGATCAGCGCATCGCAGGTATAGACCCCGGAATCGCCGCTCAGCTTCATCGGCTTGGCGGACAGGTCGGCGGTGTGGATGTGGTCGAAAATGACCTCGGTGTCGAAGCGCTGGGCGTGCTTGAGCATGCGCTCCATCAGTTCGGGTCCCTGCACGCCCTCGGCGTCGCCCGGCCAGTTGTCGACGTCGGTGGTGGTGGTGAGCTGGCCGCCCTGCTGAATACCGGTGATCATGACCGGCTTGAGATTGGCGCGGGCGCCGTACACGGCCGCGGTGTATCCTGCAGGGCCAGAGCCCAGGATCAAGAGTTTGCAATGCTTCGTCGCAGTCATCGATATCCTCGTTGCGCCGGGCGCCGCCGGCATTCGGTGAAGGTGAATAACGCCACCTGAGGCGCCCCGCGCCAGTGACCCAGCGAGCTAGTATGAATAGCCCTCCTTTTCCCGTAAAGCCCGAGATTGGGTAGAATCCGCTTATTCGGACTCAACAATCCGTTTCTTAGTTCATTGATTTGGTGAGTGTTTTGCCAGAAGCCGACAACAAGTTGACGAATACCGCCGATATCGGCGCCACCCTGAGCCGGGGGATACGGGAAGTTTTCTTCCTGGCCTACGCCGCCGTCGCCCTGTTCATCCTCATCGCGCTCGCCACCTTCAGCGTCGATGACGCCGGCTGGACCCATACCGGTTCGGGGCGCCCGCCCGTCAACGGTGCGGGCGCGGTGGGAGCCTGGCTGGCGGATCTGGGATTCTCGCTGTTCGGTGTCACCGCCTTCCTGTTTCCCTTGCTGTTGGCCGGCTACGGCTATTCGGTTTACAAGGGTGTCCGCAAGGATACCACCCCGACCCTGGCGACCCGCGTCCTGCACTGGCTGGGTTTCGCCGCCGCCATGGGGGCCGCCGCCGCCATCGCCGATCTGCACTGGCAGCGCAGCCTGTTCCCCATGCCGCAGGGCAACGGCGGCATCCTCGGCCAGGAGGTGTCCCATCTGGTATTCCGCTCCTTCGGCGAAAAGGGCACGTCGGTGCTGCTCACCGGCCTGTTCCTGATGGGCGTTTCGCTGTACACCGGCCTGTCCTGGCTGGGCGTGGTGGACGCCGTCGGCAAGTATTCGCTGATCGTGCTGAACGGCTTCCTGGCGGTGTTCAGCCCGCCGCGCCGCCATCCGGCGGAACAGCAGCCCCCGCAATCCGCCCAGCCGCTCTACCGAGAGCCCGCGGCCAAGCCCAAACCGGCCAAGGCCGCGCGAGTCGAGCCGGTGGTCAAGCCGAATCCGAAACCGTCCGCGGCGGTCGCGGCCAAAACCGCCGCTCCGGTCGTCATTGCCGGCAAGAAGGCCAAGACGCCGGATTACGGTTCAGTCCCCGCCGGCGCCCTGCCCGCCCTCGACCTGCTCAGCAACACCGCCCCCAAGATCAAGGGCTACAGCCACGAGGCGCTGGAGGAGATGTCGCGGCTGGTGGAATCCATCCTGGATGACTTCGGCGTCGATGTGCAGGTCACCGAGGTTCATCCGGGTCCCGTCATCACCCGCTTCGAGCTGCAGCCGGCGGCGGGGGTCAAGGTGAGCCGCATCAGCGGCCTGGCCAAGGACCTGGCTCGCGCCCTGTCGGTCACCAGCGTGCGGGTGGTCGAGATAATCCCCGGCAAGTCCGTCGTCGGCCTCGAAATTCCCAACGAGGAGCGGGAGACCGTGCTGCTCCACTCGGTGCTGGCCTCGGAAGCCTACCGCCGCTCCGAATCGCCGCTGACCATGGTGCTCGGCAAGGACATCAGCGGCCACCCGGTGGTCGCCAACCTGGCCCGCATGCCCCATCTGCTGGTGGCGGGCACCACCGGCTCCGGCAAGTCGGTGGCGGTCAACGTGATGATCCTCAGCATGCTGTACAAGGCCACGCCGGCGGAAGTGCGGATGATCATGATCGACCCCAAGATGCTGGAGCTGTCCATCTACGAGGGCATTCCCCATCTGCTGACGCCGGTGGTGACCGACATGAAGGAGGCAGCCAACGCCCTGCGCTGGTCGGTGGCGGAAATGGAACGGCGCTACAAGCTGATGTCCATGGTCGGCGTGCGCAACCTGGCGGGTTTCAACCAGAAGGTACAGGAGGCCATCGACGAAGGCGACCCCATCCTCGACCCGCTGTGGAAGCCGGACCTGATCTCCGAGATGGACGTGCAGCCGGCGCTGGAGCCGCTTCCCCAGATCGTCATCATCATCGACGAACTGGCCGACATGATGATGATCGTCGGCAAGAAGGTGGAAGAACTCATCGCCCGCCTGGCCCAGAAGGCCCGCGCCGCCGGCATCCATCTGATCCTGGCCACCCAGCGTCCGTCGGTGGACGTGCTGACCGGACTGATCAAGGCCAACATCCCGACCCGGCTGTCGTTCCAGGTCTCGTCCCGCATCGACTCGCGCACCATCATCGACCAGGGCGGCGCCGAATCCCTGCTGGGCAACGGCGACATGCTGTACCTGCCGCCCGGCACGGGCATTCCCATGCGCGCCCATGGCGCCTTCGTGTCCGACCAGGAAGTCCACAACGTGGTGGAATTCCTCAAGCTCACCGGGCCGGTTCGCTACATCGACGAGATCACCCGCTTCAGCGAGGATGCCGGCGATTCCTCCGGCTACCGGGGCGGCAGCGGCGACGGCGAGGGCGGCGACGAATCCGACGACCTCTACGACGAAGCGGTGCGGTTCGTCACCGAGAGCCGCAAGGCCTCCATCTCCAGCGTCCAGCGCCGCTTCAAGGTGGGCTACAACCGCGCCGCGCGGATGATCGAAGACATGGAACGGGCCGGCATCGTCGGCCCCGCCGAAACCAACGGCTCCCGCTCCGTCATCGCGCCGCCGCCTCCGGTGGATTGATACGCGCCGGAGAGCCTTCCGGCGCTCACCTATGTCGTTGAATTAGCGAATCCCGTGATAGGGCTCGACAAGTTGTACGAGTCGGCGACTCCACGCCGAACTCATCCATCGAGCCTGGGCGCGGGTCGCCACCCGATTGGGCATGCGCTATCGGAGAGAAAAGACATAAACAAACCTTTCGATCTAAAGACAGCCGGAAGACGAAGTATCCTTCGACGGTGACGCCACATTCGACGATGCCATGGCGGCACAGGAGGCGTTTATTGCACATTGGAACAGCCTCACACCGGAACAGCAGGCCGCGGAACAGGAGGCGGGGACCGTGGCAACGGTGAAACGGTATTTCGAGCCGTGACACCGGATCGGCGCCCGTGCCCTACGCGCCACCGCAGCGACCAACGCCCTCACTCATCAAGCCGACATCGCCAAGGTCCAGGTCCAGGAGTGGCTAGGACACGCCGACATCGCCACCACGCGGCTCTACGATCATCGCAAGACCCGCCCGGAGAACAGCCCAACCTTCAAAGTAAATTATTGATAGGGGTTCCTGCATGGTGTTTGTCTGCCCATTGTCATGACATTATGCTAGCTTCTGTCTATAGCCCGACAGGAGCCCGCCATGCCGACCCCAAGACACCGATCCGAGAAACTGGACATCCGCATCACGCCGGAGGCCAAGCAGATTCTGCAGCAGGCCGCCAAGCAGCGGCATACCACCATCAGCCAGTTCGTACTGGAAAGCGCCATGGACTCGGCAAGCGCTGTGCTGGCGGAACGTTCGCACTTCACTCTGAATGCGGAACAATGGGAAGCCTTCCTGGCGGCCCTGGACGCGCCGCCGCGCCGTCACCCGCGCATGGAGCGGCTATTGAACGAACCGACCATCCTGGATTGAAGCCTGGCGCATGGAGGAGATGCCCAAACCGTCCATCGCCAAGCTGTCGATCGAGCATGACCCGTCCACATTCGACTGCGGACATAAGGCGCTGAACAAGTTCATTCGGTTGTACGCCCTGCCTAGCCAACGGGCCAACATCGCGCAGACCTATGTGGCGGTCGTCGGCCCGACGATCGTCGGCTATCACTCGCTGGTCGTCGGTGACATGGCCTATGATGATGCCCCGGAACGCCTCGCCAAGGGACTGCCGCGTCACCCGGTTCCCATCCTGTTGCTGGCCCGCCTGGCGGTTGACCGGACCTGGCAAGGCAAAGGCCTGGGCGCCGCTTTGGTCGCCGACGCCATGCGCCGCACCCTGCAGGTGGCGGATATTGCCGGCGTGCGCGCCTTACTGGTTCATGCCAAGGACGAGACTGCCCAAAATTTCTACTCCCATCTTGGCTTCGAGCCATGCCCAGGGGAACCGCTCATTCTCTACCGTCTGCTGAAAGATCTCCGCGCGATGAGCAAAGGATTACCGGCGGCGGGACGAGCGACCCTGAACGATGTGGAGAAGATCGGGATTCGATGGCGCTGCTTATTCGGGCGTGGAGAACAGATCGTCGGGTTTTAACCCGACTTTAGGCGGTTCATCCCCATGAGCGTGGGGCTAAGCGTCGGCCGCTCCCGCTGCGAACGACCGGCCCGGACGGGCGGGCCGGGGCAATGCTGTTGAATTTAGCCCCTCTCCCTGTGGGAGAGGGGTTGGGGTGAGGGCCTGGGCGCCTTGCGCTTGCGATGAACTCGTTGAAACATCAAGCGCTTCAGCCCTCACCCTGCCCTCTCCTGCAGGGAGAGGGTTCCTTATTTCAACAGTATTGGCGGGTCGGGACGCGCTACAGGGACGTATCTCGAAACCACCTCCGCCAACTCCGATAAAGTTCATCCCCACGGGCATGGGGAACGGCAACCGCTGCTGTCACAACGATGCGGAAGTTCCGGTTCATCCCCACGGGCGTAAGGAACGGTTCAGTTTCGCGATGGGCACGGCGGAAATCGTCGGTTCATCCCCACGGGCGTGGGGAACGGTTTCCAGAACCACAATCCCATGTTCCATCAGCCGGTTCATCCACACGGGCGTGGGGAACGGCGCCTCCCGAACGGATGCCGCCGTAGCGAACCCGGTTCATCCCCACGGGCGTGGGGAACGGTGATTCCCGTCCGCGACGCATCGCGGGCGGGACGGTTCATCCCCACGGGCGTGGGGAACGGGTGTCGCCGGTGGTGGCCGAAACCTCCAGCGGCGGTTCATCCCCACGGGCGTGGGGAACGGTTGTGTGAGCCGCTGGGCGGCTGACGTTAGTTCGGTTCATCCCCACGGGCGTGGGGAACGGCTGTCGGGCACATCGTCTAGCACGAGTTACACCGGTTCATCCCCACGGGCGTGGGGAACGGAAGCTGCCGGCGATGAAGATCTGGAACCCGGCCGGTTCATCCCCACGGGCGTGGGGAACGGGCCGCCAATGGGTCCACATGTCTTTATGGTGCCGGTTCATCCCCACGGGCGTGGGGAACGGTCTCCCCGCATCTCCATACGGAACGAGTCCGCCGGTTCATCCCCACGGGCGTGGGGAACGGAGGTTGTCGACCGGTGCCCATTCACCCAGCTCCGGTTCATCCCCACGGGCGTGGGGAACGGGTCACGGACGGCAGACACCTGGCCACCGGCGACGGTTCATCCCCACGGGCGTGGGGAACGGACTAATTCTATCCCCTTGGCGCCGTTGCGAAAATCGGCGCAAAAAAATTGTACCGGAAAAACGGGGTGATTTCCGCCCAAACAACCCCCGACTTTCCAGCACGTTATCAATTGTTAAAGATCGCCAGACCGGATTTACCGGCAGCGGTGTTGAATTAAGGATATGGCTGCAAATAACTTCCCGGATTCACAGGGGTTGGGGCGATTTTCATCGCCCCTGGCGAATGAATTCGCCCCTACGAGAGCATCCGAAAATCGGGAAATTGTTCCCGGCCATATTCTTCGCCCCGCTCCAATCACAGACCGTCGCCTCGATCGCGACCCTTCCCGCAGGGAGAGGGACTTGCGTAGATCCCCTTGCCCACGGAGAGCCGGTTCCTTCTCAGCGGCATCAGGATTCACCGGCGCGGTTTGGCAGCCGGTCGGCCGCCGGCTTGATTGGCCGCATCCCCGGCGGACTCACCCGGTTGATCCGCCGAATCCTCCAGCGGATAAAACGACACCAGCTTGAGGCCGTCCAGTTCCACCGGCATACGGCGGTTCTTGCCCAGGGTGGCGAAGTCGAAGCCGGATTCGGTGTTGGTGGACCAGGCCATGACGGCGTTGCCGTCTTCCAGCCCCTCCTCCACCTGCGACCAGATCATCTCCCTCACCTTGCGCGACAAGTCGCCGACGTAGACCCCGGCGCGCACTTCGATCAGCCATACCGCCAGCCGGCCGCGCAGCCTGGGCGGGACGTTCTCAACCACGATGACCAGCATCGCCCAGGCTCTCGGGGTTGGGGATGGCGGGGCCGACCGCGTCCGCCGGGGCCTCGGGTGGCTCGATGCCGCCGGCGGAGAGTACGTCCTCGATGTCGGGGATGATCTTCTGCAACAAATGGGTCTGGCGGAACATGTCGCGGCAGGCCAAGCGCACTGCCCGCTCGGCGTTGGGTGGGTCCTTGGCCGCGACCCTGAAGGCCACCGGCACCACGGTGTCGAACTTGTAGAGGTCGGCGATATCGTAGACGAAGGACAAAGGCTTGCCGCTATGGATGAAGCCCACCGCCGGGGCGTAGCCGGCGGCCAGCACGGCGGCTTCGGTGATGCCGTAGAGACAGGAGGTGGCGGAGCTGAGGCAGCGGTTGGCGACGTCGGCGGAATCCCATTCCTCCACGTCGTAGTTGCGCTGCTTCCATTGGACGCCGTAGCGCTTGGCCAACAGCTCGTACATCTTGCGCACCCGCGCGCCCTCGATGCCGCGCAGCTGATCGACGCTGCGCCGCTCCGGCGGTTTCTCGCCGAAGCGGATCTCGTACATCTTGCGGACCACCTTGAGCCGCAGGTCCGGGTCGAGCGCCAGCCTGGCCTGGTACAGCAAGCGGTCGGCCCGCGCCCCGCCGGGCTGGCCGGAGGAGTAGACCCGCACGCCGGCCTCGCCCACCCACACCAGCAGGGTCCCGACCCGTGCCGCCAAAGCCGCCGCCCAGTGGGAGACGCGGGTGCCGGGCTCCAGCATCAGACAGGCGATGGAACCCACCGGGATGTGGGTGCGCACACCGTTCTTGTCGATGACGACGAAGGCGCCGTCCAGCACGTCGATCTCGCCGTACTCGATGAACAGCAGGGAAACCCGTTCCTTCATGGCAATGGGCTTGAGGGGTGGGAGCATGGCAAGCGTCCTGCAAAATAGTTGGGCATTCGGTGGCTGGGCTGGTTCGATCTGCCCGCCGCTGCGGGAGAGTGTCGTAAAAGACAAAGAGAACGTCAGACGGTTGTTCGGCGCTTCGCGAAACGAACGCGGCCCCGCCGTTAGCTACGCCTTTGGCCCTCACCCTAGCCCTCTCCCGCAGGGAGAGGGGACTTTTACGACACCCATTGCGGGGTGGTGGGCAAACCAAAAGCCGTTTGCCCACCCTACGATGCGCCGGGATTTTCTGGCGCTCGTCCCAGCCTGCCGTACCTGCCGGGTTTCGTTCCTCAACCCAGCCTACGACTCGACGTCCTCGTAGATGTCGTCGAACGTCAGGTCCAGATTCACGCTGTCCAGGCGCACCGGCTCGCCCGGCAACAGGATCCACTGCTCCCAGCCGCCGCCTGACAGCTTGCGGTAGATTTCCACCTGGCGCGATTCGCTCGCCACCAGCAGGTATTCCCGCAGGCTTTCCAGCGTCCCGTAGGCCCGCATCTTCTCGCGCCGGTCGACGGTTTCGGTGGAATCCGACAACACCTCGATGATCAGTCTGGGCGCGGTGAGGTAATCCTTCGGCGCATCGGCGGCGGTATCCCGTTCCGAATAGGTGACCACCACGTCGGGATAGTAATAGGCACCGGCCTGCTCCACTTTCACCTTCATGTCGGCGATGTAGCTACGGCAGGGCGTGCCGCGCAGGTGGTTGCGAAGAATGGCGGCGAGATTGCCGGTTATGGTGTTGTGGGCCTTGCCGGCCCCGGCCATGGCGTAGACCTGCCCGGCTACGTATTCATGGCGAATTTCGCTCAAGGGTTCACCGGTCAGGTAATCGGCTTCGGAGACGGGAAGAATGGTGGCGTGGTGCATGACGGTCCCCCGCTCAGCGCCAGTCTTTCAGATGCATGAGGTTGGGCTCGCCCGCCACCGCCTGCAGGTACTTTTCGTCGGCGGTGACGAATACGCCGTCATGGATGATGGCCAGGGCGTGGTAGCTGGCGTCGTAGAAGGTGACACGGTGGCGCCTGACCAGATCGATCGTCCGCCGGCGGCATTCCTGCGAGGCTTCGGCGACACAATCTTGAAGAATGGACTGCAAGTGTTGGAGCGACGCGTCGGCCTGATCCGGGTACTTTCTTGCCAGCGTATTCCCGACTTCGAAATACCACAGGGCCGGAACCATCACCCGAATCCGTTCATAGGCCAGCTCCTCGAGCAGCTCTTTGGCCGTATTCTGGTCTTCTTCCGCCCCCTCCGGCAAACTCCATTTGATGAGCACGGATGCGTCGGGCACGATTGGTCTCATTCGTGGCTATCCCGGTCTTCCCGTATCCACTGCTCCGTCGTCCCAGGCAACTTCGGCATGCTTTTCCGCAATTCATCCAGGGCGGCAATGGCACGCAAGCGCCGGTATTTGACCAGGCTTTCCGATACCGCCTGATTGATCAGCTTGCTGCGCTCACCCTTGGGGACTTCCTCGAGCTGCTGCCAGACCGCATCGTCGAAAATAACGTTCACTCTGTGCGCCATCTGCACCTCCGGTTTCTTACAAAGATTACACACAAATTATACACACCCATCACGCCAAGCTGACGCCCGCCGGGGCAGGTTGAATCGGCCCGAACGCCATCAAACCGGTAGCCTCCGAAACAGGTTGGAGAAACCCGCCCGGCCGCGGGCACCAAGACATTCCAGCAACGGGCATGAATCAGGCCCCTCTCCCTGTGGGGAGAGCGAAGCGAGGGGGGCGAAGCCGGTTGGGGTGAGGGCCTGGGCGCTTTTTGCTTGCAACAAACTCATTGAAACACCGGACGCTCCTGCCTCACCCCACCCTCTCCCAGAGGGAGAGGGTTTGTCATTTCAACAGCATTGAGACCTTCCCGCGGCCCGAGCCCTTCACCCCATCACGGCGTGACCACCGTCTCCGCGATGGCGCCGAACTGGCCGACTTCCCGGTCGGAGACCACATAGATCAGCTTGTAGCGGCGCAGTTCCGGCTTGCCCGCCGCCAGCGGCGGACGCTCGTCCACATAGGGCGAGGCATTGTCGCGGGCCAGAAACGCGAAATCCCCGTCGCCCTCCCGCCACCCGTACACGTTCACCCCGTGGCTGCTGGACTTGCTGAAGGACACCTCCGCCTTGCCGCCGCCCAGGTTGGCCACGAGACCCCGGCGCCGGCCCCGCAATAGAGGCCAAAGCCAAGCGCCCCGCGGCTTGCAGGCTAGGGCGGGGCGGATCGCGGCGGCGTAGCTAACACCCATGAGCCTATTCCGCATCAAGCCGCAGCCGATGCCATGCGGAAAGAACCTCACGCGGCCTTCTCGGCGAAGTCCGATACATCCACCGTCGCCCGTTTGGATCGGGCGGCCGCGACCATGCCCTCCAACCGCTCCGCCACGGCGTCGTCGATCCAATCCTCACCGCAGAGTGCGCAAACTTGAGCCGGAACATTGCGGACGACGACCACCCCGAACCCCAGATCGACGGTAAACGTGGTTTTTCCCGATTCCTTGTTTCCGCCGCAAAGGGGGCAGCGGCCTTTGGGTTCCTTCATTTCTTGAGCCTCGTTCTGTAATCGGACGCGAAGTGAGCCACATCCGGACGGTAAGCCGTGATGATATGAATCGCACTGTCCGCTTCGTCCAGTGCGACAACAACGTGCAACGGCGCCTCTGCGGAAACGCCCAGCAAGGCGCTCGGAAAGGGGCGATCAGCCTCGTACCGTTCGATCATATCCCCTCGAACCAATACGTCGAACACCTCCGCGCGGGAAATTCCCCGCTCCAGCATGCGTTCCAAGGCATGCTTGCGCCAGAGTATCTTCCGATTTTCGAGGTGCCCCCGAAGCTCGTCCAGCGTCCACATCAGACCCGCCGCACCAGCATCAAGCCGCAGCCGAAAGCCTTGGCGGGGCCGATGCCGCGGATCAGCGCCTTACTGAACTCTTCCGCGTCAGCCACCCTCAACAGCCCCGTGAAATCCAGGGTGCTCAGCCGTATCTCCTTGCCGCGGGCACGCAGCCGCAACTGGCGGTAGTTGTCGGCCCGCACCGAAACCACCTCAAAACCGTGTGGTCTTGCCTGACGCTGCAGCCACTGTTCGCCGGCTTCCTGGGCCAGTTCCGCCTGGCTCGCAACATCTTCCGGAGCCTGCTCGGCCAGGCGGCGCTTCAGATGCATCACCACATCGTCCCGCTTGCGCTGCTTGGGGTTGTCGCCGCCGATCTTGCGGGTTCGAACCGGATTGGCGCGGAGACTGAAGGACAACACGTCCCCGTTCTCCAAACGGGGATGGTAGGGCTTGGTCTCGACCCGAAGCACCTCGTGGTCTTGCCGCGGCGCGCGGCCGGACAGCAGATAGAACATCGGCCAGCGTTGCGAGTCATCCTGACGATAGAGGAAATCGCGCGTTGCCGCGGGTTCCTTGGGAAAAAGCTCCCAGAGGGCTTGATGAAGCGCGTAGTCGTCCGACTTCAAGATTCGCATCGTCTCCTTCGGCCGATGCGGATCGAATGCTTGCAGAGAGATGCGGCTGAAATAGCAGTTCATGCCGTCTCCTCCAGGGCGAAGTATTCGCTGCGTTCTGCGAATTGCCAGCGGCCGCGGCTGATGGGATCGTCGTGGCGCGGGGCATGCGGACTGCTGGACGGAAATCCGCTGTGATCACAAGACTCCCAGTGGTAGTGAAGGGTGCGGCTTCGGGCGATTTTCGCCAGCTCGGCGGGCAGGATGTATTCGGCAAAGGCACCGCGCAGACTCTCCGCCTCGATCAGGCGTGGATTCAACGGCAGGGCCAAGGGGCAGGATTTTCGTCCCAGGTAAAGCTGGAACATCGGCTTCGCCAGCTTTTCCGCCAACTGCTCCAGGCCAAACCCACTTTCCGCGCCCGCCGGCCAGGCCGCCGCCAGCCACAGGCCGTCCTGGCGGTATTCGCGGCTCGACAAAATGGTGCCCAGCTTGCTTGAACCCAATTCGTCCTTGCGGGTGTAGTAGTGGCTGATCTTCCGTTCCTGCGGCGGAACCTGGGTGGTGTGGTAGTCCTTGAGCGCAGTTCCCATAGCCAAGGTTTTCACGCCGAAGCGCACACTCTCGGCCAATTGCATCTGGGCGGATTGGTCGTCGCGCCTGAGGCCCAGGGCCGCCGCCAGCAAACCCAGCAGGGCTGAGCGGCCGGGATGGGTGGCACTGTGACGCGCTTCGCCGACCGCCGGTTCCCCCCAGGCCGCCAGGGGGCCATAGAGTTGAAACACCAGATAGCGCATGGCGGCTCACTCCGTAGCAAACTGGATGAGGTCTTCCAGGCTGCCTTCGCCGCTGACCGCGTTCAGGGTCCGGCGGCTGTCGGCACAGGGGCCGTAGACCTTGTCGAAGTTTTCGCACTGAGTCTTGAGCAGCTTGATGGCCGATCCCAACTGATCGCTGCCGGTCACCGGCTTGAGAAAAGCCACCGAGAGCGAGCGCGGCTGTTGGTTGCCCTTCTCCGCCAGGACGTACGACGTATAGGCGCGGGAGGCGAAGCTGTTCTGCTTGCCGGTGGGCGACACCTTGGCCATGGCTTCCATTAACGCAGCGATGGTCTTGTTGGCCAGTGGCGTGTCGCCTTGCAGGTTGTCGGTGAGCAACTCGCGGTTGAGGCAGACGTAGAGATAGAACACGCCGGCGCCGAAGCCGGTCTCGCCGATGTGGGCCGCGCCGCCGTCTTCCTGGTACTGGTTCAGGTCGTCGACGGCCGTAAAGTAATCGTCATCCACGGTGACCGCGTGGACTGTCAGCGCATGGGCGATCTGGGCAGCCGCTTCAACGTTGAAGGCGGGGTTGGAAGCCAGCATGCGGCCGAACAGCGCGATGTCGACGGCTTTCGGCCGGGCTCGCAGCAGCGCCAGTTCATCCTCGTTCGGTGCGCGCCGTTCCGCTGCCAGTGTCCGAGCCAGCGTTCGGATCTGCTCCCATTCTTCCGGAGCGATGTGGGCCAGCTGCTCGATTTCCAGGGAATCTTTCTTGAGCTTGCCGAACTGCTCGGCGATGGCCGCCGCCCATTTCGCCGCTTCAGACTCATCGATGCCGCCGGCGAGCAGGTCTTGTTCCACCTCCAATCCGACCCGCTTGGTGCGGGTTCCCTTCCAGTCTCCCAAGGCGGACTCGAAAATTTCCGAAGTCCGCCACGCCCGCTTCTGGCTCTGCGACGAGATCCGCAACCGGTTGACGCCGCCCATCACGGCGGTCTTGGGGCGGCCCATGTCGTCGCGGTTAAGATTGGACGGAGGGTAGGAGGTCAGGCAGTGCAATTGGATGAAGCGGGACATGGTTCAAGCTCCTTGCTTGGGATTAAAAGTGGGCGAAATACTCTTTGGCCCAGGTATAACGGAACCGCTGGCTGGGCTGTTCGGCGCTGCCGTCGAGGCGGTCGGCGGCCCAGCGCAGGATGTCGTCCGCCAGACGGCAGACATCGGCGGTACCGCCCACCAGATGCACGGCTCGCCGCAAGCGCTGAAAGAATTCGGCGTGGTCGCGGCAGGAAAGCAGCTGCTGAAACCGTAGTTCGCTGAAGGCCGGCTTGTCGCCACCCCGGTCCTTGGGGTCGCCCAATTGCCGGGGCAATGGCTCGGCGCCGAGGGTCTTCACATGAGCCAGCACACCGGCCGCCGTGGCCAGGGCCAGCAGATCGCGCGACTCCCAGTAGGGCAGGATGCGGCAAAGCCGGTGGAACGCCCTGGCCGGAAGAACCTCGTCCGGCGTTTCCGCCCGCCGCAGTTCGGCCCGCTCGGCGCGGTTCTCTTCCAAAGCCTTCCACCAGGCCAGCAATTCGGCGGCCTGATCGTTCCTCAGATATCGGTAGCGGGGCGTTTTCGCCGCTTCTTCTGCCATGAAAGTCTCCTGTGTGTCGTCCAAATGCAAAAACATAGGGTGGGTTAGGTGCGCGATTCAAGGCCTCGCCGGTTCCGAGATGCATCGATGCGCACCGTAACCCGCCGCACCACTTCCGGTGGGTTACGCCGCGCGGAAGGAAATCCGCAAGCTGCAGCTCGTGTGGCTGCGCGGCTAACCCACCCTACGGCAGACGGTCTATGCAGCCAGCGTCTTTCATCTCCTTGCCAAAGCCTCTCGTAGGGTGGGTTAGGTGCGCAAACCACAGCTCCGCAAGATTCCGGTCGGCATCGGTGCGCACCGTAACCCACCAGTCGGACCGCGCCGACGCCCCGGTGGGTTACGCCGCGCGGAAAGCAATATGCAAGCTGCAAGCTCGTCTGGCTGCGCGGCTAACCCACCCTACAAATTGTTACGCCGCCAGCTTCTTCATCTCCTTGCCGTGGTTCAGCCAGCGCTCCAGATGGGAGCGGGCCAGCACCACGCGCTTCAAGTCACCGTCCTCGTTGTCGCCGGACAGGGCCCAGTGGTCGAAGATCGTCACGGTTTCGTGGTAGAGCACCCGGCGCCAGCGATCGCACCGCTCCCGTTCGGCGGGTTTCTCCTCGGGCTGCCGGGTGATTTGTTCCAGCTGACGGTAGAACTCGGCTTCGGTGGCTTGCCAGAATTGCCGGTCGAGAAAGGAGAAATCGCCCTTGGCCTCCTTGGGTCGGGAAAACCAGGCCTGTTTGAGGCAGGAGCGCAGATTGCCGAGCGCTTCCTGAGCGGCATCCAGCAAGGTTTGGACGGCCCGCTGGATATCGTCGCGTCTCTCCCTGGGCACGGGGAAGATGGGCAGGGTGGCTTCGTACCAGCAGCGCGCCTTCATGTTGTCCATGTCGTAACCGAAAGCCCAGAGCCTGGGCTGGCGGTCGCCTTTCAAGCGGCGCTGCCGATCTTGCAGGTAGGCCTGCACGACCAGGGCGCTGCGCCGCTTGATTTTGCCGTCGCCGTCGCTATCCAGCACCAGGCCCAGCCAGTTTCGGTAGCAGACACCGCCGGGCTGCCCCTTGATGGACAAGGGTCCGGTCTTGGCGTCGATGGAGTAAGGTGTCAGCGGATGCAGCCAGGGGCCGGTGTAATTGACGCCGTAATTCTTGGTGATGAAACCAGTGGCCAGACTCTCGCTCGATTCTCCGCTCAAATTGCAGATGCCGTTGGCGCTATTGGAAAATTTCAGGCGGATGCGGCGGGGCATGGCCCAGTACATCTGCAGCGGATGGCAGTCACCGGGCCGGGTTTCAATGCCGGTTTTCGCCTCACTGGTCCGGGTCGGCGCGAGCCAGGGGAAGATGTCCTCCGGCATTTTTCGCCTGCGATCGCCGGTCAGCTGGTCCAGCTCTTCCCGGGTCAGCACGTTGAGCCAGAGCTTGTGCCAAAGGCTGGCCGCTCCCTCGCTCTCGTCCGGCAATACCAGGGTGCTCAGGGGGCCGCCGCCGCGCAATCCCACACGGTGGCCGACGCCGCCGGACGGCGCGTTGATCTGCAAGGTGAACAAGGCCATGGCAGCCCATTGCGGAGCCAAAAAATTGATGGCGCCACCCTTGACGAAATGATCGAGGTTTTCCCGCAGGGTCTTGCCGCCGGGCGCTTCGATCAACAGAGCGGCGATGTCCTTGGCTTCGCCTTCCGGCAATCGGAAGTCCTGCATGAAGGCAGGCCCCTCGCCGTCCAGTTCGAAGGCCGGCAGATAGGGTTCGAAGGCTTTCTTGAGAACGTCCCCGGAGGGCGGCTCGCGCCAATGGTCCAGCCACTCCTCGCCGTCCTCCGGCGCGAAGGCGGTTTGCAGCAAGCCGATGAGAAACTGATAGATCGCCCCCTTGAAATCCGCACGGGGGGCGATGACATCGACGATGGGGTCGTCGCCGATGGCGTCGGTGAGTTGCCAGGGTTCGATGGAGTTGCGGACTCCCGACTTCCGCAAGACCGGCAGCCAGGGCCAGCCGTTCACTAGATTCATGGTCAAATCCTTTCTGTCCCTGTTGTGGTCGCGTGGCGGCGGTGACGCACCGGCCCGAATTCGAAAGAAGCTAGGCCGCGTGCAGTTCGTCCCGCAAGATCTGCCGTAATTGCGCGGCGGTGACGGGTGCCGATTCCGGATCGAGGCTGGCGCGGAGCGCCGCGTTGATCAGGGTCTGGAAGCCCTTTCCCTCCGCCTCGGCGCGCGCCCGAAAAGCGGCCAAGATATCGTCGTCGATATAGATGGTGATGCGGGTCTTGCCGGTGGAGTCGACGACGGCCCCCCGTTTGGCCTCGGAAAAATCGTATTCAGCTTTCATAGTTCTTCCGTTCGTTTCGAGTCGCTTCACGGGCGGAAATCACCCAGATACTGCCGTCACGCTCCGTCCATACCACCACCAGAATCCGCCCCATCGCACCCATGCCCAAGGTGATGAAGCGTTCCTCGCCTTCGGCTGACTCGTCGGGTCGCGTCAGGGCGAGAGGATCGAAAAACACCGGTTCGGCCTCCGCGAAAGAAACGCCGTGCTTGAGCCGGTTGGCCGCCGCCTTGGCCGGATCGAATTCCACGATCTGTCGCTCAGTATGCCTATCCGGTATGCATGCATCAATCGCAGGGACCGGCTGAGCCAATCTTGCCGAAATGGAGTTCCAGATGGCCAGTTCCTTGGCCGCCAGCAATCCCAGCCGAACGTGATAGACGGCTATCGTCTGGCCTTGCCCATCGCAACAATCCAGGCTGCCGTCTTCCTGTTCCCGCAATTCCAGGATGCGGCCGTGGCGCAGATGCCTGTGACTCTCTTGCAACGCCCGCCCCGCCCGCGACAACTCCACCTCGGGCAACGAATCGGCGCGGATGTCGACACTGCTCAAATCCCAGGGATAGGCGCCTTCGTCGATCAACGGCCGCAAGCCTTCCGTGTCGGCGACCGCCAGGTAGACCGTCACGGAATCTTCGGCGAGACGGGTCGGAATGCGGACCTCGTCTTCCCAGATGCTGACGCCCAGCCCTTCGCAGTAGCCGGCATCGACATCGAGAGAATTGAAATCCGCCAGACCGCCCTGGCTCCTGCGCTCCCCCTCCGCGTCCATGCTGGCCTTCAGCAAAGCCTCGGGAATTGCTTCGCCCTGCTCCCCATAGACGTGCTCCATGAGGATAGGGGCGTCTTCCGGCATGTTCCATCCGCCCCTGCTCGCCAGAACCCGCGCCGTTTGCCAGAGCCGGCCGGTGTCCGCATACACGGCATTGGCCTTGGGAAACACGCTGCGGTACCAGTCGCGCTCCGGTCGGTCGCAAGGTTCCGGCGTATAAAGCCAAAGCACCGGTTCCCCCCGCAAATCCCGCTCGCCGGATTCGCGCAACCGGTTCCCCCCGGCATCCCGCACGTGGCGATGCAGCCGTCCCGCCCGCTGGATGAGCAGATCGATGGGCGCCAGATCGGAAATCATCAGGTCGAAATCCAGATCCAGGGATTGCTCCACCACCTGGGTGGCGATCAGCACACGGCCGCGGCGCCGCTCCGGGCCTGACGATTCGCCGTAGTGGCGCAGGACGTGTTCCTCGATTTCCAGGCGGTGTTTCAAGACATAGCGGCTGTGGAACAGATCGATGTCTTCGGCGCTGTGGCCGGACTCCAAAAGCCGTACATAGGCCTCCCTGGCATCGTGTACAGTGTTGCGCACCCAGCAGACACATCGGCCGGCGGCGATCGCGCCCTCGATGAGGGCGTAAACTTCGCTGAGCTCATGAAGGAGCTTCGCTCCGACCCGCCGCCGCACTTCCTCGCGGGTTGCCACCGGAATTTCCTGGAAGAATCCGGCTGCCGCATGGGTGAGCAAGGGATAATCCGGACTCTCCGGCTCCGGGCCTGGGTCGCAGGCAGCGCCGTCGTGAAAGGCCTGTACCAGGCTCCGGCGCATGTTCCGGGGTAGCGTCGCCGAAAGCAGAATGGCGCTGCCGCCAAGGCGGGCATGAAAGCGAAGCAGGGCTTGCAACAAGCCTTGCATGTACGCGTCGCAGGCATGAACCTCGTCCACGATCAACACTTTGTTGGCCAAGCCCAGCAACCGCAAGCACTGGTGGCGGGCAGGCAGGATTCCCAGCAGGGCCTGGTCTACCGTTCCGACGCCGACGTCGGCCAGCAAGGCTTTCTTGCGATGGTCCGCCAGCCACTGCGCACATTGCGCGGATGCGGTCTCCTCTTCCCCGCCATAGGGCACATCGGGGCTCAAGCCGGCCAGCAGGGATTGGTTGAATGCCTCGGACAGATGGCGGGCGCCGTGGGCCAGCACCAGAGAGGGTTTTTCCCCGTCGGCGAATAGCTGCTGATAAGCCCGCGTCATTCGCTCGTACATGGCGTTGGCGGTAGCCATGGTGGGCAAGCCGATGAACATCCCTTGCGCCTGGCCTGCACTGATGAGCCGATGGGCAAGCAACAGCGCTGCTTCGGTCTTGCCGGCACCGGTGACGTCCTCGAGGATGATCAGCTGCGGACAAGAGGAGATCGGGATATGCCCGCAAAGATCCTGCAGCGGAGTGGCTTGCCGAATCCTCCCACCCGGGAACAGTCGGCTCAGATCCTTGGGCAGGCTGGCCGCCGCCGGCAGCACTCCGGATTTTTCCACAGCCAACGACGCCTTGGGCAAGGCATGGCGCTTCCAGTAGTCCTCCAGCGCCATGGGTTCGGATTGGTAGGCAAAGATCGCCGCATCGGAACCGAGCCAGTCGCACAGCACGGCCAACCCGGCGATCAGCCAACTGGATTCGCGCAATGCCCGCTTCCAGCGCTTGTCCTTCAGCCGTTCCCTGAGGAGTTCGGAGTCGGGCCGGAACAGGGTGATGAGTTCCTCGCAATACTCGCGGGCGCTGGACAGGTCGTGTGGACGAAAATAGTGGCGGACATCGAGGTTGGCGCCAGAGCTGGACGACTTAGGCGGCGTGCCGTGATGGCCCGCGACGGACGGCAGCCAAGAGTCCAGGAACCGGGCATAGACCCGCTCGTCGCCGAACCAGGCTTCGACCTGCCCTGCCAAGCCATGATCGGCGTCATTCCACAGCAGGTATCCCAGCCGGTCATGGCGAATGTCGTAACGGCAATGTTCTATCGCACCCCAGAAGCCGATACGAAATTCCGGAAACAATTGCTGAAAGCTCTCCGCGAACTTGCCCAAATCATGGGTTGCCAGCAGGAAAGTCAGCCAGCCCATCACGACCGGCTCCGGCAACTGCGTCAACACCACGAGGCGCCGGAACAGGAAGGGATGGCGCTCGAGCAACGTTCGCCCCACCGCCGCCACATCCAGGCAGTGATAAGGCAGAAGGTGATATTCCGGAGGCTTGCCTTGCTCCGATTTGCCGGCCTTTCCCCAATATTTGAAGTAGCTCTTCACCAGGTCCATCTTTCTCCTCCATGGAGTTCCGGCGCCAGTTTTCTAATGGTCCCGAAGTGATGCCACCGGTTGATCACCCTCACCCTATTCCGCCCCCAAAGGGGGAGAGTATTTCGAGAGCCTGGAGCGCTCAACCCTTGCGACCAATTCCTTTGAAACGTGAAATCCTTGGTCCTCGCCTCAAATCCCTATCCAGGAATCTGATCAATGAAACGATGGCTCCGGTAGGGTGGGCAAGCTCTATCTGCCCACCGCCGCGGTGGGCAAACCAAGAGCCGTTTGCCCACCCTACGAGACTTTTTTCTCCCTTTTCAGGCTTCCATAATCAACCGGCAAACAGATATTCTTCGGTCTGATTTTCCTAAGATCGGGAAGCCAAGTTTATGATGAAACCAGAGGAAGAAGCCATCGCGCAATGGGAATCCCAGCGCGACTTGAACGCCGAACTGGAAGCATCCATTGACGACGTGCAGGCGGGCCGGGTGGTCGCCTACGTCGTATACAAAACCGATGGCGGTGGTCTGGCCGAGCTATCCGCTCGCGAAGACTGAACCGCATCGACTCAGCCTCATCACCCATCCGGCGACCGCAGTGACCGTGGTTTGTTTCCGCCGCCAAAGCAGCGGAAGCACTTCAACCGCGGTTCGGCGCGTGCTCGACGGAAATTCCCAACAGTCGCGCTCGGCCAAGGTAGTACAATGAGCGGTCAGCTCCTCGGAACTCCCAGGCGCACTGCCAGACGCTCCGGCGCTTGCGACCTTTAGAACCGGCGGCCTCATCCGCTTTTTGTTCCCCTACCCGGACACCCCCCAGCATTCGACTAAGCCGCCCGCAGGCGACGGTTCGCCGCACGGTTGGCTTGTTCCGATCGCAGAACCGTCGGCCCCGTTTCCATCAACCCCAATTCGACCCGGATAGACCCTTGCTCTCCACCGCCAACATCACCATGCAATTCGGCGCCAAGCCGCTGTTTGAAAACGTCTCCGTCAAGTTCGGCGAGGGCAACCGCTACGGCCTCATCGGCGCCAACGGCTGCGGCAAATCCACCTTCATGAAAATCCTGGGCGGCGATCTGGAGCCCAGCGCGGGCAACGTCTCGCTGGACCCCAACGAGCGCTTGGGAAAACTCCGCCAAGACCAGTTCGCCTTCGAGGACGACCGCGTCCTGGACGTCGTGATGATGGGCCACACGGAGATGTGGGCGGCCATGGCCGAACGCGACGCCATCTATGCCAATCCGGATGCCTCCGAGGAAGATTACATGAACGCCGCTCACCTCGAAGCGGTGTTCGCCGAATACGACGGCTATACCGCCGAAGCGCGCGCCGGCGAGCTGCTGCTGGGCGTGGGCATACCCTCGGAACAGCACAGCGGCCCCATGAGCGCGGTGGCACCGGGCTGGAAGTTGCGCGTGCTGCTGGCTCAGGCCCTATTCTCCAACCCGGACATCCTGCTGCTGGACGAACCGACCAACAACCTGGACATCAACACCATCCGCTGGCTGGAGAATGTGCTGAACGAGCGGGGCAGCACCATGGTCATCATTTCCCACGACCGGCATTTCCTGAACAGTGTCTGCACCCACGTGGCGGACATGGATTTCGGCGAATTGCGCGTCTACCCCGGCCACTACGACGACTACATGATCGCCTCCACCCAGGTGCGCGAGCGCCAGTTGGCGGACAACGCGAAGAAGAAAGCCCAGATCGCCGAACTGCAAAGCTTCGTCAGCCGGTTCTCCGCCAACGCTTCCAAGGCCAAACAGGCCACCTCCCGCGCCCGGCAGATCGAGAAGATCAAGCTGGAAGACATCAAGCCTTCCAGCCGAGTCAATCCTTTCATCCGCTTCAACCAGGAGAAGAAGCTGTTCCGCCTGGCCCTGGAAGTGGAAGGTCTGGCCAAGGGCTACGGTGAGACGCCGCTATTCCAGGGCCTGGACCTGATCCTGGAAGTTGGGGAAAAAGTCGCGGTGATCGGCCCCAACGGCATCGGCAAGACCACCCTGCTGCGTTGCCTGGTAGGCGAACTGACGCCGGATGCGGGCAACATCAAATGGTCGGAAAACATCAATCAGGGATACTTTGCCCAGGACCATGCCGCGGACTTTGCCGAGGACCTGAGTTTGTTCGACTGGATGGCCCAATGGAAGCGCCCCGGCGACGACGAACAGGCGGTGCGCGCCGCCCTGGGCCGGCTGTTGTTCTCCCAGGACGAAATCAAGAAATCCGTGCAAGTGCTGTCCGGCGGCGAACAGGGACGCATGTTGTTCGGCAAGCTGATGCTGCAGCAACCCAACATCCTGGTGCTGGACGAACCCACCAACCATCTCGACATGGAATCGATCGAGTCGCTCAATACCGCCCTGGAAAACTATCCCGGCACCTTGATCTTCGTCAGCCACGACCGCGAATTCGTCACCTCCCTGGCGACCCGCATCATCGAGCTGTCTCCCTTGGGCGTGGTCAACTACAGCGGCAATTACGACGACTACTTGCGTAGCCAAGGGGTGGAGTAGGCAGAAATCGGCAATTCCGACCGCCCACACTTTCGGCGGGCGGCTTCGCACGCGGCTTGGACGGCAACAACTGGCTGAATGCGCTGGCGCGTCGCGGGCGATCGCCCGAATCCGAGGGACTGCGGCAAAGACCTTAGGCGCTATCGGATAAACAAACACCAACATGTTGTCGTTGGGAAGAGAGTCGTGCGGCCAAACCGATAGTTTCAAAGGTGCGGTGAAGCTCGTCGCGGAGCTCAACATAGTGGCGATCCAAGGGATGCGGATGCGCCGGGGGTCGTCCAGGTTTGCGGGTAACCCCGGCCAGCAGCGGCTTGATGACCTGTTCGCGAAGCACCAGGTAAGCGCACATCGTCCGCACGCCGGGGCGCTCGGCCTGGTGCTGAATCTCATCGAGTGCGTCTTCTCAAAAATGGCACGCACCTTCTTGCGCCATATCCGCGTCGCCTCGCTTGACGAACTCAAGTCACGGATCCTCAAGGGCGTCGATGAGATGAACCAACTTCCCGTTGTGTTTCGATGGAACAAGTTCGATATGGGCGTAACCCGTCGTCCGCGCGCTGAGCAGTGAAAGCGGTTGCATGGTGCGAGTTGATATCGGAGAGTGAGTTCCTTCCATCAACTGGGGATGAAAGCGCAAGAGCGTTGGCGACGTCGGTCTTC
>Ga0233425_10004720_pt1 | contig 22473 bp, 22 predicted proteins | sample Watercolumn_Towu_2_FD_181712 | JGI IMG/M metagenome (GOLD analysis project Ga0233425, IMG submission 181712) | Freshwater microbial communities from Lake Towuti, South Sulawesi, Indonesia - Watercolumn_Towuti2014_140_MG | ecosystem: Environmental > Aquatic > Freshwater > Lake | place... | reverse complement strand
CGACGTGCATCGTGCGATTCCGGACCTACGGGGACCGCAGAAGTGACATTTTGTGTCACTTGCTGACAATTTTCGTCAGTTTCCGGGCCGAGGTCTCAGAGACCGAGTTTTTCCAGACGGTAGCGCAGCGACCGGAAACTGATGCCGAGCAGACGGGCGGCGGCCGTGCGGTTGCCCTTGGTCTGGTCCAGGGCGTCCATGATCTTCCGCTTCTCGGCCTCGTCGAGGTAGGACTTGAGCTCCGGTCCGTCGCCCCCTTTGAGCTGCAGGTCGTCCGCGCCGATCACGTGATCCTCACACAGGGTCATGGCCCGCTCGAGGATGTTCTCCAGCTCGCGCACGTTGCCCGGGAACCCGTAGCGCAGCAGATCCTGCATGGCCTCCGGGGCGACACGCGGTCTTTGGGTACCGGCCGCGTCGGCGAGCCGGGCGAGGACATGGTCGACCAGTGGCGGAATATCCTGCGGCCGCTCGCGCAAGGGCGGGACCTGCAGGCAGATGACGTTGATGCGGTAATACAGGTCCTGGCGAAACTGCCCATGTTTCACCAGCGCCGCGAGGTCCTTGTGCGTGGCAGAGAGGATGCGGACATCGACCTTGACCTCGGTCTGCGAACCGACCGGCCGCACGGATTTTTCCTGGATCGCGCGCAGCAGCTTGACCTGCATCGCCAAGGGCAGTTCGGCCACTTCGTCGAGGAACAGGGTGCCGCCGTGGGCGGCCTGGAACAGGCCCGGTTTGTCGGCCACCGCGCCGGTGAAGCTGCCCTTCCTGTGACCGAAGAATTCGCTCTCCATGAGGTCGGGCGGGATGGCGCCACAATTCACGGGCACGAACGGCTGCGACGAACGCGGTCCCTGCTCGTGGATCATGCGGGCCGCCAGTTCCTTACCGGTGCCCGACTCGCCGAGTATGTAGACGGGCGCCTGGCTGCGGGCCAGCTTCGCGATCCGGGCCTTGAGCTCGGTCAGCGCCGAGGATTCGCCGATCAGGCGCGAGTGGCCTTCGACGCGCTGATCCGAGAGTCGCAGCGCGGTCGTCACCAGGCGCCGCAGCACCGTCAGGTCCACCGGCTTGGTGACGAAGTCGAAGGCGCCATTCTTCAGTGCCTGGATGGCGGCTTCGATGCTGCCGTGCGCGGTGATCACGGCGACCGGTGTATTCGGATAGGTCGCCTGGATGTGCGTCACCAGATCGAGTCCATCGCCATCGGGCAGACGCATGTCGGTCAGGCAGAGTCCGTAGGCATTGCCCGCCAGGGCGGCGCGCGCGGCCGCCACCGTCCCGGCCGTATCGCTCTCGACCCCCATGCGCCTGAGCGTGATGGCGAGCAGTTCGCAGATGTCCGGCTCGTCATCGACCAGCAACGCCTTGGCTGATGTCGTCATCATCAGGTCCCCGGTCTCTGCCGCCTGCCCGGATGGGCGAAGTTGATCCTAAAACAACATCCCTCCGTTGAATTCGACTTCAGGACCAGGGCCGCCTGGTTGGCCTCGCACATCTCCGCCGCCAGGTAGAGGCCCAGGCCGGTCCCGTCGGCCTCGGTCGTGAAAAATGGCTCGAAAACGTGCTCCTGCACCGACGCCGGCATCCCCGGACCGCGGTCGATGACATCCAGGTGCGGTCGCTGCGTCAGCGCATGGATGCCGCAGCGCAATTCGAGCAGCGGCCTGCCGCGGCGGTAGCGCAGGGCGTTCTCGCAGAGATTCGACAGGACCTGGTGCAGATGGCTCGGGTCCATGCACACCGCGATGGCCTCCGGCTGGACATGCGTCACGACATCCGCCCCGTCCAGACCGAACCGTGCGCGCAGCTCGGCGGCGAACTCCTCCAGCCAGGGCTTGATCGCGAACCCTTCCGGGACGGCGGGTTCGCGGCGGGACAGGCTCATGACGTTGTCGATGATGGTGTTCACGCGACGCGAGTGCTGCTGGATGATGCCGACCAACCGCCGGTCCTCTTCGCTGCCCTGCGCCGACTCATCGAGCAACTGCGCGGCGTGACTGATGGCGCCGAGCGGATTGCGGACCTCGTGGGCGATGCTGGCCGTGAGGCGACCGAGGGATGCAAGCTTGAGTTGCTGGGCACGCTGGCGAACCGCGGCGGCATCCTCGAGAAATATCGTCGCGCCCTGCGCCCCCAGGCCGGTGAACGATGCCAGGACATCGACACCAGCCGCCCCGCCTTTGATGGCGTCCTCGGGTTGCAGACCGCCCACCCGCCACTGCCTGAGCTGCGCATCAAGTGCGGGCGCCAGGTCCACGAGGTCGCGGCCGGCAGCCGCGTCACCGGTACCGAGCAGACGGATCGCCGCCGCGTTGATCAACCGGACACGATCCTGGGCATCGACCGCCACGATACCCGATTGCATGCGCTGGATGATGTGTTCATTCAGGCGCGCCAGGCTTTCGAGGTCCAGGGCCTGCTGCGCCGCCAGCGCCTCGCTGGCCCGCAGCCGTTGCCCGAGCACGAAGGCGAGCAGCGCGGTCGCGAAGTAGGTACCGCCCAGAAATCCGGCGTGCGTGTAGTTGGCGGCCGGGATGTAGAAGAACAGCCACGAATACAGCTCCTCGCCGAGCACGGCCAGCGAGGCGACGGCCGCAAACAGCAGGGCGTTGCGTCCGGGAGCCAGGATACTGCCACCAGCGATGCTCACGACCAGCAGCATGCCGAGACCGCTGGTCACGCCACCGCTGGCGTACATCATCAGGGTGATGGCGACGATGTCGAGCAGCACCTGCGCCAGAGTCTGCAGGCCGAGGGAACCGAAACGGCGCTCCACGGCCGCCTGTCCGACGACGGTCAACGCCAGATACGCAATGACCACCAGCGCGAACATCCGGCGGTTGTAGCTGCCGAGCGGCGGCGGCAGGTTGCCGGTAACGACGAGCACGGAGAACAACCCGGAGAGGACCAGCCGGTAGAGATTGAACAGGCGCAGCGCCCGCCAGGCGGTCCGCGTCCCCTGGCTGGCCGTCGTATCGTTCATGCGTCGGGGCGAGGCTGTTCGGCAGCGCGCTGATGCTCCCGGCAACAAAAGGTCCTGTCGCCAACGGTCACCGACTCGCCCGGCGGCACGTAGACGCCGCAGTGCGCGCAACGCACCAGTGGCGTTGCCGGTGCCCCCGGTCGCGTACCTCCGGGTCTGGGCAGCATCAGCTTGCGCAGCAGGCTGAACAGCAGCCAGGCGAAGAGCGTCAGCAGGATCAGGCGGGTCATCAGGATTTCATTAAATGCGATCGATGGCCTATAGTTGAGACACGGACGGACACCCCATGCACCTGCACGAATACCAGGCCAAGCAACTCTTCGCAGAATATGGCATTCCCGTACCGCCGGGCAAACCCGCGCATACCATCCATGAGGCGCTGACCGCCGCATCGGCGGTCAAGGGCAATGGCTGGGCGGTCAAGGCCCAGGTCCATGCCGGCGGTCGCGGCAAGGCGGGCGGGGTACGCATAGCGCGGTCGCGCGAACAGCTCGAATCCATGGTCCACACCATGCTCGGTACACGCCTGGTCACGAAACAGTCCGGGCCTGCCGGCCAGCCGGTCAACTGCGTGCTGATCGAAGGCCTGACCGACATCGCCGCCGAACTTTACCTGAGCATGCTGGTCGACCGAGGTTCGCGGCGCATAACGGTGATGGCCTCGCGCGCCGGCGGCATGGACATCGAGGAGGTGGCGGCCAGCACGCCCGAACGGATCTTCACCGTCGTCATCGACCCGATCGTCGGCCTGCTCGGTTATCAGTGCCGGCGGATCGGCATCGCCCTCGGCCTGAACGACCCGCAGCGCAAGGAGCTGACGATCATCCTCAACGCCCTCTACCGGATGTTCCAGGAAAAGGATCTGAACCTGGTCGAGGTCAACCCGCTGATCGTCACCAGGGACGGGCACCTGCAGGCCCTGGACGGCAAGGTCAACATCGACGACAACGCCCTGTTCCGCCAGCCGATGCTGGATGACTGGCGCGACCCGAGCCAGGAAGACCCGAAAGAGAGCTACGCGCGCCGCTTCGACCTCAATTACGTCACCATGGGCGGCGACATCGCCTGCATGGTCAACGGCGCCGGCCTGGCCATGGCCACCATGGACATCATCAAGCTGCACGGCGGTGAACCCGCGAACTTCCTCGACGTCGGCGGCGGCACCAACGCCGACAAGGTCGCCGAGGCCTTCAAGCTGATCGTCTCCGGCGAGGGCCTGAAGGCCATCCTGGTCAACATCTTCGGCGGCATCGTCCGCTGCGACCTGATCGCCGAGGGTGTCATCCGCGCGGTCAGGGAGGTCGGCGTCAAGGTGCCGGTCGTGGTCCGCCTCGAAGGCACCAACGTAGCCGAGGGGTACGCCATGCTCGCCGCCAGCAAGTTGCCGATCATCACCGCCACCGATCTCGACGATGCCGCCCGCAAGGCCGTGGCCGCCGCCCGCGGCATCTCCTAACCATGTCGATCCTCGTCAACAAGGACACCAGGGTCATCTGCCAGGGCTTCACCGGCCATCAGGGCAGTTTCCACGCGCAGCAGGCGCTCGATTACGGGACCAGGCTGGTGGGTGGCGTGACGCCCGGGCGCGGCGGTTCGACGCACATGAACCTGCCGGTGTTCGACACGTCGCACGAGGCGGTGGCCGCCACCGGCGCCGATGCGACCATGATCTTCGTGCCGCCCGGATTTGCCGCCGAGGCGATTATCGAGGCCGCCGACGCCGGCATCCGGGTGATTGCCTGCATAACCGAGGGCATCCCGGTGCTGGACATGATCAAGGTCCGGGCGGTGCTGGACCGGCATCCGGAAATCCGGCTGATCGGCCCCAACTGCCCGGGCATCATCACCCCCGGCGAATGCAAGATCGGCATCATGCCGGGCCGCATCCACAGCCCCGGCTGCGTCGGCATCGTCTCCCGATCGGGGACCCTGACCTACGAGGCCGTGCATCAGACCACACGTGCCGGCCTCGGCCAGAGCACCTGCGTCGGCATCGGCGGCGACCCGATACACGGCATGACCTTCACCGACTGTCTGACCCTGTTCCAGGACGATCCGCGGACCCGCGGCATCATCATGGTCGGAGAGATCGGCGGTTCGGAGGAAGAGGAGGCGGCGGAGTTCATCGCCCGCCACGTCACCAAGCCGGTGGTGGCCTATATCGCCGGGGTCACCGCGCCGCCGGGCAAGCGCATGGGCCATGCCGGCGCCATCATCTCCGGGGGCAAAGGGACGGCGGCGGGCAAGTTCGCGGCGCTGGAGGCGGCAGGCGTAACCACCGTACGCTCGCCGGCCCAGCTGGGCAGCGCCCTCGCCGATCGCCTGCGGTAGGCGTCGCCGCCGGTTCCGCTGCACGCCCGGGTGTCCATGCGACAACCGACGCGCGCTTGCCTTCGTACCCCGCACCCATGACCCAGTTCCGCATTGCGCTGGCCCAGATCAACACCCTGGTCGGCGACATCCACGGCAACTGCCGGCGGGTCGTCGACGCCGCGATTCGCGCCCGCGATGAACTCAAGGCGCAGCTGGTTGTTTTTCCGGAACTGACGCTCGCCGGCTATCCGCCGGAAGACCTGCTGCTGCGCCCGGGTCTCTACCGCCACATCGACCTCGCCATTGCCGATCTGTGCCGCAAGGTCGCCGGAGTCCATGTCCTCTTCGGCCACCCGCTGCGCCGCGACGGCCGCATCTTCAATGCCTGTTCGCTGTTGCATGGAGGCGACCTGATCGCCACCTATGCCAAGCAGCATCTGCCCAATTACGGGGTCTTCGACGAGAAGCGTTACTTCGCGACCGGGAGCCGCGCGGTCATCGTGCCGGTGCATGGCATCCCCTGCGCGCTCACGATCTGCGAGGACCTCTGGGTACCAGGAACCGCCACCCAGGCCCGCGACGCCGGAGCCCGCCTGATCCTCAACCTCAACGCCTCGCCCTACCATCACGGCAAGACCCGGTTGCGCGAGCAGATGCTCAGGACGGCGGCAACCGAAGGTGGCCTGCCGATAGTCTATGTGAACCTGGTCGGCGGCCAGGACGAACTGGTGTTCGATGGGGGCTCGCTGGTGGTGAACGCCAGGGGCGGGGTCGTCGCCCGTGCGCCACACTACCGCGAGTCGCTGCTGCCTATCGATGTCCGCATCGCGGATGGCGAGATCGCGGTCACGGGCGAGATCCATGCGCCCCCCGTCGGCGAGGCCTGCATCTATGGCGCACTGGTGCTGGGTGTGCGCGACTACGTCCGCAAGAACGGGTTCAAGGGTGCGGTTATCGGCCTGTCGGGAGGCATCGACTCCGCCCTTACCCTTGCCATCGCCACCGACGCACTGGGCGCCGAACGGGTGGAGGCGGTCCTGATGCCCTCGCGGTATACCGCCGCCATGAGCATCGAGGATGCGCGCGCGCAGGCCGACGCCCTCGGCGTCCGCCACCATACCCTGCCGATAGAGCCGCCGTTCACGGCCTTCCTCGACAGCCTGCGGCCGGTGTTCGCGGGCCTGCCGGCGGATGCAGCGGAGGAAAACATCCAGGCCCGTTGCCGCGGCGTCCTGCTCATGGCCATCTCCAACAAGACCGGCCGGATCGTGCTGACGACCGGCAACAAGAGCGAGATGGCGGTCGGTTATGCGACGTTGTACGGCGACATGGCCGGGGGTTTCGCGCCACTCAAGGACGTGCCGAAGACCCTCGTCTATCGCCTGGCGGAGTACCGCAACCACCTTGGGGCCGTCATACCACAACGTGTGTTCGATCGACCGCCGACCGCGGAACTGCGACCGGACCAGCGGGACGAGGACAGTCTGCCGCCGTATGCCATCCTCGACCCGATCCTGCAGCGCTATGTCGAAGAGGACCAGACACCGGAACAGATCATCGCCGCCGGTTTCGAGCGGGAGACCGTGGCGCGGGTGGTGCGGATGGTGGATCGCAACGAGTACAAGCGGCGGCAGGCGGCACCCGGGGTGCGCGTCACCCAGCGGGCCTTCGGCCGCGACCGCCGCTACCCGATTACCTCGGGGTACAGCGAGCTGCCGTAGCGCCCACCTATTTCACGACGGTGGTGCGGACGTCGTCGATACCGGGGTGATTCGGGAAGTTGAGCTCCAGCACGCGCAGGGCGTCGTCGGAGAGATCCTGCATGTCCAGCACCTTGTAGGCCTTGGCCATCACCACCAGCGCCTCCGGGATGGCGGGGGTCTGCTGGTAGTTCTCGACCACGTAGCGTGCCCGGTTGGCGGCGGCGACATAGGCGCCGCGGCGCATGTAGTAGTGGGCCACATGCACCTCGTGCTGCGCCAGGATGTTGCGCAGATAGATCATGCGCTGCTTGGCGTCCTCTGCGTACTTGCTGTCCGGGAAGCGCTTGACCAGTTCGGTGAAATCCTGGAAGGACTGCGCCGCCGCGCCCTGATCGCGCTGCGAGGTGTCGAGCGGCAGATAGCGCTCGGTGATGCCCTTGCCCTGGCTGAAATTGGCCAACCCCTTCAGGTAATAGGCATAGTCGACGCCGGGGTTGCCGGGATAGAGCTTGATGAACCGATCGCAGGCGGCGGCGGCCGAGGCCGGTTCGTCCTTCTTGTAATAGGCAAAGGCCAGATCGATCTGCGCCTGCTGGGCGAACTGGCCGAACGGATAGCGGCCCTGGAGCTTCTCGTACAGTTCGACGGCGCGGGTGTAGTTGCCGCCGTCGAGGGCGTCCTTGGCCTCGTAGTACATCTTTTCCTCGGGCCAACCCTCGGTCTCGTCCTTCTTGCCGCTAAAATACGAACAGCCGGCCAACCCCAGGCACATCGCCAGGATCCAGAAAACAGCAATGCGTTGCAGCACTTGCATGACACCCCGGTGATAAAAAGAGCCGGCATTGTATGGTGAGCGCCGCCGGGCCAGCAAATCAGCGCCTGACCGGCACCGTGCCGACGGCCAGCGCCGGCACGCGGGTCGATCGGGCACTGGCGCTCATGTTCCCGGAGTACTCGCGTTCGGCGATCAAGGAGTGGCTGAAGTCGGGGGCGGCGCGCCTCGACGGACGCATCGTCAGGCCGAGCGAGGCGGTGACGGGCGGCGAGGTGGTCGTCATCGAGGTCGAGCCGCTCGCTGACAACACCTGGCGGCCGCAAGCCCTGAGCATCGAGGTCCTGTACGAGGACGACGACCTCGCCGTGATCGACAAGCCCGCCGGGCTCGTGGTCCATCCCGGCGCCGGGCAACACGACGGCACACTCGCCAACGCCCTGCTGCACCGCTTCCCGGCCGCGGCCGCGCTGCCGCGCGCCGGCATCGTTCACCGTCTCGACAAGGATACCTCCGGCCTGCTGGTGGTGGCCCTCTCGCCCCGAGCCCAGAAGCACCTGGTCGGGCAGTTGCAGGCCAGGGCGATGACGCGCGAGTACGAGGCCGTGGTGCAGGGCGTACCGACCGGCGGCGGTACCATCGACGCCCCCATCGGGCGTCACCCGCGCGAGCGGACGCGGATGGCGACGATCGCCGGCGGGCGCGATGCCATCACCCATTTCCGCGTCATTGAGCGCTTCCGGGCGCATGCGCATCTGCGCCTCAGACTCGAAACCGGGCGCACGCATCAGATCCGCGTGCATCTCGCCCACATCGGTTTCCCCGTGGTCGGCGACCCGGAGTACGGCGGCCGGTTGAAACTGCCGAGGGGCGCGGACGCCGGGCTGATCGCGGCCCTGCGGGAACTCCGGCGCCAGGCCCTGCATGCCGCCCGCCTCAAGCTGATGCATCCCGCGACCGGCGTGGCGATGGAATGGCTGTCGCCGCTGCCCGATGACATGCGGCGACTGCTCGCCGCCCTCGCGGCCGACCGCCAGCATGAACATTGAATGGATAGAACCGGCCTGGCCGGCACCGCCGGCGGTGCGGGTACTGACGACACTGCGCCGCGGTGGCGTCAGTACCCGACCCTACGACTCGCTCAATCTCGCCCGGCATGTCGGCGACGACGCGGATCGCGTGGCGCGGAACCGGGCCCGCCTCGCCGAGGGCGCGGCGCTGCCGGCAATGCCACGATGGCTCGCCCAGGTGCATGGATCGAATATCGTCGAGTTCGGGAGCGCCGATGGACACGAAACCGAACCGCAGGCCGACGGCGCCATCAGCCGGGTGCCCGGAACGGTGCTGGCGGTGCTCACCGCCGATTGCCTGCCCATCATGCTCTGCAATCGCGAAGGCACCGAGATTGCCGCCCTGCACGCCGGTTGGCGCGGCCTGGCCAGCGGCATCGTCGCGGCCGGCCTTGCGGCCATGCGTTCGCCGCGCGCCTCCCTGCTCGCCTGGCTGGGGCCGGCGGTCTGCGGACGCTGTTACGAGGTCGGCGACGAGGTCCGGACCTCGATCCTGACCCGCCTCGGAGACACCGGGACCGCGTTCACCGCGACCCGGCCCGGTCACTGGCTCGCCGATCTGCCCGCCGTCGCCCGCCTGCTGCTGGCCGCCGGCGGGGTCGGCGCCATTCATGGTGGCGATCGCTGCACCCTGCACGAGCCCGACTCTTTCTTCTCGCATCGCCGCGACGGCGTCACCGGGCGCATGGCCACCCTCATATATCATATGGGTCGCGCCCCATGAATCTCCTCTTGCTCATAGTGGTCTTCTGCCTGCTCGGCGGCCTGCTCAGCGTGCTCGCTGCCGCCAGCTTCCTGGGTCTGCCGGCCGCTTTTCGCGAGCGGGTCATTCCGCATCTGGTCAGTTTCGCCACGGGCGCGCTGCTCGGCGCCGCCTTCATCGGCCTGCTGCCGGAGGCAATGGAAATGCTCGAGGGCGATCACGTTGAATATCTGACCGCGACCGTGCTGCTCGGGCTGCTGGCGTTCTTCGTACTGGAGAAGATGGTCATCTGGCGGCACTGCCACAACGAGCACTGCGCCGGCCACAGTCACGGCTCGGCGCGCCAGCGGGCACGATCGGCCGGCACGCTGATCCTGGTCGGCGACGCCATCCACAATTTCGTCGACGGCGTCCTGATCGGCGCGGCCTTTCTCACCGACCCGGCCGTCGGCGTGGTCACCAGCATCGCCGTCGCCGCGCACGAGATCCCGCAGGAGCTGGGCGATTTCGCCATCCTGCTGGCGAGCGGCTACAGCCGCGGCCGGGCCTTCGCCTGGAACATGGCCGCCAGTCTCACGACGGTGCTCGGCGGCCTGCTCGCCTGGCTGAGCCTGTCGCAGTCGAGCACCGCCCTGCCCTATCTCATCGCCGTCGCCGCCGCCAGCTTCATATACATCGCCGTCGCCGACCTGATCCCCGGCATGCACGAGCGCACCGCGGTGCGCGAGTCGCTGCAGCAGATCGTGCTCATCACCCTGGGTGTCGTCGTCATCGCCGGCACCGAGGTCCTGCTGCACTGACGGCGGGAGCCCGGGTTGAATCGGGTCGGTGCCGTCCCCATCTGCGGTAACAACTCCATACGATCACCGGACCGCCGCACATGCGACCCGACAAAATGACTTCCAAGTTCCAGATGGCGCTCGCCGAGGCGCAGAGCCTCGCCGTCGGGCGCGATCACCAGTTCCTCGAACCGCTGCACGTGATGGCCGCCCTGCTCGACCAGCAGGGCGGTTCGACCCGCCCGCTGCTGACACAGGCCGGTGTCGATGCCGGCCGCATGCGCGCGGCCCTCGGCCAGGCGCTCGATCGCCTGCCGCAGGTCGAGGGCACCGGCGGCGAGGTGATCCCCTCCAACGACCTGGTCAAGCTGCTGAACCTGACCGACAAGTACGCGCAGAAACGCAAGGACGCCTACATCGCCAGCGAACTGTTCGTGCTGGCGGCGCTGGAGGATCGCGGTCAGCTCGGCGAACTGCTGCGCCAGGCCGGCGCGCGCCGCGACCGCATCGAACAGGCCATCAATCAGTTGCGCGGCGGCGAGCAGGTGAACGACCAGAACGCCGAGGACAGCCGCCAGGCCCTGCAGCGCTACACCATCGACCTCACCGAACGCGCGGCGCAGGGCAAGCTCGATCCGGTGATCGGCCGTGACGACGAGATCCGGCGGACCATCCAGGTCCTGCAACGCCGCACCAAGAACAACCCGGTCCTGATCGGCGAACCGGGCGTCGGCAAGACGGCCATCGTCGAGGGTCTGGCCCAGCGGATCGTCAACCACGAGGTGCCGGAGGGCCTGCGCGACAAGCGCCTGCTGGCGCTCGACATGGGCGCGCTCATCGCCGGCGCCAAGTACCGCGGCGAATTCGAGGAGCGGTTGAAGGGCGTGCTCAACGACCTGGCCAAACAGGAGGGGCAGATCATCCTCTTCATCGACGAGCTGCACACCATGGTCGGCGCCGGCAAGGCCGAGGGGGCCATGGACGCCGGCAACATGCTGAAGCCGGCGCTCGCCCGCGGCGAGCTGCATTGCGTCGGCGCCACCACCCTGGACGAGTACCGCAAGTACGTGGAGAAGGACGCCGCCCTGGAACGGCGCTTCCAGAAGGTGCTGGTCGACGAGCCCAGCGTCGAGGACACCATCGCCATCCTGCGCGGCCTCAAGGAGAGGTACGAGGTCCACCACGGTGTCGAGATCACCGATCCGGCGATCGTCGCGGCCGCGACCCTGTCGCACCGCTACATCACCGACCGTAACCTGCCCGACAAGGCCATCGATCTGATCGACGAAGCGGGGTCACGCATCCGCATGGAGATCGACTCGAAGCCGGAGGAGATGGATCGCCTCGACCGCCGTCTGGTGCAGCTCAAGATCGAGCGCGAGGCCCTGAAGAAGGAGTCCGACGAGGCCTCGAAGAAGCGCCTGTCGGCACTCGAGGAAGAGATCGGCCGCGTCGAGCGCGAGTATTCGGACCTGGAAGAAATCTGGAAGGCCGAGAAGGCGGCGCTGGCCGGCACCCACACGATCAAGGAGAAGCTCGAACGCGCCCGGCTCGATTTCGAGGCGGCGCGACGCGGGAGCGATCTGACCCGCATGTCGGAACTGCGCTACGGCGTCATCCCGGCGCTCGAAAAGCAGCTCGACATGGCGACCCAGGCCGAGATGCAGGAGATGAAGCTGCTGCGCAACCGCGTCGCCGAGGAGGAGATCGCCGAGGTGATCTCCAAATGGACCGGCATTCCGGTCGCGAAGATGCTGGAGGGCGAGCGCGACAAGCTGCTGCGCATGGAGGACGCCCTGCACGGCCGGGTGGTCGGCCAGGATCAGGCCATCGTCGCGGTATCGAACGCCATCCGCCGCGCCCGTGCCGGCCTCTCCGATCCCAACCGGCCCTACGGCTCATTCCTGTTCCTGGGGCCGACCGGCGTCGGCAAGACCGAGCTCTGCAAGGCGCTCGCCGCCTTTCTCTTCGACACCGAGGAGGCGCTGGTGCGCATCGACATGTCCGAGTACATGGAGAAGCACGCGGTCGCCCGCCTGATCGGCGCGCCGCCCGGCTACGTCGGCTTCGAGGAGGGCGGCCAGCTCACCGAAACCATCCGCCGCCGGCCCTACGCGGTCATCCTGCTCGACGAGATCGAGAAGGCCCACCCGGATGTCTTCAACATCCTCCTGCAGGTGCTGGATGACGGCCGGCTCACCGACGGCCACGGCCGCACCGTCGATTTCCGCAACACCGTGGTGGTGATGACCTCCAATCTCGGCTCGCAGCTCATCCAGGAACTGGCCGGCGAGCGGCACTACGACGAGATGAAGTCGGCGGTGATGGATATCGTCGCCCGCAACTTCCGGCCCGAGTTCATCAACCGCGTCGATGAGGTCGTTGTCTTCCACTCGCTGGAGGAGGCCCAGATCCGCGCCATCGCCGACCTGCAGATCGATCGGCTGCGCCAGCGCCTGAAGGCCCAGCACCTCGACCTCGAGGTCGATCCGGCGGCCCTCGACCGGCTCGGTCAGATCGGCTTCGACCCGGTGTACGGGGCGCGGCCGCTCAAGCGCGCCATCCAGACGCACCTCGAAACGCCGCTGGCCGCGAAGCTGCTGGCCGGCGAGTTTGCGCCGGGCGACGCTATCAGGGTCATTGACTCGAAGGACGGCATCGCCTTCGCGAAGCGGTAGCCGGGCGTTGCCCGGTCGGGCCGATATCTGCCACCAGAGGTGATTACGGGGACTGGCGCAGGCGGCGGCGCACCTCCGGCAGCAGCCGGCGGCTGACCGGCAGCCGTACATTCAGCCCCCGCAGGCGCAGATAACTGTCCCCGTCGTCGCCGGTTTCCAGTGCATCGATGCCGGCGGCGGCGACCAGGGTATTGCGATGGACGCGCAGAAACCGCTCGGGGAACTCCTCCTCCAGCGACTTCAGCGACTCCTCGATGAGATGCTCGCCGCCCGGCCAGACGACGCTGACGTACTTCTGGTCGGCGTGCAGGTAGCGCACCTCGTCGATCGGGATCAGCTGCAGGCGGCCTTTCACGTTGGCCGCGAGATGCGTGCGCGTGCCGGCCTGCGACCGCGATGCCGCGAGCCGTGACACGCGGGCGGCATCGCTCAGCGCCGCCGCCCGGGTGAGGGCAGCCGCCAGCCGGTCGCGGCGTATCGGCTTCAGCAGGTAATCGACCGCCGCCGCCTCGAAGGCCTCCAGCGCCCGATCGCCGTAGGCGGTGGTGAAGACCACGGCCGGCGGCGATGGCAACCGCGCCAGGTGCCGCGCCACCTCCAGCCCGTCCATGCCCGGCATGCGTATGTCGAGCAGCACGACGTCCGGGTCCAGGGCCGCCGCCGCCGAGACCGCCGTCCGGCCGTCGCCCACCTCGCCCACCACCTCGATCGCCGCACCGCCGGCGGCGAGTTCGCCGATCAGCGAACGCAGGCGGTCACGGGCCAGCGGTTCGTCATCGACGATCAGCGTCTTCATCGCCGCCACGGTACGGGAATTCGAGCAGAACCTCGAAACGGTCGCCACCGCGAACGACGGCGATGCGGCTCTCGTCGCCAAAGGCCGCGGCCAGCCGCGCGCGGATGTTGTCCAGGGCCAGCCGGTTGCCGTCATGGCGGCTGCCGGTAGCCGCCGCCGGCAGCGGATTCTCGATGACCAGGCGCAAGCGGCTGCCCTCGCGCTCGCCGCGCAGCCGGATCGTCCCGCCTTCCGGCAGCGGCTCGATGCCGTGATAGATCGCGTTTTCGATCAGCGGCTGCAGGGTCAACCGCGGCAGACGCGCCGCCGCGGGCAGGGCATCGATCTGCCAGTCCACCTTGAGCCGATCGCCCAGGCGCAGCGTCTCGATGTCGAGATACTGCCGGCACAGCCGCAGTTCCTCGTCGAGGCGGACCAGCGTACGCGCATCCCCGAGGCTGGCGCGGAACAGGTCGGCCAGGTCCTCCACCGCCCGCTCGGCGGCGGCCGGCGCGCTGCGCGTCAGGCTGGCGATGGTGTTCATGCAGTTGAAGAAGAAATGCGGCCGGATGCGGGCGGTCAGTGCCTGGAGGCGCGCCTCGCCCTCCGACCGCACCCGCTTCTGCCAGTGGTGCTGGACGTAGAAATAGCGCAGGGCGAAGGCACCGAGGATGGCGCCTATGCCCAGTGTGCGCAGCAGGAAGGCCCCGTGACTGCCGTCGATGAAGCCGATGCTGCCGCGCCAGGAATGCTCGATCCACCAGGCCGCCTCGCTGACCGACCACACCACGGCCAGGATCGCCGCGTAGGCGATGGCGCCGGCGAGCGGCTCGGCGAAGTCCGCCAGCCAGCGGCGCAATCCGCACAGCAGGGCGGCGCTGACCAGCACGATCCACTGGATGAACAGCGAGATCAGGGCCAGCTCGTCGAGCCGCTCCAGCAGCCCGCCGCTGCCGGCCAGTGTCAGCACGAAGGCCAGCAGCTCGGCGATCACCACCGTCAGGAAGACGGTGCGGATGGCGCAGAAATCCGGCAGGAACAGGTCCCCCGGCGCGCGGCGATAGGCCATGTTCATGGAGTCCTTATATACTGTCCGCCGGTCCTTTTCCTAGCGCCCGCGCCCCCATGGAAGCCGAATCCCCTGACGACAAATCGCCCGAGAGCAAACCCTGGGGCGGACGGTTCACCGAAGCGACCGACAGCTTCGTCGAGCAGTTCTCGGCCTCGGTGCAGTTCGACTCCCGCCTCTACGCCCACGACATCCGCGGCTCGATCGCCCACGCCCGCATGCTGGCGCAGGTGGGCGTGCTGACCGCCGACGAGTGCAACCGCATCGTCGCCGGCCTCGACGACATCCGCATCGACATCGAGCGCGGCGAGTTCGCCTGGGTGCGCGAACTCGAGGACGTGCACATGAACATCGAGGCCCGCCTCACCGACCGCATCGGAGAGGTCGGCAAGAAGCTGCACACCGGCCGCTCGCGCAACGACCAGGTGGCGACCGACGTGCGCCTCTACCTGCGCGACGAGATCGACGCCATAACCGCCGCGGTCGAGCGTCTCGCCGAGGCGCTGCTCCGCATCGCCGAGGCCGAGGCCGAGACCATCATGCCGGGTTACACCCACATGCAGCCGGCGCAGCCGGTCACCTTCGGCCATCACCTCCTCGCCTGGACGGAGATGCTGCTGCGCGACCGCGCCCGACTGGCCGATTGCCGTCGGCGGGTCAACGTCATGCCGCTAGGCGCCGCCGCGCTCGCCGGCACCAGTTACCCGATCGACCGGCACTACACCGCCCGGCTGCTGGGCTTCGACGCGGTCGCCGACAATTCCCTGGACGCGGTCAGCGATCGCGACTTCGCCATCGAGTTCACGGCGTGCGCGGCGCTGATCATGATGCACCTGTCGCGGTTCGCCGAGGAGCTGATCCTCTGGTCCACGGCGCAGTTCGGCTTCGTCGACATCGGCGACGCCTTCTGCACCGGTTCGTCGATCATGCCGCAGAAGAAGAATCCGGACGTGCCGGAGCTGGTGCGCGGCAAGACCGGACGGGTATATGGACATCTGACCGCCCTGCTGACGCTGATGAAGGGCCAGCCGCTGGCCTACAACCGCGACAACCAGGAGGACAAGGAACCACTGTTCGACACCATCGACACGGTCAAGGGCTGCCTGCGGGTGTTCGCCGACATGATGCCCAAGGTCCGGGTGCGGCGGGAGACGATGAAGAAGGCCGCCACCGCCGGCTTCACCACCGCCACCGATCTGGCCGACTACCTGGTGCGCAAGGGTGTCGCCTTCCGCGATGCCCATGCAGTCGTCGGCCATTGCGTCCGCCACGCCCTCGACGCCGGCAAGGACTTGAGCGAGCTGTCGCTCGACGAGTTGCGCCGTTTCAGTCCGCGCATCGACAAGGACGTGTTCGCCGTCCTGACCCTCGACGGCTCGGTCGCCGCCCGCGATCACATCGGCGGCACGGCCCCGCGCCAGGTGCGCGCCGCCGTCGCCCGCGCCCGCGAGCGCCTCGCCCGCCGCTGACGACTGCTGCTTGCTGGAAAGGGGAAGGGATGCCCACGATTGAGAACGACGTTCCGACGGCAGCAACGGTGACCATCACGGACGACAGGCTCAGTGTCGATCTGAGCGACGGCCGCACCATCTCCGTTCCACTGGCGTGGTACCCACGACTGCTTCACGGTACGCAGAACGAGCGGAGTCAATGGCGGTTGATCGGGAAAGGCCGCGGTATCCACTGGGAAGACCTCGATGAAGACATCAGTGTCGAAGGTCTTCTGGCGGGCCGGCCATCCGGCGAAAGCCAGTCCTCTTTCGAGAAATGGCTCGCCCGTCGTCCGCACGGGCGGACACAATGACCACCGCACCATTCACCGGGAGCGGCCGCAGTATGGGATGCTATGCAGAATCCGTCTACCGTCTGAAGATCGATGACTGAGAACAAGCTTCAGCTCGTACAGCTGCTCGTCACTGCAATTCCAGAGTTGACAGCGGGCCAACTTCATTGGTTGCGTCGCGTGGTTACCGTTTACGGGGCCGAGCATCGGTTCGCCCTGACGGATTCAAATCTTTTCGACGAAGTGACCATCCAGAACTTCGGCGATGCGATGCGAGTACATCACAGTTTCTCGGCGGAACCTTTCAGTAAAGACAAGTTTGAATACGTGCTTGTGCAGGTACTGAACATGAGCGGTCATCGCGCCGCCTTGGCCCCCAAAGGCAATCCGGGCCATGACGCTACCATTGATAATGCGAAGGTATCCTTGAAGACCCAAGCGAACACTGACATCAGAGAGAACACGCTGTGGATTAGCAAGTTCATGGAGCTTGGGAAAGGACAATGGGGCGACAATCCAAAAGACTTAGAAGGTCTGAGAGTGCAATTCCTGACCCACATGAACAACTATGAAAGGATACTGAGTCTGCGCGCGTTGTCGCAGGCACCGCGATGGAAGTACGAGCTTGTCGAAATTCCTAAGCAAATCCTCGCGGCGGCGATCAACGGCAATTTAGTAATGATGACCAAGAGTACGCAGTATCCTAGGCCAGGTTACTGCTACGTCCGGACGAGCGAAGGTGAGCCAATGTTCGATCTCTACTTCGACGGCGGTACAGAGCGGAAGCTACAGATCAAGAACCTTCGGAAAAACATTTGCCGAGTCCACGCAGTTTGGGAATTCGCTATACCGCCGGAATGAGCGAAGCCTGAATAGCGGACGTGCGCTTATTTGCAATCGCGATGAAATCACTCTTGATTTCTATCCCGACGCAGCGACGACCAAGCTCCTTCGAAATTATGCCTACTGTTCCCGCGCCATAGAACGGGTCAAGGACTAAGTCATCCGCGCGGGTTCCGGCAAGAAGGCAAGGGCGAACGAGTGCTCTTGGGAAGACTGCGAAATGGGCCTCTGGGCACGCCTCAGTGTTAATCGACCAGACGGTCCGCCTGTTTTTTACGCCGTTTCCATCCATCGTTCGTTCTTTGATAGCTTCTTGATCGAAGAAGTACTGCTCCGACTTTGTCAAAAGGAATAGATACTCATGTGAGACAGTAAAGCGATCCTTCACGCTCTCCGGCTGGCAATTAGGCTTGTACCAAATTATGTCGTTGCGTAAGTACCAGCCATCCTTCTGGCACTCCATCGCGAGCATCCAAGCGACACCGATGAGGTCTTTTTTCTTCAGGCCTGGAGGGGTGGGCGGTCGATACGACATCCCTCGTCCCTTATTCTTCTCGTCATCGTCGCGCCACTTCCTACCACCGGAAGTATACGTATTCCCAATGTTGAGCCAGAACGTGCCATCTGGCTTCAGGACCCGACGCGCTTCTCGAAAGATCTCCACCAGGTCACGAACGTACGCTTGGAGGTCCGGTTCGGCGCCAATCTGATTGTTAACACCGTAATCCCTTACGCCCCAATAAGGCGGTGAGGTGACTATGCACTGAAAAGTATCGCTCGGTAGCCTACGAATTACGTCGCGGGTGTCGCCATGAAACACAACCAGCGGTCGCCCATTGGTTGGTAGCTGCTCAAGATCGGGTACTTGTTTCATCACTGTTGCCATGAACCCAAGTCTTGCATATTCCTAACGTACACGCAAGTATTTATTGTCGTCCTTGCGGGGGCGGCCACGCTTCTTCTTACCGGTCTTTGCGAATTCCGTTAGCTCTCCCTCGCGGATCAAGTGATCCCGACCGTACTTCTCAGAACCTAGCCTTTCTTCCGCTATGAACTGACGGACTCTGGAGGGTGTAACCCCGAGGTACTTCGCCGCCTCTTCAGTTGTAAAATACTTGCTCATGCGCGATGAATAGTAGGCGTATGCGCGATGAAACTCAACGTGCGCCCGACAACCGGTTGCACCGGATGGTCCGCCGCGCGCCGCGCTGCCGGAGGCGGGCGTTGGGAGTTAGAGCGTTTGCCACTGAAGATCGAATGAAACAGACTCTATTCTTGGAACCGTGGAGGTCCCCGTGACCCGGCAGTTTGACGTAATTGTCGAAAAAGACTCGGCGGGGTTCTTCGTGGCGTCGGTCCCCGAGTTACCCGGTTGTCACACGCAGGCCAAATCGCTCGACGAGTTGATGACTCGCATCCGTGAAGCCATTGAACTCTGCCTTGAGGTCCAAGGCGAACCACCTGAACCTCTCGATTTCGTCGGCGTCCGGCGGGTAACCATTGCCGCGTGACGTCCCTGCCTGTCCCCACCGGCAAGCAGCTTTTCGCCGCGCTGAGAGACATCCGGGACTTCTGAACACCCCTCCAGCCAAGAACCCGGCCGGGCGTCAGACAGAGTGTTGTCGCCTGCCAGTGTGATGCCGGATAATTTCTCCGTGTTCCTGTCTATCCCGCCGGAGCGGTAATCAAGAGGTAACGAAATGCTGCATGCCATACGACAGGAGATCACTGTGCGCGCCGGCGGTCGCATCGAAATCTGCGCGCCTGAACTTCCCGAGGGTACCCGTGCGGAAGTAATCGTGATCGAGGAGTCCGCACCGCAGGCCCTGCGGCGCTTGACGGAGGTGATCGGTCAGGGTCAAGGCGCCTTCGAAAACCCCAAGGCTGCGGATGCATTCCTGCGCCGGGAGCGCGAGGCGTGGGGCTGAACGCACTTGCCGCCGGCAGCCGGCTCTATCTCGACGCCCGGTATACGGCCACCGCGCTGGCGGCGAACAGAGGCAAAAAAGATGGCAGGGGTTGAGAAAACATCGCGCCATTGGCTGAACCGGCATCCGATGCTGACGTTTCTTATCATGATGATGGCGGCGCTGGTTTTTGGCCTGACGTCATATAACATTTTCTTCCTGCTGAAAGAAAATATCGCGCTGGTGGTGGAATACGGCGTTATGGCGCTGTTCGACGGCGCCCTTGAGGAACTGGCCAGACTCTTCGTTTACGGCGTCATTAGCCTCGCGGCCTACCTGTTGCTGAAAGCCTGCGAAAAAATCCTGGTGGAAAAAATCACACAATAATAACGGCTACCATTTCAGCAGCCATTTACCCACAAAGCTCCGACGGCAGCAAACACCAGCGTCGGCATTGCACCGGACGGGCCCATGCCGCATGCCGATTTCGTCACGCGATCGACGGCGTCGCATGGGATACACTCACCCCATGCGCCAGCCTCCGGAACCGCACGCACCGGCCGACAGTCTCGATCGGTTGCAGGAACGGCTGCGGCAGTTCGCTCAAGCGCGCGACTGGGAGCAGTTCCACACCCCGAAGAACCTGGCCATGGCGCTGATCGCCGAGGCCGCCGAGCTGGTCGAGCACTTCCAGTGGCTGACCCCCGAGCAGAGCCAGTCGCTGCCACCCGACAAGCTCGAGGAAGTGGCCCGGGAGTTGGCCGACATCCTCATCTACACGGTGCGCGCCGCCGATCGCCTGGGCATCGACCTCATTGCCGCCGCCGGGCGTAAAATGGACCTCAACGAGCGGCGCTATCCCGCCGACCAGGTCCGCGGCGACGCCCGCCGCGCCAGTGAATACAAGTGAAACGGAGGACCGCATGAAGACACTCGTGAAGCTGATCGCTGGCCTGCTGGTGGCGCTGGTGCTGGCGGTGGGTGCCGCCGCCGTGCTGCTGCCCAAGTACGTGAACCCGAACGATTACAAGGATCAGGTCACGGCGCAGATCGAGAAGGCCACGGGCCGCAAGCTCGCGCTCGGCGGCGACCTCAAGCTCTCCGTGTTCCCGTGGCTGGGCGTGGATGTCGCCAAGGTCAGCCTCGGCAACGCCCAGGGTTTCGGCGACCAGCCGATGTTCGCGGCAGACAAACTGACCGTCCGCGTCCAACTGGTGCCGCTCATCACCAAGCGGGCACTGCTTGTGGACACGGTCATCGTCGAAGGCGCCGACATCCGCCTCGCCCGCAACAAGAAGGGCGTCACCAACTTCGACGACCTCACCGGCAAGGACAAGGAATCCGGCGACCTCAAGCTCGCCGCCCTGATCCTGAACGGCCTGAGCATCAAGGACTCCAGCCTCGCCTGGGACGACCAGCAGCAGGGCAAGCGCTACAAGGTCAGCAGCCTCGCCGTCAGCACCGGCGAACTCGCCTTCGACAGCCCCATTCCGCTTGCGGTCGCCGCCGCCTTCGAGGCGCCCGCCGAGGGGCTGGTCGGCAGCGTTGCCATGAAGGGCGACGTCACCATCGACAAGGCCGTGCAGCGCATCAAGGTCGCGCCCCTCAACCTCAACGGCAAGCTCAAGGGCAAGACCATCCCGGGCGGCGCCTCCGACATCCGGCTGGCCACCGACCTCGACCTGGACCTCGCCGCCGGGACCGCCGGCCTGGCCGGGCTGGTGCTGACCGCGCTCGAATCCGAGATCAAGGGCGACATCGCCGTCCGCGACCTCAAGTCCGCGAAGCCGGCGGCGAGCGGCAAGGTCGCGGTGCACAGCGCCAACGGCCCGGGTCTCGTCGGCGTCCTCACCGGCAGGCCGGCGACCGGCAAGGCCGCCGAACTGGACCTCAACACGGCCTTCAACGTCGACCTCAAGGCCGGCGTCGCCAAGGTCTCTGAACTCAACGTCCGGACTGCCGGCACCGATGTCAAGGGCAATGTCGATGCCGCCAACATCGGCGGCAAGAATTCCTCGGTCGCCGGCAGCGTCAATCTGGCCAGCACCGACTTGAGCGCGGTGCTCGCCGCCTACGGGGTCGCCGAGCTCCCCGTACAGATGCGCAACGTCAGCGGCAGCGCCAACATCAGCGGCACGGCGCAGAAATTCAAGCTGGAACCGATCGCGCTGGCCGCGAACATCGCCGGCGGCAAACTGCCGGCGGGCGACCATCCGTTCAAGGTCAGCACCAGCGCCGCGGTCGACATGGACAAGCAGACCCTGGCGCTGAGCAACCTCGCGATCGACGGCCTCGGCGTCAACGCCCGCGGCAACCTGTCGGCGAGCGGCATCCGCGAGGAACCGCGCTACAGCGGCGCGTTCAAGGTGGCGGCCTTCAACCTGCGGCAGCTGCTGGAACAGCTCGGGCAGACCCTGCCGGTGATGGCCGATCCGAACGCGCTCACCCAGGTGGCGATCGACACCCAGGTCGCCGGCAACCGCAACGACGTGACCTTAAGCGGTCTCAATCTCACCGTCGACGAGAGTCGTATCAAGGGCGATATGGCGGTGGCCAACATCGCCGATCCGGCGGTGAGCTTCGCGCTCTCGATCGACGCCATCAACCTCGACCGCTATCTCGCACCCCAGGCCGATGTCCGGACCGGCGACGTGGCGGTGGCGGCCACCGCTCCAGGTGGCGCCGCAGCGGCGGCGGCAGCGACCGAGCTGCCGGTCGAGACCCTGCGCAAGCTGAAGATGAAGGGCGAGGCCGGCATCGGCGCCCTCGTCATCCGCAAGGCCCGCCTGCACAACGTGCGGGTCGCGATCAACGCCCGCGACGGCGATATCCGGATCACACCCGCCGCCGATCTCTACGAGGGCAAGTACCGCGGCAACATCTCGCTCAACGCCGCCGGCGCCCAGCCGGTGCTGAATCTCGACGAGTCGCTGACCGGCATCCAGGTCGAACCGCTGCTGACCGACCTGAAGGGCAAGTCGAAGCTGCGCGGCAAGGGCGACGTCAGCGCCCGCCTCACCGCCGCCGGCAACTCGACCCAGGTCATGAAGCAGACACTGAACGGGCAGGCGGCCTTCGTCTTCCGCAAT
>Ga0233425_10004719_pt1 | contig 22476 bp, 20 predicted proteins | sample Watercolumn_Towu_2_FD_181712 | JGI IMG/M metagenome (GOLD analysis project Ga0233425, IMG submission 181712) | Freshwater microbial communities from Lake Towuti, South Sulawesi, Indonesia - Watercolumn_Towuti2014_140_MG | ecosystem: Environmental > Aquatic > Freshwater > Lake | place... | reverse complement strand
TCCAGCAGGTTCCAGGAGCCGTCCATGCCGAGCGCGATGAGGTAGGTCCCCACGTACTTGCCGCGCCCGGCGGTGCGCAGGAGCGTGAGCGGCGCGCCGGACGAGAGCGCGTCGTGGAAGGCGCCGTGCAGGTAGAGCCGATCGCCGGCGCCGCCGTCGTCCACCTCGGCGGCCGCCTCCAGCGCGACGTCCACCGGGCCGTCGTTACGGATCGCAATCCGTCCGTGGCGCCGGAACGGCATCGGCAGGCGGCAGAGCATGGCGCCGTCAACGTTGGCCATGGCCAGCGAGGCGAAGCGCCGCGGGTGCAGGCCGTTGCAGAAGAAATCGCCCAGCGGCACCTCGATGCTGGGCTTGGCGGCGTCGTCCCAGCGGCATTCGAGCACGAGGCTGCGCAGGACGAGCGAACGCAGGACGGCGTTCAGGCGGCTGGTGTCCAGCCGCACGGCCAGCGTGCGGACGGTGGCGGGGCCGCGGCGGTCGAACAGCACGGCGCGCTGCCGTGCCGGCACCTCGTGCCGCTGCCAGACGAGTCGGCCGGCCGTGGCGGCCGCCTCGTCGGGGACGTCGCGCCAGGCCGACGCCACCCGTGCAAGCGCGTTCGAAGCAGCCGCAGCCGTCCCGGAGGGCCAGGACACAACCGGCGTGCCGGAGGGATAGGATTCGTGCTGAAACTGAAAGTAGAGACGCGAATTCTGGTCAACCGCCGGCACGCGGATCACGATGCGCAGGGAACGGGCGAAGGGGATCGGCATGTAGCTGTAGCAGCCGCCGCTGGTGTTGCCGCGCAGCGGGCGCGCGTCGGCGGGCGGAATGGTGAGCAGGTCCTCCTGACTCATCCGCAGGCGCGCCGTGTCCTCGCCGTCCACGTAGAACAGCCACTCGGTGGCCGGTATGTTGGTCATCCAGATTCGCTTCAGACAGCCGGGGCCCTTCACGTTCAGCGCCTCGTACAGGTCGGTCGTGCCGGCGATTGGCGCGGGGATGTCCCACCAGTCCACATTGCCGCCGCCGCGGTCGAACGTCGAGGCCATGTCGCTGACGCCGGCGGCCGGCGTGCAGAAGGCAAGCCTGTTCGTGAGCGTTTGGAGAACGGACTCCGCCGACACGGGTTCCGCCCGCCGGCATCCGGCCGCGAGCAGCGCCGCGGCCGCGGCCAGCCCGAGCAGCCGCCGCAGCCGGCGGATCACGGGCCGCCGCCATTCGGCCATGTTCCAGAAGTGCCGCTGCAGGCATTCCCAGCGCGTTTCCAGGCGGCGGGCGGCGAAGTCCACCTCGATGCCTTCGCGTCGCAGGAGAGGCCGGACCTCACGAATCCAAAGGCCCGACACGACGGCGGTGAAGAGATAGGACAGCGCGCGCGCGCGGCGTGGCGCGCGGCGCGCGCTGAGGAACGGGCCGGGCATCGCGGCGGCGCGTGCGCGGCCCTTGACCTCCATGTCCCAGCCGCTTTCGCCGTCGCGCAGGAGGGACCGCAGGAGCTCGGCGTCCCAGAACGCGGCCTGCAGACTGGTCCGCCAGAGCGAGTCGGGCGGGATCTCGCCGACGTCCTTGCGGCCGTCGGCGCTGGGCAGTTCGGGGCCCGGCGCCGCCAGCAAACGCAGGTAGCCGGCCTGGCGCGCGTCCATGTACTGCAGCCACTCCGCGATTTTCGCCGTCCGCACTGGCTGGTCGAGGAAGTAGTCCTCCTGGAGATAGAGCACGCGGCGGCAGGGCACGCGCTCCAGCGCCAGCCGCAGGTTGGTTGCCCAGCGCCGGTCCGGGTCGATCGCCAGGGTCGTCACGCGCGGATGGTCGAATCGGGCCCGGTTGGCGATCAGGTAGACGGGGAACGGACAGTCCGGCCAGTAGCGAAAGAAGAGCGTGAAGAACGCCGGCCACACGTCCGCGTAGGCGTCGCAGGATGAGACCAGTACGACCGTGCCCGCAGGCGGCACGGCCGTGGACAGGCAGCCATCTGGCGCCTGCGGCCCCGCGCGAGCTGCGGCACTTGTATCCATCATTGTCCGCCGACCGTCATCGTCCGCGCGACCGGAACGCGCGAATCACGTCGTGTTCGACATCGAAGCAATCGAGTCCGGCCGCAACGAACCGTGCGCGCAGTTCGTCCGTTGTCGGGTAGCAAGCCACGCCCGTGAAAAAACGGGCGTCGTCGATCAGCACCACGTGCTCCCGCGCGCACGGGTGGGCGAAGACATGCGTCAGCTCCCTGGCGATGGGCGAATCATCGATTCCGCGCGCCGTATATGCTCCGCCGTAATGGCCGTCCAGCCAGAACAAGCAGGGCTGGTCGATGCCGCGCAGCACCTCGCCCAGCATCTGGCCGCTATCGCCCCGCAGCACGTGGACGTGCGGGTAACGCCGGAAACGCCGGACGGCATGCGCGTGCAGCCGCTCGCCGAGTTCGATCGTGTATACCTGGTCGAAGTCCCCTTGCAGCGCGCACACGCTGTCGCCCCACGCGGTCCCCGTTTCCACAAGGACCCGAAGCCCGAACCGGACAGCATAGGACCGGAGGGTGTCGGCCTTGTAGCGCTGCGGAGGGGGGCCCTCCGGGCTGCCGGCGCGAACCCACCGTCGGTAGTTCTGTCCCTGCACGGCGTCGAAGACCATGCCGAATCCGGGGACCCGGCGCATCCGCGCCCGCGTCTCGAAAAGGAAGCCTGTCATGGAAGGCCTCGCTGGTCGCGATGCCATGGATGGCGGTGCGGCGTCCGCTTGTTCACACTCATGCGCACGTATGCAATCTAGCGAAAACCGACGGCAGCGTCCACGGCATTCATCACTGCCCAAATCTACGGCTAAGGGGTTAGGGCGGCGGGCTTGGGGCGCCTGCGGCGCCCCAAGCGCGCGCCGAGCGGCAGGGGCAGCCGAAGAAAGGCGCGGGCGGAAGAACGAGAGGGGACGGCGGGGCGGTTTTTTGCGCAAGCGGACACGCCGCGAGAAAGCCAGCGGTGCACAATCGACGGCGGGGACGCGTGTCTGGGCGGCCGTGTCTATCCCGTGGCCTGGGTCACCAACGGGAACGCCTCGAAGAGTTGGACCAAATGCTGAATCCATTCTCGGGACGCCGCTAGGCGCAGGCTGATTTTGCGTCCGTCGCGCACGACGCGACCGGTGACATTGAAGATGGCAAAACGCAACCGCTTCATATGGGCGGTGCGCAGGGTTTCGTCGGGCCACTTGGCGCGCATCGCCAGGATCACGTTGTAGGCGATGCAGGCGATGCGAAACCATGCCGCATTCGCGCCGAACTTGCCGCTCGGCATCCGACCGCCGCCCAGGCCGTTCTTCACCTGGTCGTGAACTTGTTCGATGGTGCCGGCCTTCTCCCGATGCCACGCCACGACGGTCCCGCCCGTTTCCGCACGATTGGTGACGACCACGTGGTAGTGCCGGTCGCTGCCATCCGCAAACAACGTGCCTTGCGCCTTCAGCAGCCGAATGCCGATGTAACGCCGCGGACGCAACTGTTTGTTCTCGTACCGCGCACTGGGCACATAGTCCAAATCCGCCCATTGGCGCTGCGTGCCATCGGCTTCCGTCTCCTGCGTCACCCAGTCGTTCTCCGCCACGCGTCGCAGCGAACCCACCAACCCCGCATGGCAAGGTGCGCCCACGGCATAGTCGATCCGTCCCGCCGGGCCGCCTGCGCGCTGCGGATCGTCCAGCCACGCCAAAAGATGACCCTCATAACAGGCCGTATCCCCGCGAAATGCCCGATGTTCCACGCTCGGCGCCAGCGCGGCAAACGCCGCGCGCGCACAGGCCAGCGGCGCCATGTCGCCGGGCACGTTCCCGTCCCGAAACTCGTCGGCCAAGATCAACCCCGTCTCCGCCCAGGCCGCCACCAGCGGTTGATATCCCTTGATCCCCTTGTAGCTCCACAAAGCCGTCTGCTTCTCGCTGGCGATGATCGTCCCGTCCAAATCCACCGTCCCATGCCGCTCGTCGCCCATCGCCCGCGCCGCCTGCCGCGCGCTGGTCGTCAGCACGCGACCCAGACTCTCCAGCCACGCCGTCGGCTCGGGAATGCACGCCAGCAACTGCTGCGCCGCCGCTTCCGACCGCGCCTGCGCCACCAACGCCCCGTCGTGAAACCGCTCCAGAAAGTCCTTCACCGTCCGACTCGCCAATGGCGTATACCCCAGAATCCGCGCCAGTCCTTCATCCTCCCGCAACCGCTCGATGTCATCCATGCAGTCGCCGCCGGCCGCATGCAGCAGCACCAGACACTCCAGCGCCTGCCCACTCTCCAATCCCCGCTGCCGGCTCTTCAACCCGTTCAGGTTCGCCGCACAACTCCCCGGCAACCCCAACGCGCGGTACACCCGGCTGACTCCCGCCAGCCCCGCGCGTGCACTGCACGCGCCACGCAGCGGTTCCGGATCGATGGCGAACGGCGTCTTCCTCAGAATCGGCACTCGGGCTGGCATGCCGATTAGTGTTATCAAGACCCACTGGATAACGCAAGCGCTTTCTTCAAGAATCTTCTTCGGCCCTCCTGCCGCGCTCCCCCGCGCTCCCAGGCCCGCCGCCCTAACCCCTTAGCCGTACTTCAGGGTCACTGGGCGAACGAATACAAATCGCGCCGTATCCAAATCGCGCCGCAGTCAGGGGCGGCGGCGGATGGGGCTGGCGGAGCGGCAGGTATGGCGGCCGAGAGGCCAAGGAGGTGCAGGAGATAGCGGTGGCCCCAACCAGCGTTCTTCGGTTTGCCGCGGATGCCTCGTTTGACATGGCCCTTTTCGATGGTTTCGTGGCAGTCGAGGCTGTCTGGCGTAGTCGCCAACTACCGCCGTTTCCTGCGTCTCACGCAGGCCTACGCCGACGCCATCATCCGCCAGACCCGCGCCCGGCCGCCCAGCCTGCCGCCTGACCGGCTCAGACGCCGCCGCCCCTGACGGTGGCGCGATTTAGATGCGTTCGCCCTGGCCGGTTCGTGCTTGCGCCTCCGCGGAGCCCACGCTATCGTGGGCACAACCTGATGTGTGCGGGGGACGGGTGTGACGCGGCGTGCGGGCCTCGGGCCGCGCGCGCGAGGCAGAGCGACCATGAAAGTCGTGATTCTATGCGGCGGCAAGGGCACGCGCCTGCGCGAGGAGACGGAGTTCCGCCCCAAGCCGATGCTGCCGATCGGCAACCGCCCGATCCTGTGGCACATCATGAAGATCTACGCCACCCAGGGGCACCGGGAGTTCATCCTGTGCCTCGGGTACAAGGGTGACATGATCAGGGAGTACTTCCGCGACTATCTCTGGATGGCCAGCGACGTGACCCTCAGCCTCGGGCGCAAGCCGTCCGTCGCGTTCCACGGACGGCATGACGAGGAGGACTGGACCGTCACGCTAGCCGACACGGGCGAGGAGACCATGACCGCCGGGCGGGTCAAGCGGATCGAGCGTTACATCGGCGACGACCGGGACTTCCTGTTGACGTACGGCGACGGTGTGGGAAGCGTAGACATCAACGCCACGGTGCGTTTCCATCGCCGGCACGGTCGGATTCTAACCACAACGGCCGTGCACCCGCCGGGGCGTTTTGGCGAACTCGACCTGCAGAAGGACGGCACGGTCAGCGGGTTCAACGAGAAGCCACAGATCGAGGGCGGGTGGATCAGCGGCGGGTTCTTCGTGGTGTCGCGCCGTCTGTTTTCCCGGCTGCGGAATGCGGACACCGTCATGCTCGAGCAGGGGCCAATGCGGAAACTGACGGCGGACGGCGAAGTCATGGCGCGCCCGCACGCCGGCTTCTGGCAGCCGATGGACACCTACGCCGAATACACGTACCTGAACCGCCTCTGGAACGAGGGCCGGGCACCGTGGAAGATCTGGTAATGTTCGGCGACGCGTTCCGGGACCGCGAAGTCTGGGTCACCGGGCACACGGGCTTCAAGGGCTCCTGGCTTTGCGGATGGCTGCTGTCCCTCGGCGCGCGCGTCCACGGATACGCCCTGCCGCCGCCCACCAACCCGGCGCTCTTCGAACAACTGGCGCTGACCGGCCGCCTGCATCACGAGATCGGCGACGTGCGCGATGCCGGCGCCGTGCGGCGCTCGCTGCTGGCGGTGCAACCGGACTTCGTCTTCCATCTGGCAGCGCAGGCGCTGGTGCTGAAGTCGTACCAGGATCCGGCCGAAACTTACGCCACCAATGTCATGGGCACGGTGCATGTCCTGGACGCCCTTCGCGACCTGACCCGGCCCTGCGCGGCTGTCTTCGTCACGACCGACAAGTGTTACGAGAACCGCGAAACCGGCCGGGCCTACCGCGAGGACGATCCCCTCGGCGGCCACGATCCCTACAGTTCGAGCAAGGCCGCCGCGGAGATTGCAATCGCCGCCTACCGGCGCTCCTTCTTCCGCGATCATCGGGTGCGCATCGCCAGCGCACGCGCGGGCAACGTCATCGGCGGCGGCGACTGGGCGTGCGACCGAATCGTCCCGGACTGTGTGCGCGCCCTAGCCTCCGGCACGCCCATCGCCGTGCGCAATCCGGCGGCCACACGACCCTGGCAGCATGTGCTCGAGCCCCTGAGCGGTTACCTCTGGCTCGCCGCCTGCTTGTCGCCCGGTCGCACCGTCCGACCGACGGGCCGTCGCACGGCAGCGGCGTCCGACCTGGCAACCGCCTTCAACTTCGGCCCATCGGACGACGCCAATCGGACGGTCGCCGAACTGGTCGTCGAGTTCCTTGCCCACTGGCCGGGCGGCCGGTGGGAAGACCGCAGCGACCCGCAGGCGGCGCACGAGGCCGGCACGCTGCGCCTGTCGATCCGGAAGGCGCACCGCCTGCTGGGATGGTCGCCCGTGTGGGACTTCCGGACGGCCGTGGCGCAGACGGCCGCGTGGTATCACCAGACCGCCGGCTGGCCCGCAGCGGCGCAGGCGCAGATCGCCCGCTATGCGGCGGATGCCCGCGCGAAGGGTCTGACCTGGGCCGGAGCCGCCGTCACCCGTCTGCCACCCTCCGGGAACGCATGACCGACAGGCCCGCCATCCGCCGGCAGATACTCGACCTCGTCCGGCAGTTCCAGGACGCGGCGCCAGCCACGGTGTTCCGGCCGGGCGAGGACACGGTGCGGTACGCCGGCCGCCAATACGACGCGGATGAACTGGCCAACCTGGTCGATGCCTCGCTGGATTTCTGGCTGACGGCCGGCCGCTATGCCGAGGAGTTCGAGGCCCGTCTCGCCGCCTGCCTCGGAATCGAGAACGTGCTCCTCGTCAACTCCGGGTCGTCGGCCAACCTGGTGGCCTTCGCATCCCTGACGTCGTCCAAGCTCAAGGATCGGCGCATCCGGCCCGGCGACGAGGTCATCACCGTGGCGGCCGGATTCCCCACCACGGTCAATCCCATCATCCAGCACGGCGCCGTGCCGGTCTTCGTGGACGTGGAACTCGGCTCGTACGTCCCGACGCTGGAACGCATCGAGGCGGCGCTCAGCCCGCGCACGCGGGCCGTCATGATGGCACACACCATGGGCGTGCCCTATCCCGTTCGGGAGGTGCGCGAGCTCTGCGACCGGCACCGCCTCTGGCTGGTCGAAGACAACTGCGACGCGCTGGGCACGCGCTACGAGGGCCGCCTCACGGCCACGTTCGGCGACCTGGCTTCGTTCAGCTTCTACCCGGCCCATCACATCACCCTCGGCGAAGGCGGGGCGGTCGCCACGGCGAACGAGGACCTGGCGCGAATCGCACGAAGCTTCCGCGACTGGGGGCGCGACTGCTACTGCACCGGGGGCGAAAACAACACCTGCGGCAAGCGCTTCACGCAGCAGTTCGGCACACTGCCCTTCGGCTACGACCACAAGTACGTCTACAGCCACATCGGGTACAACCTGAAGGTCACCGATCTGCAGGCGGCCATCGGAGTGGCCCAACTGGGCAAACTCGACGCCTTCATCGCCGCGCGCAAACGCAACCACGCCGCGCTTGACGCCGGGCTGCGCCGCCACGCGCGCCACCTGATCCTGCACCAGGCACCGGCCGCGGCTGACCCCTCGTGGTTCGGCTACGTGATCACCGTGCGCCCCGAGGCGCCGTTCACGCGCAACGAACTGACCGCCGCGCTGGAAGCGGCCAAGATCGAAACGCGCAATCTCTTTTCCGGCAACCTGCTCCGACACCCGGCCTATCATGACATCGAGCATCGCGTGTCCGGCAGCCTGGTCAACACGGACACAATCGCCGACCGCACTTTTTTCGTCGGTGTGTATCCGGGTTTGACCGACGCGATGCTGGAGCATGTGCTGGGGACACTTGACATGTTCATTGCGCGTCGATGAAGTTGTGGAGGTCAGAGGTCAGAGGTCAGACAATATGCAGATCAACTCGGCAAAGGACTTGACCGTATACAAGAAGGCATACGAACTGGCCATGACGGTGTTCGAAGTCACGAAGACGTTTCCTGCTGAAGAACGATACGCACTGACAGGCCAGATTCGGAGATCCACCCGGTCGGTTTGCCTCAACCTGCGCGAAGCGTGGGCCAAGCGGCGCTATGAAGCCCACTTTGTCAGCAAGTTGACCGATAGCGACGGGGAAAACAGCGAAACCGACTCCAGCCTCGACTTTGCCAGGGATTGTGGATACATCACCCCCGAAGAACACGCACAACTGGCCGCTGCCTGCCAGGAGGTGGGCAAGATGCTCGGCGCCATGGTCCTGCACCCCGTTTCGTTTCTGACCTCTGACCTCTGACCTCTGATCTCTGAGCATGAGCATGCCCCGCAAGATCCGGTGCACAGTCGAGTCCATCGTTGACCACGGCGGGCGGGTTTACACCGTGGTCCTTGCACCGACCCTGCCGGTGCCGACGTTCCGCCCGGGCCAGTTCCTGCACCTGACCGTCGACCCGTACGATCCGTCCGGCTTCTGGCCCGACTCGCGTGTCTTCTCCATTGCCGGCTCGACGCCGCGGCGCGACCGGATTCGAATCTGCTACGCTGTCAAGGGCCGGTACACGATGAAGATGGCGACCGCGCTGCGGCCGGGTGTCGCCGCGTGGATCAAGCTGCCCTACGGCGAATTCGTGATCGACCCGGGGGCGGACGCCGTCCTGCTGGCCGGAGGCACCGGCATCACCGCGTTCACGGCGTTCATCGAGGGCCTGCCGGCGCGTCTGGCACACGGGGTCACGCTGGTGTACGGCGCACGCACGCCGGAACTGCTTCTCTTCCGCGACCTGATCCGGACCCAGGCCGCGCAGGTGCCGGACTTCCGGGTGCTGTTTTTCGCCGAAGACGGCGCCGTCGGCCACGCAGACGGAATCTGCGCGGCCGGGCGGCTGTCGGTCGACGCGATCTGGAGCCGGTTGCCGGCGCCCGCCGACAAGGTGTACTATCTGTCGGGGCCGCCGGCCATGCTGGCGGCGCTGGGCGCGGGCCTGGCTCAGCGCGGCGTGCCCCCTGACCGCATCCGGACCGATGCGTGGGAATGAGCGCTCTCCCGATGAACCCGCTGGCCTCTGACCTCGACCATGTGCTCGCCCGCACGCAGGGGCTGTGGGAGGAACTGCGCGAGCAGCGCATCTTCATCACCGGCGGAACCGGTTTCGTCGGCTGCTGGATGCTGGAGAGTTTCTGCTGGGCGAACGACCGGCTGCATCTCGGCGCGCAGGCAACGGTCCTGACCCGCGACCCGGACGCCTTCCGCACCAAGGCGCCCCACCTGGCCAGCCATCCGTCCGTCACGCTCATCGCCGGCGACGTGCGCACGTTCGACTTTCCCGCCGGCCGGTTCGGACTCGTTGTCCACGCCGCCACCGACGCCAGCGCGAAGCTGAACGCCGAGGATCCGCTGCGGATGTTCGATACCATCGTCGCGGGCACGCGCCGGGCGCTCGATTTTACCGTGCAGTCCGGCGCGAAGAAACTGCTGCTGATCAGCTCCGGGGCCGTGTACGGCCGGCAGCCGCCCGATCTCGCGCACGTTCCGGAGGACTACGCGGGCGCACCGGATCCTGCCGATCCCCGCTCCGCGTACGGCGAAGGCAAGCGCGTGGCCGAACTGCTGTGCGCCGCCTATGCCCGACAGCACGGCATCGCGCCGACGATTGCCCGTTGTTTCGCGTTTCTCGGCCCCTACCTGCCGCTGGACACGCACTTCGCCGCCGGCAATTTCATCCGCGACGGGCAGGCCGGCGGTCCGATTCGCGTGACGGGCGACGGCACCGCAGTGCGTTCGTACCTCTATGCCGCCGATCTCGCGAGCTGGTTGTGGACGGTCGTCTTGCGCGGTTCCATCTGCAGGCCGTATAATGTCGGATCGGAGGACGGGCTGACGCTGGCGGACTTGGCGCACCGGGTGGCAAAGGCCGCAGGCGGCTGCGGCATCACGGTGGCCCGGCGAAGTGCGGGCGGGCCGTCCGATCGCTATGTGCCCGGAACGGTGCGGGCGCGGACCGAACTCGGGCTGCAGCCCTGGACGGGCACGGACGACGCGATTGTCCGCACGCTGGCATGGTGGCGCACTGCCGGCGCCAGACCCGGCATCCCGGCAGCAGGCTGAGTTTCGTGTTTTCCTCGAGAGAAGGTCAGAGCATGCGGCAGCGCGTTGCGGATTTCCTCACCGACCGGCTCTATCGTGCCGGCGGCCGAAACGTTTTCATGATCACCGGCGGGATGATCATGCATCTGACGGACGCGTTGCGAGGACATGGGCGCCAGACGTATACCTGCTGCCACCACGAACAGGCGGCGGTTATGGCCGCCGAAGCGTACGGGCGCTTTACCGGCCGGCTGGGTGTCGCCTATGTGACCGCCGGACCCGCTGCGCTCAACACTTTGACGGGCGTGGTGGGCGCCTGGGTGGACACCGCTCCCTGCGTCGTGGTGGCCGGCCAGTCCAAAGTCTCACAGGCCCGGGTGACGGGACCGCGCCAGTTCGCCCTGCAGGGTTTCAATACCCTGCCGATCTTCCGTCAGGTCACCAAGTATGCCGTCATGCTTGACGACATTTCCCGCGTGCGGTACGAGGTCGAGAAGGCCGTCCACCTAGCGATGGCGCCGCGCGTGGGACCGGTTTGGATCGAGGTGCCGATCGACATCCAGGGGGCCTGGTTCGACCCCGATGCGTATCCGGGCTACGTGCCCACGGCTGCGGATGCCCCCCGCCTGGACGATCTGGAAACGCAGGTGGCGAAGGTGGCGGCCAGCCTGCGTGCGAGCCGCCGTCCATGCCTGTTGGCCGGTGCCGGCGTCCGGTGTGCCGGCGCCGTCGACATCCTGCGCGAGTTTGCCGAGGCAAGCGGCATCCCGCTGCTGACCTCGCGACTGGGGATGGACCTGATCGAGTACGCGCACCCGCTCTTCGTCGGACGGCCGGGGACCTACGGCGACCGGCCGGCGAATTTCACGGTCCAGAACTGCGACCTGCTCCTGGTCGTCGGGTGCCGCCTCGGGGTGGGACTCGTCGGCTATGAGTACCGGGACTTCGCCCGGTACGCCAGGAAGATCGTCGTCGACGTCGACGAGTCGGAACTGGTCAAGCCCTCCGTCGTGCCCGACCTGGCGGTGCGCGCCGACGCGCGGGCGTTCCTCACACGCCTGCGCACGGCCCTCGACGGCCGCGCGGGCAGTCCGCAGTGGGCTGCGCAGACGCAGCGCTGGAAGGCCGCCTACCCGGTGGACCTCCCCGAGTATCTGGAGGAATCCGACGGGATCAACTCGTACCACGCGATGTCGACGCTTTCCGCAAAGGCACCGTCCGATGCGGTCTTCGTTCTGGACACGGGCTCGTGCTTCCACGTCTTCGCCCAGGCCTTCCGGGTCAAGCGGGGACAGCGCCACGTGATCACGGGTGGGCTTTCGACGATGGGGTACTGGCCGGCGGCGGTGGGAGTCGCCTGCGCGCTGGAGGGCCGGGACGTCTACTGCGTGACCGGCGACGGCTCGGTGCAATTCAACCTTCAGGAGTTTCAGACCATGGTGCACAACCGGCTTCCCATCAAGACGATCATCCTCAATAACCAGGGGTACCTGCTGATCAGGCTAACCCAGCAGAACTTCCAGGAAGGACGCCTGATCGGCACGGACGCCGCCAACGGGGTCAGCTTTCCCGACATGTCGAAGATTGCCGGGGCCTACGGCGTGAAGTTCATGCGCGTCTGCAAGCTGACGGAACTGGATGCGGCGCTGGACGAGTTGTTCGCGTTCCGCGGCGCCGTGATCTTCGAAATCATGACGCCGCGCGATCAGCTCCTGATTCCGCGTGTGAGCTCCGTCAAGCTGGAGGACGGGACCATGCGCTCGATGCCGTATGACGACATGTTCCCTTTTCTGCCGCGAAACGAGTACCGGGCCAACTGCGTGCGCGAGGCCATCGTCTAGTCAAGACGGACCGGCCACGTGCATGGGGATCGACCAATGGGCAAACGGGCGGACAGAATGCGAGTTGCCATCCTGGGCAGCGGGAACATCGGGACCGATCTGCTCATCAAAGTGCTGCGGTCGAAGGTTCTGGAGTGCACGCTCTTCATCGGCCGCAACCTGTCGTCCCCGGGAATGGCCAAGGCCAACAGCCTGGGCGTGCCGATCAGCGATCGAAGCATCGAGGCCATTTGCGACGACCCCGACTGCTGCGACCTGGTGTTCGACGCCACCTCCGCGCTCGACCACGCGCGCCACTGGCCCGTGTTGCAGCGGCTCGGCAAACGCGTCATCGACATGACCCCCGCCCGGCTCGGCACCATGTGCGTCCCGGCGGTAAACTTGCGCGCGTGCCTCGACAGCCCTAATGTCAACATGGTGAGTTGCGGCGGGCAGGCGTCCATTCCGTTGGCGCATGTGGTCGGTCGGGTTCACGGAACGGTGGATTACGTTGAAGTCGTGTCCAGCATCGCCTCCCGGAGCGCCGGTCCGGCAACCCGCATCAACCTCGACGAGTACGTAGAGACCACAGAGCATGGACTGACGGCGTTTTCCGGGTGCACGCGCGCCAAGGTGATCCTGAACCTGAACCCCGCCCAGCCCTGCATCGACATGCAGACGACCATCTCGGCCTTGGTCCGCGAGCCGGATCTGGCGCGCCTCAGGCCCGCCGTCGAGCAGATGGTGGCCGGGATTTGCGCATACGTGCCCGGCTACCAGTTGGTGCTCTCGCCGATCTGGGAGAAGAGCAGAATCGTGATGATGGTCAGAGTGCAGGGGCTCGGCGACTACCTTCCGCGCTACGCGGGCAACCTCGATATCATCAACTGCGCGGCTCTGGCCGCCGCGGAAGCCTTTGCCGCGCACCGCTTGTCCCTCGCCGACGATTCCGAGAGAGGCCGTCATGTCTGACATCCGTATCAGCGATCCGACCCTGCGCGACGGCAACCATGCCGTGGGTCATCAGTTCACGGTCGCGCAGATCAAGGCCTACACCAGGGCGGCTGACGCGGCGGGTGTGCCCATCGTCGAGGTGGGCCATGGCAACGGCATCGGCGCGTCTTCCCTGCAGGTGGGCTTGAGCCGCGAGGACGACGCGGCCGTCCTGCAGACGGCGCGGGAGCAACTCGTTCATTCCGCCCTTGGTATCCACTGCATCCCGGGCTTCGCGACGATCAACAAGGATCTCCGCGCGGCGCTGGATCGCGGCGTGGACGTCGTGCGCGTGGCCTGCCATTGCACGGAGGCGGACATCACGCAGCGTCACATCGCCTACGTCCGCGAGCGGGGCAAGGAGGCCATGGGCGTGCTGATGATGTGTCACATGGCGCCGGTCGAAGTGCTCGTAGAGGAGGCTGCCAAACTGAAGGCCTACGGCGCCGAGGCCGTAATCCTCATGGACTCCGCCGGCGCGATGCTGCCCTCCGATGTGACCCAACGGGTCGGCAGTCTGGTGCAGAGCCTGCGAGTGCCGATCGGGTTCCACGCCCACGGCAATCTTGGTATGGCCGTGGCGAATACGGTCGCCGCCGCGGAAGCGGGCGCGACGATTCTCGACGGCACGGCGCGCGGTTTCGGGCCGGGAGCCGGAAACACGCCGCTGGAGGTGCTGGTGGCCGTGCTTCAGAAGACAGGGTACGCCACGGGCATCGACCTGTACAAAGCGCTGGATTTGGGCGACCTGGCGGAGCGCGAAATCGTTCCGTTTCTCCCGCACACGAAGTCAATCAGCATCGTCAGCGGGCTGGCCGGAGTCTTCTCGGCGTTTGCCGCGCATGTCGAACGTATTGCTGCACTCTTCCAGGTGGATCCGAGGGACGTCTTCTTTGAACTCGGGCGCCGTCGCGTCGTGGCGGGCCAGGAAGACATCATCCTGGAAGTCGCGAAGGATCTGGCGGAAGGGAAGCGGACGACATGAATGCAGCGCAACAGAAGATCCTCTGTGACGATTGCGAACGTGTCGTGGCAGGGGGGCACGCCAGCCGGCTGGAAGCCTTGCGGAACGGCGTGTTGCTCGTGACCGGGGGCACGGGATTCATGGGCACGTGGGTGAGCGCCATGGTCGCGCATCTGAACGACCGCCACCGGTTCGGCATCCGGCTGCGGCTGTTGTCCGGCCATGCATCGCGCTTCCGCCAGCGAGCGCCGCATCTGGCAGACCGCAAGGATGTCGAACTGATCGAGCGCGACATCGTCAATGTCGTGGACCTGCCCGACGACGTTACCTGGATTATCCACGCTGCCGCGGATCCGGACAGCCGCGTGCACATGAGCGACCCCCTCGGCACAGTGCGGGTCATTCTGCGCGGGACCGATGCGTTGCTGCAAGCCGCCGCCCGCCTCGGGAACATCCGGAAGATCCTGCATGTGAGTTCGGGCCTGATCTATGGATCGCAGCCGCTGGACCTGCCCCTCGTCCGCGAGGGCTTTGCCGGCGGGCTGGACTGCTCCCTGCCGAGCCAGAGCTACGCGGAAGCCAAGCGGGCGGCGGAGACGATCTGCGCCGCGTACCGAACGCAGACGCGACTCCCGATCGCTACCGTCCGGCCGTTCGCATTCCTCGGTCCCTGCCAGTTGCTTGACCGTCCCTGGGCCGCCAACAGCTTCATCCGGGACAGTCTGCTCGGCGGACCGATCCGCATCCATGGTGACGGCGAGAGCGTGCGCAGTTACATGTATCCGGCCGACATGGCGCTCTGGCTGCTGGCGATGCTGGCCGAGGCGCCGCCGGGCAGCACGTACAACCTGGGCAGTCCGGTCGGGGTCACGCTGAATGACCTGGCCGCGAAGATCGTTGCCTGTTTCCCGCATCCGGTACGGATCATCAACCGAATGCTGGGAGCGAATGCGCCAGGGGCGACGCGGCTAGTGCCCGACGTCTCGTTGGCGCAACGCGCCTTTGGCCTGACAAGCCAGACGGATCTGGAGACCGCCATCCGGCGGGCCGTCAAGTGGTACGGCGCGGGCGCCGTGTAGGGGAGTGGATATGTCCAGCGCACCGAGTCCAACCGGCCAGACCAGACGCCCCGCCGTCTTCCTGGACCGCGACGGTGTGCTCACGCGCGTCCGGGTCCGCGGCGGCCTGCCCTACTCCGCCCTGTCGCTGGACGAGTTCCGCATCCTGCCGCAGGCCGCCCGCGCCTTGGCCGCGCTGCGCGCCGCGGGGTTCCTGCTGCTGGTCGTGACCAATCAGCCCGAGGTAGCGCGCGGCAACCTGCGCCGGGGCGTCTTGCGCGCCATGCACGCGCGGCTGCGGCGCGAGCTGCCGCTCCACGGCATCTACGTCTGCCTGCACGACGACGCCGACCGCTGCGCCTGCCGCAAGCCGAAGCCGGGGATGCTCTTGGCAGCGGCCCGCGACTGGAACGTCGACCTCGCCCGCAGCTTTCTGGTCGGCGACCGCTGGAAGGACATCGCCGCCGGCCATGCGGCCGGCTGCCGGACGGTGTACGTGGATGGCGGCTACGACGAGACCGTGCGGCCTCCGCCGGACGCGCGCGTGCGCGACGTGGCCGCGGCGGCGAGGTGGATCCTGGCCGCCGGCCTGTCACCCGCGCGCCGGGCCGCGCGGAAGGATGGGCGTTGAAGCGGATCCTCTATCTGACCAGTTCCCGCAATCCGATCGTCGTCGCGCCGACGATTGCGGAACGCGAACTCGTGCAGGGCGGCGTGCTCTGCGTGCTCCACCGGCTGCGGGAACTGGGGTGGGAGAACCGGCGCCTGGGATTTGATCCGTCCTGGAATCCGGCAGCCGTCGCGCGCGCAATGAACACCTTCAAGCCCGACATCGTCTACACGTACGGCGTGACCGCGCTGACACCCGTCGTGGCGCGGCAGGTGCTCGGCGCCTGGCGCTGCCCCATCGTCCACGGGTGGGAGGACGTTTACGCGGACATCTGGTCCCGCGAGGCGGGGCGCGGCGTCGGATGGCTCGTGCACCTTCTGGAGCAGCAGATCATTCGCCGCTCCGACTACGTCATCACGCCCAGCTTCGACCTGCAGAACCGCGCACGGGCCTGGGGCAAGCAGGTCTGGCGCATTCCCAACGGCGCGCCCGTGCCGCGTTTCGACCCGGGCACGCGCGGCGTGGCCATGACGGGCAGGATGAACGTGGTGTACGTCGGCGACCAGGGCAAATACAAGCACACGGAGGACGTGGTGTCGGCCATGGCGAGGGTGCCCAGGGAGATCAAGCTGTACCTGGTGGGCCAGCCGAATCCGGACCTGCTGAAATACGCTTCGGAGAACGTGATTTTCGCCGGGCCGGCGTCCTGGGAGGACCTCTGGTGCACGCTGAGCCACGCCGACGTGCTGGTCTCCACGGCGGACCAGGACTGCCGCGGCACCCTGTACCATTACCTGCGGGCGAAAAAGCCGATCCTCGCCTACGACGGCACGCCGAACCTCCTGTTCAGGAACCGCGTGCACGCGCTGCTGACACGCGACTACGCGGCGGCCCTGCTGGAACTGTATACCTCGCCCGACCTGCGAAGAGCGCTGGCCGAAAACGCCGCGCGCGACATCCGGGTTTACGACTGGGAGGAGATCCCGCGGCAGTTCGACCAGGCTTTCAGGGAGATCTGCGAGTTGTACCGGCACGGCCGGACGGATCGGAGGCAGTCATGATCATCTCGCGCACGCCCTTGCGTATAAGCTTCTTCGGCGGCGGCACCGACTATCCGGAGTTCTACCGGCGGCATGGCGGCTCGGTCCTGCTGACGACGATCGACCAGTACTGCTACATCTCGATCCACCACATCAAGCCGTACTTCGGCTACCGCTTCCGCGCGAGCTACGCCAAGACAGAGATGGTGGACCGGGCCGAGCGTTTCAAGCATCCCCTCATTCGCGAGTGCCTGCGCCATCTCGACGTCCGAAAAGGCCTTGAGATCACGCATGTCGCCGACCTCCCCTCCCGCACGGGGCTGGGGACGTCGTCGGCTTTCACGGTCGGGCTGCTCCACGCCCTGCATGCGTTGCGGAACGAGCGCGTCACGCCCGAGGACCTGGCGCGCGAGAGCATCCTGGTCGAGCGCCAGCGCGTGGGCGACGCCGGCGGGTACCAGGACCAGTACGCGGCCGCCTACGGCGGCTTCATCCGCCTCGACTTCGCGCGCAGCGGCCAGGTTCGCGTGGAGCGTATGGCCGTGACCGGGGAGCGTATCCGGCAGATCGAGGCCCACCTGCTGATGCTCTACACCGGGCGCGCCCGGTCGGCCGAGCAGATCCTGCAAGAGCAGCGCCGCCGGGCCGGGCGCAACCGCCGCGCACTCGTGGCGATGCTCGACCTGGTGGAGCGCGCGCAGCGAATTGCCGAGGGCCGCGGGAGCCTCGTCCCCTTCGGGGACCTGCTCCACGAGGCCTGGCAGCTCAAGAAGAGCCTGTCGCCCGGCATCACCAACCCGTCGATCGACGCCGCGTACGCGACGGCGCGCAGGGCGGGCGCGCGTGGCGGCAAGATCCTCGGCGCCGGCGGGCGCGGCTTCCTGCTGCTGTTCGCCGAGCCGGACCGCCACGCCGCCATCTGCCGGCGCCTGCCGGCGCTGAAAAGGGTGCGCTTCGCCTTTAGCGCCGAGGGCAGCCAGATCGTCTTCCGCACCCTTGGCGAACGGCTCTAGCCTTGGCGCGGCAACCCGGCCTTCTCCCGGCATTCTGCCCGGCCTTCTTGACGCTCGGAACGGTTTCTGGCACCATTCCAGTTATGCGGCCGCGCCGTGTGGGGGCGCGTCGCGCGGAAAGTGATACGCATGAAACTTTTCATCACCGGTTCCAGCAGTTTCGTGGGCCGGGAACTGACCCGGCACTGCCGGGTGCAGGGAGTCGAGTACGCCGGCGTGGACGCAGTTCCGCCCGAGGACCCGAACTGCCGGCAGGTCGACGTCCGTTCGCCGGCCGTGGCCGACGCGATTCCGGAGGGGGCCGACGCGATCATCCACCTAGCCGCGATTTCGCGCGACCAGGACTGCAAACGCGATCCGGCGGCCGCCTTCGACGTCAACGTCGGCGGCACGCTGAGCCTGATGCGCGCAGCGCAGGCACGGCAGGCGCGCCAGTTCATCTTCGCCTCCAGCGAGTGGGTGTATGGCAACACCGCCGGCGATCAGGTCCAGACCGAGGAGACGGCGATCGACGCCAACCAGATCACGTCCGAGTATGCCCTCACCAAGATCGCCGGCGAGCGGCTGCTCTTCGCGGCCCACCAGCGGGGTTTCTGTCCCGTAACGGTGCTGCGCTTCGGCATCATCTATGGGCCCCGGCCGAAGCCGATGTGCCCGGTGGAGGGCCTGTTCGACGAGGTGCGCACCCGCGACACGGTCGAGGTGAACTGCTCGCTGAAGTCCGGCCGGCGGTTCGTGCACGTGTCCGACATCGCCGACGGCCTCCTGGCCGCGGTCGGCCAGACGGGGTTCGATCTCTTCAACCTGACGGGCGACGCGCTGATCACCTTCGGCCAGGTCATCGAGACCAGCGCCCGGCTGCTCGGCCGCACGCCGCGCGTGGTCGAGAAGAACGCCCACGTCCTGAACGTCCGCAACCCGGACAACGCCAAGGTCCGGCGCGCGCTGAACTGGGCGCCCCGGATCGACCTGGCCGCGGGACTGGCCACGCTGCTGATCGGCCAATGAAGGAACACGACATGAGACCCCTGCCCGATTGCCGCAAGATCCGGGAAGACATCCTCCACTGCGCCGCCGCCAGCGGCCACGGGCACGTGCCGACGTCGTTCTCGGTGGTCGAGATGCTCGTTGCCGTCTACGCGACCATGCGGCACGACCCGGCGAACGCGTCCTGGTCCGAGCGCGATCTCTTTGTGCTGAGCAAGGGGCATGCGGCGCTCGGCCACTACTGCGTACTCGCATCCTACGGCTACCTATCCCGCGAGGAATGCATGACGATCGGTACGGCATCCTCCCGCCTCGGGTGTCACGCTGATCGGCTCAAGGTGCCCGGCATTGAGGCGTCGACCGGTTCCCTCGGCCACGGTATCGGCCTGGCCACAGGCATGGCACTGGGGTTGAAGGTCCGGAAGTCGCCGCGCCACGTCTACGTCCTTGTCGGCGACGGCGAGTCCAATGAAGGCAGCGTCTGGGAGGCCGTAATGGTGGCGGTGGACCAGAAACTGAGCAACCTCACCATTCTCTACGACGACAACCGATCCCAGACACGCTGCCTGCAGATTCCGAACCCGGGCGAGCGGTTCGCCGCCTTTGGCTGCCACGTCTGCGAGGTTGACGGACACGACGTCGCCGCGATTCAGGCGGCGCTGCGCGAACCGCCGCGCGGCGTGAAGGCGATCGTGTGCCGGACTCGCAAGGGGCACGGCTGCGCTACGTTGCACAAGGACTTTCACGCCTGGCACCGGCGCTCGCCGACAAGAGATGAGCACGCCCAACTGGTGAAGGAACTCCATGCGTAAGCAATTCAAGGACACCGTGCTCGACCTGGCGCGAACGGACGAGCGCCTGATGCTCCTCTTCGGCGACATCAGCGTCTTCCTGTTCCGCGAGTTCCAGGCGAAGTACCCCGACCGCTTCTACAACCTGGGCATCTGCGAGCAGACGCTGATCAGCGCGGCCGCCGGACTGCGATCCCAGGGCTTCATTCCGATGGTGCACACGATCGGCGCGTTCCTCACCGAGCGGGCCATGGAGCAGATCAAGGTCGACCTCGTCTACAACCGGTTTCCCGCCTGCCTGGTGAGTTGCGCGGGCACGTTCGATTACGCCTGGGACGGTCCGTCGCACCATGCATGGACCGACCTGGCCTTCATGCGCCTGCTGCCGGGGACACAGATTTTTCAGCCGGGAAACAAGAAGGAGGCCGATTTTCTCATGCGGCGGCACTACGCCGACGACGCGACTTCCTATTTTCGGCTCTCCGACAGTTCTCACGCGGCGGACGTCCCGATCATGCCGGGCAAGGGACACGTGGTGAAGCGCGGCGCCGGCAACACGACCGTGGTCACCGCAGGCCCCATGCTCGACACCGTGCTGAAGGCCAGCGAGGGATTGGACGTCAACATCCTCTACTTCCACACCCTAAAACCCTTCGACCACGACCTGGTGTCACAGTTCGCCCACACCCGCCTCAAGGTGGTGCACGACTCCTTCGGTCTTTTCGAATCGGTCTGCGAAGCCGCCGGACGCTCGGTGGAGAAGCGCTGCCTGCCGGATCGCTTCTGCGGCTGCTATGGCACGGCAGAAGATGCCCGCCGCGACTTGAATCTGGACGCCGCGTCAATCCGGGAGTTCCTTCGTCAGTAGGTGCTGTGGCGGCCCATTCGGCCGCATCCTCGGCTCTTGGCCCCAGGTCAACCGCATGCATGTGATCCGGATGCTGGAGAGGGTCCGCCGATTCAAACCGGTTGTCCATCGCCTTCTGGACATCGGCAATCATACGGTCAGGAACGACGAACGCTTTCTGCAAGCGTTCTGGGAACTGACCCGGGAGGCACGCATCTGCACACAGGCCATCCGACTCGGCGGGGCCGTGGCCGAATGCGGAGTCTACATCGGTTCTGCTTCGTCCACCTGGATGTGGACATCTACCAGTCCACGCTGGACGGCCTGGAGTTCTTCTTTCCGCGCCTGCAGACCGGAGGCGTCCTGCTCTCCCACGACTACAACTCCGTTTCGTGCCCCGGCGTGCGCCGCGCCTTCGACGAGTACTTCAACGGCACGGTTCAGCATGTTGTGCCATTGTGGGACTCGATGACCTACGTGAAGAACCGGGATGCGCCCGGCGATGGACCGCCGGAACCCTGCGAGGATGCCGACTCCCCATGACCGACGCAACTCTGCACAAGGAAGTCTGGATGACGGGATCCGGCGGATTCATCGGCCGCTGCACCCGGCGCGCGCTGGCGGAGGCGGGCGCCGACGTTCGATGCTTCACCAACCGCGCCGACGCGATCGCCAGCGCGCCGGGAATGGCGCCACGCCTCCTGCTGGACTTCGCCAGCGAATCCGACATCCGCCGCGCCGTCGACGACTATGGCGTGCCGGACGTCTTCGTCCACCTGGCCTGGGGCGCGATGACCGATCCGGGATCGGACGAACACCTGACCGCGAACGTGGCCGCGGGTTGCTGCCTGATCGACACGCTGTTCGATGCGGGAGTGCACCGGTTCGTCTTCATCGGATCGGCCAACGAATACGGCGCGCGGGAGGGCGAACTGGTGGAGGACATGGCGCCCGTCGGCCGGCTGACCAGTTACGCGAAGGCCAAGACGATCGTCGCCCGGCACGGTTTCGCGGAAGCCGCGAAGCTCGGCCGCGTGTTCCTGTCGGTGCGCCCGTTCTATGTCTACGGACCCGGGCAGCGGAGCGGGTCGCTGATCAACAAGCTTCACGACTGCTGCCGCCAGGGACGGAAGGCCGACCTGGGACCATGCGAGCATTTCCGCGATTACGTCTTCGTCCAGGACGTCGCCGACGGCATCCGCCGCCTGTGCGACGGAGGCGCCTCGACGATCGTGAACATCGGCAGCGGCAGGGCCATCCGCGTCCACGAACTGGTCCGCAAGTTCTGGAGCCGGTTCGGCGGCAGGCCCGAGGATCTCCTGTTCGGCGCGCACGCCATGCGCGCCGGCGAGCCGGAGCAGCCCTGCTGCTGGGCGTCCCAGGCGCGGCTGAAGGCCATCACGGACTGGACACCGACGGTGACGCTCGACGAAGGGATCCGGCGCACCGTGGAGACGCTGAACGCCGGATCGTGACAGCAACGGCGACGATCTCGCAGGAGCCCAGGAAGGGAGCGACGACCATGGAAGAAACCGTGATTCTCCAGACGGAGGCGCCCGTCGCGCTGACCTCGCCCGATCATCTCGTGCCGGCCGGGACCATGATCGACAACAGCCGGAACCATCGGTTCAACGAGAAGATCTACGGGCTGTATCCGATGTCAACGCGGATCCGGATTCTCGACCTGGGCTGTTCCGGCGGCGGGTTCGTGAAGGACTGCCTGGACAACGGCATGTTCGCGGTCGGCCTGGAGGGCAGCGACTACAGCAAGCGTTTTCGCCGCGCGGAATGGCGCACCATCCCGGAGTACCTGTTCACCTGCGACGTCACGAAACCTTTCACGGTGCTGCGGCAGGTCGGC
>Ga0233425_10004718_pt1 | contig 22481 bp, 19 predicted proteins | sample Watercolumn_Towu_2_FD_181712 | JGI IMG/M metagenome (GOLD analysis project Ga0233425, IMG submission 181712) | Freshwater microbial communities from Lake Towuti, South Sulawesi, Indonesia - Watercolumn_Towuti2014_140_MG | ecosystem: Environmental > Aquatic > Freshwater > Lake | place... | reverse complement strand
GTCAGGCAGCCGTCCTCGCACGACACGCCGGTGATGCAGAAGTCGCGATTGGCCCGCACGACCACGTTCTTCGTGACCGTACCGCCGCACTTCACCGCGCCAAGCGAAAGCAACTGCGGGCTCACCGTCACGGCCGCCACCACGCGGCCCTCGACGTCCATCGGGATCTGCGTGGCCCGGGCATCGGTGGTGACGAGAATCAACTGGCCCTTCACATAGCCGGCGGGGGCGTCGGGCTTGAGGCGGAGCGTGAGGTCGTAGGCGGTTTGCGACGGCGACCGCGTCGGCTTGGAGAGGCTGACCTCGAAGTTCGGGTTGGCGCTGCGGACGTCGGTGATGTCCCAGGCGGCACTGCCGACCCGCGTCACCCGCACCTGGCGCTCGGCTCCGGCGCCGAGATCGACGTTGCCGAGATCGACGAACGGTGGCTCGAACGTCACGTCGCCGCGGATGTTGCCCGCCACGCGCAACTGCACCTCCGCATGGAACGGCTTGTCGAACGTGACCGTGAGGGTGGCCCCGTGCTGGCCGAGGAACGTGCGAGTGTTGAACTTCGCCACCACCTCGCCCGTCTCGTGCGTCTTGAGATCGTGCTTCGTGACCTCGGGCGACGTGCAGCCGCAGCTGGTGCGGACGCCGACGACGTGGAGATCTTCCTTGTAGATGTTGCGGAACACGAAGCGGTATTCCGTCTTCGAACCCTTCGCCACGGTGCCGAAGTTGTGGCTCGTGACCGGAAACATCTTCCGGGCCCACTCCTGTGAGTACGCGGCATCGGCGCCGATGCACGTCGCGACGATCACGGCACACGCGAATGCGCGGCCACACCAGACGGGTGAGCGGAACATGGAAGTGCCCACGAAAGAGAGGGCGGCGGACGCAACCGCGGCCGACGGAGCCTGACGAAAGACTACGAGTGCCATGGGAGGAGCGTCAACGCTTCCGGAGGAGAAAAGAACCCGGACGACACCGGTCGCCGCCCGACGGACGGCCTTGGCGGCCCTCCGTTCCAGTATGGGCCCCCGCAGGTGTCCGTTCGCCGTCGGGACGGGCGTTTTCGGCGGAAATCAAGGCGTCGGCATGGCGCGACCGATACATCCCTCTCTGTTTCGTAGAATGTGGAGCGTCCGGCCCGCCGCGGTCGACGGCCATGGGGTCGTCCGACGGTTCGGATGCGTGCCGCCGGTCTCGGCCTGCGGCAGAACAACTCACGGGGGCGTACCGGTTTCGACCGGATGGCAAGAGGCCCGGATTGCGTGTCGTGGTTGGTCGGCTGGCCACGTTAAAAGTCGACCAAGCTTCAATTGCCGAAGCTCAGTTTTCTCTGGCTGCTTAACTAAGCAACCCCGAGCGATGGCCCCAGTCGGAAGGGCCTCCCAATCGGTCGCCAAATCCGACTCGCCCCGTTCCACCGCCTGGTACGGACGGGGCTAAAAAAGTTCCGGGCTGGCCCGTGACGCACCCTGCCGGCCGGGGACGCGTGGGCGAGACTCAAATCGACCGGATACACACGTAGACGTTCGCGCTGAAACATCACGGGACAGGGGTTCGACTCCCCTCGCCTCCATTCCAAGCCCGCAGTGCCATCGTGGCCACTGCGGGCTTTTTTGAGCCCGCCCTCCAGGCGGGCAGGTTCTCAATGCGGAGAACCCATTGCCCCCGGCGGCCTTTTCGTGCGCCCGCCCTCCAGGCGGGCGGGTTGCTGATTCGGGCAACGCATTCCCCCGCGATCGCTTCGTGTGAGCCCGCCCTCAAACGACGTTCCGGGAGGGGCTGCCCGTGGTCCGGGAGTCGGCGTGTGTTTCCTCCGCGCAGCCTGGAGGGCGAAGCGGAGGAAACGCCGAGCGAGCGGAGGCCTGGAGGGCCGTAGCGAGCGTCCGGCGACGGACCACGGGCAGCCCCGACCCCCAAGCGGCCCGGCTATCGGCGGCGCAATGCGTCGATCGTTGCGGACACCTGATCGCGTGTGCCGACCGCGACCCAGATCAGATACCGATACGTGCCCGGCTCGAGCACCTCGCCCGCAGCGGCCCGCTCGCGAAACACGACGTTCCACTTCGACACTCGTTCGCGCTCGAACCAGAACCGTCCATAGCCGGCCGGCTTCCCGGTCGTTCGCGCCGTATCGGGCGACCACGCCCCCATCGCGTGGCCACCGTCCGCCGTGGACACCACCACGGGCAGCGGCTGTTCGCCGGGACCGTCCGTGAGCGGCTCGAGCGACCCGTCCGGGCGGATCCCATGGAACACGCGAAACTCGGGCGGCATGTAGCCGGTCAGGGCCTCTATGGCCCCCTGCGCGTGCCGCTCGTCGGCCGGCACCGTGAACGCGACCTCGTAGCGGATCGCGTGCTCGAGCCCCTCCGCGCCGATCGTCACGTGCTTCTGGAGGAGATGATTCGACACGGGCGTCGAGTTCCGCGCCGGATGCCCGCCGCTCGTCTGGCCCGGCCGCAGCCAGAACGCCATCTGGTTGACCGTGAGCAGGTCGCGGCCCGATGCCGAGAGCCAGAGCAGCCGGCTCGTGCTCGTGGGCCCCGCCATGTCGCGCTCGCACCCGGCCTCCGTCGGGTTGAACGTCTCGACGTGGATCTCTCCGTCCACGTCCCAGTTCGACGCGCTCTGCAACTGCCGGCCGTGGTCGTGCGAGTCGATGAACTCGCGACCGTTCCAGGTGAGCGAGTGGATCGCGCCGGCGAGACGCGACGTCGTCGTGATCACGATCTCCGAGCCGCCGGCCGGGGCCCGGATCACGGCATCGCCCGACACGGTTGGCAGCGGGGGCTCCGCCGCGAGTGCGACGGCCGCGACGAGGACGACCGCAAGCGCGGCCCGTAGCGCCACGATCACGTCGCGCTCCAGCCCACGCGGGGCGCCGCGTGGATGATGGGCTGCCCGCCCGCGAGCCCCTCGATTCGCGCCCGCTCGGCCGCGATCTCGGCGCCGGCGAAGTGCTCGATCGCGAGATCGAATCGCACACTCGCGCCCGGGGCGAGCGGCACCACGCGGCCCTGGCGCTCCTCGAACGACCGCGGGTTCGGGTAGTTCGTGCCCGGCTCGAGGCCCGTGACGTAGCCGTCGGCGAGGCCCCCCTGATTCTTCCAGAGCGAGAAGCAGGGGAGCGTGTCGGTGCGCCAGGAGAGGCAGGCGGCGTTGCGGCCCTCGGGCCCCACGAGCAGGGCCGACGCACGGCCGTCGGCCGCAGGCCGCAGCCGCGCGAAGTGCACCTGCTCGCCGCGGCCCGCCTGCGGCGCGACGTAGCGATTCCACGTGGGCACGTCGGCGGCCCCGGCGGCATCCCGCGGCGCGAGTTCGTCCACCGCCGCGACGAGTTCCGAGCCGGGCCCGAGCAGCGGCGGCCCGAAGTTGACGTGGTAGAGCATCTGCATGGTGGCGGGGCGGTCGGAGATGTTCTTCACGCTGTCGGTCCAGGTCACGCGGTGCCGGTCGCCGTGGAGCGTGAGCGACGTCGTCATCCGCAGGGCGTGCACGAGGAACCGCGTCTCGTCCACCGCGCCGGTGAGCGTGATCGTGCCAGCGGCCTCGTCGAGCGTGACGTCGAGATGGTGGGCCGGGAGGTTCGCGATCCGGCCATGGAGCGGATGCGTGAGGCGGCCGCCCGCGTCGAAGTCGGGGGCGCCGTTGCTCACGAGCCCGCACCGTGCCACGAGCTCGTCGAACCCGTCGAGCCAGCCGATGCCCGAGGGCTCGGCGAGCGGCACGAACCGCGGATGCACCGGGCCGTGCACCGGCGACTGCCAGCCGAGTTCGACGCCCCCAGCCATGATCTTCCAGATGCCGAGGCCGCGATCGGGCAGCACGAACACCTTCGTGTCGCCCGCCACGAGCTCGACGAGCAGCACGCCCTCGCGGAGGCCGCCGGCGAGCCGCCGCGTGCGCACGGCCAGACGGCCGAGCGCCACGTCCACGCGGTCGGCCGCGAACGAGGCCGCGCGGTGCGACGTGATGAGCTGGAGCGTCTGCGACGACATGCGGCATCTCCCCCCGGGGTGGCGACGAGGCGGCCGCCGACCGATCCATGCGCCGGCCGACCGACCTCGGCGGCGACAGGATACCCTGCCGCCCCGTCAGCAGGCAGACGGCTTGAAGCCGCGCCGCCGCGGCGTCACAGTGGTCGCATCAGGGCCGCGGGAAACCGCAGCCTCCCCGTCGCCTCCCGAGCGATCCGATGAACGACCTGAAGATCTTCTCCGGCCCGGCCAACCCTGCGCTCACGCAGGACATCTGCCGCTACCTCAACCTGCCGATGGGCAAGATCTCGCTGGGGCGATTCCCCGACGGCGAGATCTCCTGCAAGATCGACGAGGACGTCCGCGGCCGTGACGTGTTCATCGTCCAGCCCACCTGCCCGCCGGTCAACGAGCACATCATGGAGCTGCTCGTGATGATCGACAGCTTCAAGCGGGCCAGCTCGTTTCGGATCACGGCGGTGATCCCCTACTTCGGCTATGCCCGCCAGGACCGCAAGGACTCGGGCCGCGTGCCGATCACCGCCAAGCTCGTGGCCAACCTCATCACCCGCGCCGGCGCCGACCGCGTGTTGGCGATGGATCTGCACGCGGCCCAGATCCAGGGCTTCTTCGACGTGCCCGTGGACCACCTCTACGCCGCCCCGGTGCTCAACAACCACCTCCAGTCGCTCGACATCGCGAAGGACGACATCGTCGTGGTGAGCGCCGACGAGGGGGGCATCAAACGGGCCGTGGGGCACGCCAACCGGATCGGCGCCCCGCTGGCGATCATCGACAAGCGCCGGCTCTCGGCCGACACGACGAAGAGCACGAACATCATCGGCGCGAGCGTCGAGGGAAAGACGGCGATCCTCTTCGATGACATGATCAGCACGGCCGGCTCGATCTGCGGCGCCGCCGACGTCGTCAACAAGCATGGCGCCAAGGCGATCTACGCCGCGGCCACGCACGGGCTCCTGGTGGGCCCCGCGATCGAACGGCTCAAGCAGGCGCCCTTCAAGGGCATCATCATCACCGACTCGATTCCGCTGACCCCCGGCAAGATGCTCTCGAACATCACCGTGCTCTCGGTCGCCAGCCTGCTGGGCCAGGCGATCAAGCGGATCCACCGCAACGAGTCGGTGAGCATGATGTTTCAGTGACCGTCGTCACGCGAACCACGGACCTCCTGCCCGTGTTCGCTGTCGGCACGGCGAGGGGAAACCTCGATGGAAGCCGGTCTGGTCACCGGCCGGTGATTCGCTCGCTCGCCGGCGGACTTTGCCGTTGCGCCCTCAACTGGAATGGTGCGCCTCGTGGTTCAGGCAAAGTTCACCGGCTCCTCGCGAACCCCCGACCGGTTCCTCAGCATCGGGAGTCGCGTCGCAGCCGCGGGCGGCGTTCGGATACGGCCGCACGGTGAGCCGGCCGGGGGCGCGCGCAGCCGTCGGTGAACTTTGACTGCCCGAGTTGACGCACCATTCCGTGTGAGAATGCAACGTCAAAGTCCGCCGGCGGCGAGCACGTCCCCCGGCCGGCGAACGGCATCACGGCTGGCTTCACGCTGCTCTGCTGACCCAATGCGCGCACCCATTCCGTACACTGGGTGCGTGACGAGGCGGAGGCGGACGATGCGGACGTGGGCGGTGATCGTTTGCGTGGCGGTGCTCGCGGCAGCCGGGCCGGCCCGCGCGATCGACGACTACGAGCGGCCCCCGATCTCCTACAGCGACTCCGCGCCCGACAACGCCGTGTCGCGGCTCCAGGCCCGCCTCGACGCGGGCGAGGCCACGCTGCCGCACGACGATCGCTTCGGCTACCTGCCGGGCGTGCTCGCCCGGCTCGACGTGCCGACGTCGAGCCAGACGCTCGTGTTCTCGAAGACGAGCCTCCAGCAGCGCTGGATCACGCCGCGCAACCCGCGGGTCGTGTACTTCAACGACGACGTCTATGTGGGGTTCGTGCGGGGCGGCGAGGTAATGGAGGTGTCGGTCGCCGACCCTCGGCTCGGCACCGTCTTCTACACGCTCGAGCAGGAGCGGGCCGAGCGACCGCGGTTCGTCCGGCGCACCGACGACTGCCTGCTCTGCCACGGCGGCTCGCAGACCGGGGGCGTGCCGGGGCACGTGGTCCGCAGCGTGTATGCCGACGCCTCGGGTCAGCCGATCCTGGCGGCCGGCTCGCACCGCGTCGATCCGACCACGCCCTTCGTGCACCGCTTCGGCGGCTGGTACGTGACCGGCACGCACGGTCGCGAGCAGCACCTCGGCAACGTCACGTTTCGAAAACGCCCCGACCACGACGGCGTCGACGACCCGAGCGGGCTCAACGTCACCGATCTTGCGGAGCGGTTCGACACGGCCGGGTACCTGGCGCCCCACAGCGATCTCGTGGCGCTCATGGTGCTGATCCATCAGGCCGCGGTTCACAATACGATCACACGGGCCGGTTTCGACACGCGGCTCGCGCTCCACCGCGAGGCGGCGCTCAACCGCGAACTCGGCGAGGCCGCCGACCACCGCTGGCCGAGCACCGACACCGTCCTCGACGCGGCCGCGGAGGCGCTCGTGGAGCGATTCCTCGGGTGCGACGAGCCGCCCCTCGCGGCGCCGATCGGCGGAACATCGTCCTTCGCCACCGACTTCGCGGCCCGCGGACCGGTCTCCGCCGACGGCCGCTCGCTGCGGGCTCTGGATCTCCGCACCCGCCTGTTCCGTCATCCGTGCAGCTTCCTGATCACGAGCGAGAGTTTTTCGGCCCTGCCAGAGGAGCTGCGTGGCCGCTTCTGGCGGCGGATGGATGCCGTACTCTCCGGTCGCGACGCCTCCCCCGCGTTCGCCCACCTCACGCCCGTCGATCGGACGGCGATCCGCGAGATCCTCGCCGCCACGCATGCCGAGGCGGCGGCGTGGAAAGCCCCCTGACAGCGGCCCGACGGGGCTGCCGCCGCCCGCGGGCCGCCGCGTTTCCGGCCCCGAACGAGGCCGTCTTGCGGAAGTGGCGGCGGATGGCACACTTGTGGGCTTCGAAACAAGGAGTTTCTCATGAGCGACACGCTGGAAGTCACGATTCGCAAGGGCACCGGGTCACGCGAGAGCCGCCGTCTCCGCCGAGAGGGCCTCGTGCCCGCCGTGCTGTACGGCCACGGTGAGAAGTGCGTCGATCTCGCCGCGAAGCGCGAGGCCGTCGAGGCCGCCGTTCGCCACGGCAGTCGCGTCGTGAACCTCACGGGCGCCGTGAAGACGGCCGCCCTCGTCCGCGACCTCCAGTGGGACACGTTCGGCGTCGAGCCGCTCCACGTCGACTTCCTGCGGGTCAGCGCCACCGAGCACATCCGCGTGAAGGTGCCCGTCCATCTCAAGGGCGAGTGCCCCGGTCAGCGGGCCGGCGGCGTCGTCAACCTCGTGCTGCACGAGGTCGTGCTCGACTGCACGGCCGACCATGTGCCGGAGTTCGTGTACGCGAACATCGCCCACCTCGAACTCGGCCACGCGCTCAAGGTGAAGGACCTCGACCTGCTGCACGGCGCCAAGCCAGGCGCCGACCCGGACGAGACCGTCGTCTCCTGCACGCTCCCGACCAAGAAGGGCGAGGAAGTCGCCGCGACCGGCGGCGTGGAGCCCGAGGTGATCGGCCGGAAGGCCGGCGAGGAAGGGGAGGCGGAGGCGGCGAAGGAGTGACCCGGCCGGGAGCGGTGCCGCTCTGCTCGATGCCGTGCACCATCCCGTGAGGACGCCTGGCGAACGTGAAACTCCTCGTCGGGCTGGGAAACCCCGGCCACGCCTATCAGGACACGCGGCACAACGTCGGCTTCGAGGTGCTCGAGGTTTTGGCCCGCCGGGCCGGGTCGCCGGGGCGGCGGCAGCGGTTCCAGGGAGAGACGGCCCAGGCGACCATCCGGGGCGTCCCGGTGCTGCTCCTCTGGCCCCTGACCTGGATGAATCTCAGCGGTTCGAGCGTCTTGGCGGCCAGGGACTTCTACAAGATCGCGGATTGTGACATGATCGTGGCCTGCGACGACTTCAATCTCCCCCTCGACACCATCCGGCTGCGGCCGGCAGGATCGGCGGGGGGTCAGAACGGTCTGGCCGACGTGCTGGCCCGGCTGGGCACGACGTCGATCCCGAGGCTCCGCCTCGGCGTCGGCCCCCTGCCCGCGGGTTGGAAGTCGGCCGACTTCGTCCTCGGCAAGTTCCCCAAGGCGGAGCGGGAACGCGTCGCGGTCGCGGTGGAGCGGGCCGCGGATGCGGCCGAGGAGTGGGTCGCCCTGGGCATCCAGGCGGCCATGAACAAATACAACTGATTCGTTTTTCGACAGGAGCACGAGCGACCATGGCGGTGTACGAAGGCATGTTCATCCTCGATCCCACGAAGTTCTCGCGGGATCCCGGCGCGGCGACGCAGCAGGTCGCCGACCTGATCACGCAGCATGGCGGCACGGTCCTCGCCGCGCGGCTGTGGGACGAGCGGAAGCTCGCCTACCCGATCAAGGGCCACAAGAAGGGCATCTACTGGCTGACGTACTTCAAGATGCCGTCGTCAGGCCTCTCGCCGCTCGAGCGGCAGTGCGAGATCACCGACGAGATCATCCGCAAGCTCGTGCTCAAGGTGGATGACCGCATCGCCGACACGCTCGTGCAGCACGCGCTCGCGGGCGACACGTCGGCCCGCCGGCCCGCCGCGACAACTGCCCCGGCCCCGGCCGCGGCCACCACGGAGTGACGAACGGGAACGGCTTGCAACCCGCCACCGCAGGGGCTATCCTGCCGGCATTGTACAGGCGTTCACTATCACGACGGAGGATCGAATCATGGCAAGCTTCAACCGGGTCGTGCTCCTCGGAAACGTGACCCGCGATCCCGAGCTCCGCTACATCGCGAGCGGCACGGCGGTGACCGACATCGGTCTGGCCGTGAACGACCGCCGCAAGACGGCGACCGGCGAGTGGGTCGAGGAGACCACGTTCGTCGACGTCACCCTCTGGGGTCGGACGGCCGAAGTCGCCGGCGAATACGTCACGAAGGGGTCGCCGATCCTCATCGAGGGCCGCCTCAAGCTCGACACCTGGGAGAAGGACGGCAAGAAGAACTCGAAGCTCCGCGTCGTCGGTGAGCGGATGCAGCTCCTCGGCGGGCGGGGCGAGGGTGGCCCGCGGGGCGAGGGTCGTCCGGCGAAGGCCCGGGCTGCGGGCGGCCGTGGCACCGCACCCGGCGGCGACGACTTTCCCCAGTCCGAGCCCGATTATGATGGTCCGCAGTCCGGAGGCAGCGTCGGCGCCGACGACGACATTCCGTTCTGATCCGCCTGCCCGTTTCGCTCACCCGCCCGCTCCCGCGGGCCTTTCCCGATCCTCACCACACGATTCGTTTCGCCAGCATCAGGAGTCGAGCCATGCCCACCCAGGAAGCCCCCCTCGTCGAAGCGACCGGCCGACGTCTGCCGAAGGGCAAGCGCGGCGGCATCGAACTCTTGCTCGTGCACAACGTCGAGCATCTCGGCAAGCAGGGCGAGGTGGTCGAGGTGAAGCGCGGCTACGCGTTCAACTACCTGCTGCCGCAGGGGCTCGCGACGATCGCCACCGACCACCACAAGCGGATGGTCGAGAAGCACCGCGCGAAGCTCGAGGAGATCGCCCGCGAGCGGCTCGCCGGTCTGCGGAGCGTGCTCCAGGAGCTCGTTCGCACGAGCGTCACGATCGAGGCCAACGCCAACGACGAGGGGCATCTCTACGGCTCCGTCGGGGCCGCGGAGATCTCGCGGTCGCTCAAGCAGCAGGATCTCATGGTCGCCGCCGACCAGATCATCCTCCAGGGACCGCTCAAGGAGGTGGGCCTCTACACCGTGAAGGTGAAGCTCGCTCCGGAGGTGGAGGGCGATCTCAAGGTGTGGGTGGTGCCGAGCAGCAGCGAGGCCGGCGCGAAGTAGGGCCAGTGGCCCCCGGCCGTCGCATGATGGCCCGATGGTGGACGCGTTGACGCGGTTCGTTCGCTGGGCACGGAGGCTCGACCATGGCTGCATCGCGCGACGCAGGCCGCGAGGGTTCGACGCGTGACGGGCGACGCCGGTCGCGACGCGAGGGCGAGGCCTCGGGCGGGCCGGTCGCGGTCCTCGATGCCCGCGACCGGCCGGCGAACGTCGATGCCGAGCGGGCTGTGATCGGCAGCATCATGCTCAAGCCCGACGTCTGCGACGACGTCGTACTCATCGTGCGCCCGGAGGACTTCTCCGACGAGTCACACCAACTCCTCTACCGGCACCTCCTCGAGCTCCACAGTTCCGGCAAGCGGATCGACGCCACGATCGTGGTGGAGCGGCTGCGCACCCAGGGCGATTTCGACCGCATCGGCGGCGCCGCAACGCTGGCCGACGTCGTGCAGGCCGTGCCTCATGCCGCCCACGCGACCCACTACGCGACGATCGTCCGCGACAAGTCGCTGCTGCGGTCGCTGATCGACGCCGGCACCGACATCCTGCGCGAGGCTTATGACGCCGCGGATGAACCGCGGCAACTCCTGGCCCGGGCCGAGGAGCGGATCTTCTCGATCCTCGAGGAGCGGAGTTCCGCCGACGCCAAGCCGATCCTCACGGTGCTGGAGGACGTGATGGCGCGCATGGACGCGCGAATGAAGCACGAGCACACGATCGGCGGCGTGGAGACCGGTTTCGCCGACCTCGACACGCTGTGCGGCGGCCTGCACAACTCGGAGCTCGTGATCCTCGCGGCCCGGCCGAGCATGGGCAAGACGGCGTTCGCGATGAACATCGCCGAGCATGTGGCGATCAACCTGCGGCAGCCGGTGCTGTTCGTGAGCCTCGAAATGGCAGCACTCGAGCTGGCCGACCGTCTTCTCTGCTCCGCCGCCCAGGTGAACGGTCACCGGCTCCGCAACGGCACCATCTCCCAGGAAGACCGGCGGCGGCTCGTGCAGAAGGCCACCGAGATCGGCAACGCGCCCCTCTACATCGACGACAGCCCCAGCCGCACGCTCACCGAGATCGCGGCCGTTGCCCGGCGCCGGAAGCGCAAGGACGGCCTTGCGATGATCGTGATCGACTACCTCCAGCTCATCGAGCCCGACAATCCCCGCGATCCGCGGCAGGAGCAGGTGGCCCGCATCGCACGGCGGCTCAAGGGGATGTCGCGTGAGTTCGACATCCCGGTGCTCTGCCTCGCCCAGCTCAACCGGCAGGCGGAGGTGTCGCGCGACAACCGTCCGCGGCTCAACCACCTCCGGGAATCCGGCGCCATCGAGCAGGACGCCGACGTGGTGATGTTCGTGCACCGCGAGGAGTATTACCAGACGACCGACGAGGACCGGGAGCGCGTGCGTGGCCAGGCGGAGATCATCATCGCCAAGCAGCGAAACGGGCCCATCGGCGACGTGAAGCTCCTCTGGCAGCACGATTTCACGCGCTTCGTGAACCTCGAGCACCGGCCGTACGACGAGTTCGAGAACTTCGGCGCCGGCGGGTTCTGAGTATCCGTGGACGAAGCCCTCCATGGCCTTCGTCCACTCGGCAGCCACCGCATCCAGCGGCGGCTGACTTCATCCGCGGCCTGCTGGACAGACGTCAGCCGGGCCGTGGTGCAAACGCGCCGGCTCGGGGACGGCAAAAGTCTCGTCGCTGCGGGCCGCGACGGCCCGAGGCTCCTCGAGCGTTCGCCGATCCCCTCGCCTCCCCTTCTCTCGCGCATCGGTATCGTGGCGCGTTCGCACACGATGCCGGCGAGCGGTGTGCGTCAGAGGCGACGGCCGACGGTGCGGTCGGTGCCGGCCACCACGTCGAGTTCGAGGCCGTCGTCGGCGCCGGCTTCGAGCCGTTCCCAGGCGATGGCGCCCATCGCGGCGTTGTCGGTGCAGAGCGACCGCGGCGGGATGAACACCGCGACGCCTCGCCGTCGGCCGAGCGCCTCGAGCGACTCGCGCAGGAGCGTGTTGGCGGCCACGCCGCCGCCGGCGAGCACCGCGGTGCAGCCCGTGCGATCGATCGCGAGTTCCACCTTCGCGAGCATCGCGTCGACGACGGCCTGCTGGAACGACGCCGCGAGGTCGGCGCGGGCGCGGCCCGTGGGTGGTGGAGCCTCCGGGGCGCCGGGCGGCCGCACGAGGTAGCGAACGGCCGTCTTCAGCCCGCTGAAGGAGAGGTCGAGCCGCTCGCGGTCGGCCACAAGCGGTCGCGGCAGCCGATGCGCCCGCGGATCACCCTCGGCGGCCACGCGTTCGATCTCCGGGCCGCCGGGATAGCCGAGGCCCAGCAGGCTCGCGGCCTTGTCGAAGGCCTCGCCCGCCGCGTCGTCGATCGTGCCCCCGAGCCGCTCCGCATCGAGCGGGCCATGCAGGTGAAACAGCGACGTATGTCCGCCGCTGGCCACGAGCCCCACGCATGGGTACGGCAGCGGACCGCCATGAGCGAGTCGGCACGCATAGAGATGCGCGAGCACGTGGTCGTAGCCCACCACGGGGATGCCGAGCGCCGCGGCGAGCGCCTTGCCCGCCGACAGGCCGACGAGCAGCGAGCCGACGAGCCCCGGCCGCACGGCCACCGCCACGGCCTCGAGGTCACGCGTCGCCACACCGGCGCGTGTCATCGCCTCATCGATGACCGGGATGATCCGCTCGACGTGCGCCCGCGACGCCACCTCCGGCACGACGCCGCGCCACCGCGCGTGGAGCGCCTCCTGCGACGCGACCACGCTCGAGCGCACGACGCGCTCGCGCGTGATCACCGCGGCGGCGGTCTCGTCGCAGGTGCTTTCGATCGCGAGGAGCGGCATGGAACGCGGAGGCCGCGAGTCAGCCCGTCCTGGGGGGAAGCCTGGCGCCTCCCGGCACGACGCCGGGCCGGCGGACGAGGGGGCCCTCGGCGTGCCCTCCGGACGCCACGGCAGGACGGGGGCATGGATGCCCCGCCCTGCCTGCATTCAGAAGTCATACCACATGCCGATGCCCGCACGGTTCTGGTTGTAGAACACGAACTCGTACTGCGGGTCGGAGCCGTAGAGATACTCGAAGCCGACGCGGAGGAGTTTCTCGCTGCGGCGGCCGCGCCACGCCCAGCCGGTCTGCACGCAGACGTTGCCGCCCCAGTCGAGTTCCTGACGCGACATGCCGTTGACCGCGAGGAACGGCGCGCCGCGGGCGCCGGTCGGACGGGCCTGGATGAGCTCGGTGCCGAACTGGAACTCCCACGGCTCCGATCCGCCGGCGTTGTAGAACGCCCAGCCCACCTCGCCGTAGATCCGCATCCAGTCGAAGAGGTAGTAGGAGTTGCCCCACACGAAGCAGTCGCGGACGTAGTTCACCCGCGGGAACGTGGGGTGCTTGAGCATGAACTCGTCGCCGAGATGGGCGCTGTTGTGATAGTAGGCGAGCTTCGTCTGCCAACGGCCCACGCCGTAGACGAGCGGAATGCCGAATCGATAGTCGGCCGAGCGGAGGTCGCGCTCGTCCTGCGGATCGAGCCGCACGAACGCCGCACCCTCGATCTGCACCTCGAAGCCCTGCGGATGGAGCACGGGGTCAGAGCCGTATCTCAGGATCGACGCCCGGCCGCCCAGCGTGGTGTCCCACATCCAACCGTTCGCGATCGCCGGATTCGCGGGATCGGGCCCCGTGTCGTTGTACCAACTGGTACCGATCCGCGATTCCTTCGGGCCGGCCAGGTAGCTCGTGTAGATGAGGTTGTTGGGCAGGAGATGCCAGGACCACGGCCGCGCCGCCCAGAGGTCGTCGAAACACTCCGGGTACGCGGCGTGCGGTGGCGGACACTGGTCGTCGGGACAGTACGGCCCCGGGTCGTATCCGCCGTCGAGGAGCACGGGCCCCTGCGGATGAGTGGACGGGAGCGACCGGACAGCGGGTGGCTCCATCACCGCTCCGGGAGTATCCACGAGGGGCGGGAGGCCTTCGGGCTGTTGCAGTGCCTGAGGCCACGCATGCGAAGCGCCGAGACACGCGACCGCGACCGCGAGCCACATGACCGCAGCGCGCACCGCGGGTGGACACCGCAGCCGGGCGACGAACTCGCGATCGTGGATGGAAGGCATGGAAGGGTCGCGGACGGCGGAACGCCTTCGGGGCATCAGACTCTCGGCCACGGCTTGCGGCGCCGCCTTGCCGTGGTGACACTCTAGGATCCTGCGGCGGGGCGTCCCCAGAGTGATCGGCACCAGCCGCACGTTTCCCCAAGCCGCCTGCGCGATCTCCTCCGGATACCGGCCGTCGAGGCAAATCGCACAGGATCGCGAAGACGGAAATCCGCCAAGCCCCCGCAACCCCGCCCTCCGGCCAGTTCCACGCACATGCAGCCGCCCCCCCAGAATGACGCCGCACCCGCGGCGAGCGACGCCGCGGCCGGTGTCGCGACAGCGCTCGGACGTATCCCCAGCGGACTGTTCGTCGTCGCCTGGCGCGAGGCGGATGCGGATCGTGCGATGCTCGCGAGTTGGGTGATGCAGGCCGGCTTCGCGCCGCCGCTGGTGAGCGTCGCGGTGGCGACCTCGCGCGACCTGCTCGCCGCGCTCGATCATGTCGGTACGTTCGCCGTGAGCGTGCTCGGCGCGACGCAGCGTCCGCTCCTCGCACGATTCGGAAAGCCCGCCGATGACCCGTTCGCGGGCCTCGCAGTCGTGCGCACGCCGGGCGGATGCGCGGTGCTGCCGGAGGCCGCTGCATGGCTCGAGTGCCGGCCGGTCGCGCGGACCGGGCATGGCGACCACGTCATCGTGCTCGCCGAGGTGATCACCGCGGATGGCACCGGCATCGAGCCGCTTGTGCACGTCCGTCGCAACGGTTTACGCTACTGACCTTCTCTGGAGGCCCGCGTCGATGACCAGCGGCAGTTTCGTCTCCATCGCGGCCCGCGTCGCGATCTCCGCGCTGCTTGCCGCAGTCGTCGGCGGCTGCTCGGGCGGCACCCCCGCCTCCAAGGCGCCCGCGACGCCGGCCGCCGCCAAAGCCACAACGGCAGCCGCGAAGCGATTCGTGTTCATCACCAACGGCGACGACCCGTTCTGGGACGCGCTTTTGAGCGGGCTGAAGGAGGGCGAGAAGCGGTTCGACTGCGCCGCCGCCGGCATCACGGTGTCGCGCGACGTGAACAACGCCACCGCCGAGGGGCAGATCGAGCGGCTGCGGCAGTATGCGACGCAGGACGACGTCGCCGGCATCGCGATCAGTGTGATCCAGGCCGACAACCAGTCGATCGTGGACGAGATGAAGAAGCTCCAGGCGAAGGGCGTGAAGGTGATCACGGTCGATGCCGACGTGAACCGCGACACGTTCCGCGATGCCCGGCCCTTCTACATCGGCACCGACAACGTCGTGGGCGGCCGCACGCTCGGCACCGCCGCCCGGGCCCTCCTCGAGGCGAAGGGCCTGAAGGAGGGGGGCTACGTCCAGTTCGCCGGCTTCACCGACAACGACAACGCCCGCTTCCGCATGGACGGTGTCCGCGACGTGCTCAGCCCCACGTTCACCGAGCGCGACCGGATGGCCGACGAGATGGATCTGCCGCGGGCGCGCGACAACGTCCGCAACGCGACACAGAACCACAAGGATCTCGCGGCCCTGATCGGGATCTGGGCCTACAACGCGCCGGCGATCGCCGACGTGGTGACGGAGGCCGGCACCCGCGACAGATTCGTCGTGGCCACGTTCGATGCCACCGACCTCGCGATCGGCCACATGGAGAAGGGGAACATTGACGCGATGGTGGTCCAGAACCCCTTTGAGATGGGCGTGCGCACGGTGCGGGTCCTCAAGGCGATGGTCGAGAACGACGAGGCCACGATCAAGGAGATGTATCCACGGGCCGGCGAGGCCGACGGCGACATCCACACCACCGGGCTGCGGGTCGTCGTGCCCGACGCCGACTCGCCCGTGAAGGCCGACCTCTTCGATCCGAAGGTGGTCGAGTTCATGACGCTGCCCGAGTTCAAGGCGTGGCTGGCGAAGTACAACCTCACCAGCTCCTGACCATGAAGCCCTCCGACGCCTCGGCCGGCGGCTGGCGCCTGCCACGGCACGAACTCGCCCTCGTGGCCGCGATCGTGGCGGTGTTCGTCGCCACCGGCTGGCTCGACCCCAACCACACCTACTTCGCCAACTGGGCGGAGAGCCGCGACATCATCCTCCGCAACGCGTCGCTCCTGGGCATCATCGCGCTGGGGGCCGCGGTCGTGATCATCGCCGGCGGCATCGACCTCTCCGCGGGCTCGATGGTGGCGTTCAGCGCCACGACCTGCGCCCTCCTGCTCGCCGTGTTCTCGAACGTGGACGACCGCCGGCTCGTCACCGTCAGCGGTCTCGGCATCGCGGTGGCCGTCGGCGGCGCCCTCCTCTCCGGGCTGCTCGTGGGCACGCTCCACACGTGGCTGATCACGGCCATCCGCCTGCCCCCCTTCGTGGCCACGCTCGCCACGCTCGTGGGCCTGCGGAGCTTCGCCCGCGCGATGTGCCTGTTCGTGACGAAGGAGCGCTGGGGCACCGAGTCGCAGCAGATCAACGTCAACACGCCGTTCTTCGCCTGGATCAAGGAACACAACGTCTGGCTCTCGACGGGCACGTTCCTGGTGCTCGCGCTGCTCACGTGGGTCGTCCTCTCGCGGACGGTCCTCGGCCGCCACCTCTACGCCCTCGGCGGCAACGAACAGGCCGCTCGTTTGAGCGGCATCCGCACCGAGAACGTGAAGTGGTTCGCCTACTGCTTCGGGAGCCTCACGGCGGCGCTCGCCGGCATCTTCCTCATGGCCGACAGCAGCGTGGCCCAGCCCGGCAACCTCGCGAGAGGCTACGAGCTCAACGCGATCGCCGCCGCCGTCGTGGGAGGGTGCAGCCTCCAGGGAGGCGTGGGCACCGTGACCGGCACCGTGCTCGGCGCCGTCTTCCTGCGACTGGTGATCGACGCCGTGTCGAAGCTCATCAAGGCGAGCGCCGACGTCTACGAGGGCATGATCGTGGGGATCATCGTGGCCCTCGCCGTCACGTTCACGCAGGTCGGCCAGTTCGCCAAGGCTGGCCATGCGCTCTTCCCCGGCGCCCGTGGCCTGGCGGCGATTCCCACGATCGCGGTCTTCGCCGGCCTCTTGGCGATGATGGCCGCGGCCAACGTGGACGCCTTCGACGGCCGCACGCCGCTGTTCGGGGCGGTCGTCGGCGGCGGCGTGCTCCTCGCCCTCGCCGCGATCCGCTGGATGCAGGGCCGTCGCGCCGCATGACGCCGATCATCGCCTTTCGCGGAGTCGGCAAGCGCTTCCCGGGCGTCGTCGCCCTCGACGACGTCTCGTTCGACCTCGTGCCGGGAGAGTGTCACGCGGTCTGCGGCGAGAACGGAGCGGGCAAGAGCACGCTGATGAAGATCCTCTCCGGCGTGATCACGGAGTACGACGGAGAGATCCTCGTGCGCAACGCGCCCGCGCGGTTCCGCGGCACCCGCGACGCCGAGGAGGCGGGCATCGCGATCATCCACCAGGAGCTGAACCTCGTCGAGCAGCTCTCGGCCGCCGCCAACATCTTCCTCGGTCGCGAGAAGCGGACGCCGCTCGGCCTCCTCGACGACGCCGCGATGGAGCGCGAGGCGGCGGCGCTCCTCGCCTCGCTCGAGTGCCCGATCGACCCGCGGGTGGCCGCGGGCTCGCTCCGCATCGGCGACCAGCAGCTCCTCGAGATCGCCAAGGCCCTGTCGCTCGAGAGCGACGTCCTCATCATGGACGAGCCGACGAGCGCCCTCACCGAGACGGAGGTCGCCAGGCTCGAACGGGTGATCGCGAGGCTGCGGGCCCGCGGCGTCACGATCGTGGCGATCTCCCACAAGATGGACGAGGTCTTCCGGCTCGCCGACCGCATCACCGTGCTCCGCGATGGCCGGCACGTGCGCACGGTGGACCGGGCCGCCACGAACCCGCGTGAGATCACCGGCTTGATGGTGGGCCGCGAGATCGCCGACCACCACTTCCATCACGAGCGGAAGCGCGGGCCACGGCTGCTCGAACTCCGGAGCCTCACCCTTCCCTGGCCCGGTCACCCGCGCGGCTTTCGTCTCAAGGACGTGTCGCTGGACCTCCATGCCGGCGAGATCCTCGGCGTGGCGGGACTCATGGGCGCCGGCCGCACGGAGCTTCTCGAGACGATCTTCGGCGCCTCCGAGCCGACCTGGACGGGCGAGATCCGCGTGGACGGCCAGCCGGTGCGGTTCACGCATCCCGACGAGGCCTGCGCCGCCGGGATCGCGATGGTCACCGAGGACCGCAAGCGGCTCGGCCTGTTTCCCGATCTCGACGTGGCCGCCAACGTAAGCCTCTGCGGTCTCGCCGGCGCCGCCCGCGGCGGCCTCCTCTCGCGCAGCCGCGAGGAGGCGCTCGTCGCGGAGCCGATCCGATCCACGGGCGTCAAAACCGCCGGGCCGCATGCGGCGATCACGGGGCTCTCGGGCGGCAATCAGCAGAAGTGCATCATCGGCCGCTGGCTGCTCGTGAAGCCGCGGGTCCTCCTGCTCGACGATCCCACGCGTGGCATCGACGTGGGCGCGAAGGCGGAGCTCTACCAGCTCATCGACCGCCTCTGCCGCGAGGGGATGGCCGTGATCCTCACGTCGAGCGAGCTGCCCGAACTGCTCACGCTCGCCGACCGCATCATCGTGCTCACCGAGGGGCGGCTGACGGCCGAGTTCACCCGCACCGAGGCGACCGAGCAGAAGATCATGGAAGCCGCGACTGGCAGCTACGCGCCGAGGTAACGGGCGACGATCGCGCGGGCTCTTGCCTCCTCGCGGGTGCCCGACACGATGGCCCGGCCGTCGGCGAACACCGCGAGCTGGATCCCCTCCTCGACGTCGGCCCGCACGATCCAGCGGTTCGCCACGACCGGCCCCACCGCGGCGAGGCGGCTGGCAACCGCGGTGAGATCGACCGCCCCGCCGCTCGACGGCACCTGCACGGCATCGCGGCCGCAGAGCGCCGTCGGGCGGCCGCCGAGCCGACCCTCGAGCCAGGGGAAGTCGCCCGCGCGACAGGTCGCACATCCGGCGGCGGCGAGCGCCGAGAGATCGATCGTGCGCCACACCTGCTCCCAGAGGTCGCACACGAGGAGCCGATCGCCCGACTTGTCGGTGGCGCCGACGAGGAGCTTGATCGCCTCGGCCGCCTCGACCGCGCCCACCACGAGGGCCGCGGGGCCGATGATGCCGGCCGTGTCACAGGTCGGCAGCACGCCGGGCGCCGGCGGATCGGGGATCAGGCAGCGGAGGCACGCCGTGCGGCCCGGGATGATCGTCATCACGCGTCCTTCCGCGCCGATCGCGCCGCCATGGACCCACGGGACCCCCACGCGGCAGGCGACCTCGTTGACGAGGAACCGGGCCTCGAAGTTGTCGGTGCCATCCACGATCACGTCCACGCCGCCGAGCAGCTCCGAGGCATTGGCCGCGGTCAGATCGGCGACCAGCGGCTCGATCGTGGCACTCGCGTTGATCGTCGTGAGCCGGGCCGCAGCCGCCACGGCCTTGGGGAGCCCGGCGGCCACATCGACCTCGTCAAAGAGCATCTGCCGCGGGAGGTTCGACCACTCGGGAACATCGCGGTCGATGAGCCGCAGGTGCCCGACGCCCGCGCGAGTAAGCGCCATCGCGACGACGCCGCCGAGCGCGCCGCAGCCCACGACCGCCACGCGAGCGGCCGCGAGACATGACTGGCCGTCAGGCCCGATCGGGGCGAAGCGGGTCTGGCGGGAGTAGCGATCGGCGTCGAACGAATGCATGGTGGAAGTGTAACGGGTGAGTTGCGGAGGTCTCTTCATACAACCCGGACGGGGTCGCCCCCGCCATTTCGCCGGACGTTCGCTGCGGGCTCCGCCCTTCGCTCACTCTGCGCTGGACGCGCTTCGCCATCCTGGCTTCGCTTGCCAGCGAGGCCGGCAAAACGGCAGGGGCGACCCCGTCCTCCTCCTACCCGACGCAGTAGCCGGCCCAGTCCCATGGCGGGCCGTTGCTTGCGGCCGCGAGACGCCACGACGCAAGGTCTCGCTGGAGCGCGTCGCATGCGGCGCGGGCCGTGGACACCGTCACCGGAGCGCGACGCTGCGCCACCAGCGGAACGGTCGGCGGCGCGCGCCAGGCGTCGTGCGGGACGGCGGCCGCGGGAAGTGCCACGATGAGAAAGTCGAACGGCCCGATCTCGGTGGGTGGCGGCAACAGGCCGTCTACGACGCGGCCCAGAAGCATCGTTCCGCGCGTCGATCGCGACGACGCGGCGAGCGCGGCGGCAGCGACTGGCGGGACATCTTCCGTGATCACCGCGAGCATCGCTGAGGGATGCCGCGCGAGGCTCGTGATCCGTTCGATGGTGAGCGATTCCGGCCCGAGGAACGCAAGCACGGCCACGCCCTCGCGGTCGGTGGCGCCAAGCGCCGCCGCGTCGTTCACGGCCGCCATCAGGGCGAGCCCCGCCGAGACGAGTTCAGCCTGCGCCACATCGATCCCGGCCACGACACCGCGGGGCACCCAGCGGCGTCCGTCGAGCCAGAAGGATCGGCCCCGCACGCCGAACCGCCGCAGACCGATCAGCGCATCGATCCGCACGTCGCCCGCCGATGCCTCGAGCCGGTAGAGGTTCGGCAACTCCGGCGACCAATAGGCAGGTTCGGTGACGATCGCCCGCGACACGGGGGGCGCGTCGGCGGCCGTCGCCGGAAGGGCCACGATCCGCGCCGTCGCGGGGAGCGTCGTGTCACGACGGCGACGCGGGCCGGTCATCGTGCCCACGAGCGGGGCGAGCACGGGCCCCGCGACCCGGACATACACCTCGGCCCGGTCATCGTCGCAGGGCCCGAGCACAACCGTCACATCGGCGGTGGCGGCGGGACGCGTCACGCCCCCTCCGTCGCGAACCGTTCCTTCGCCATGTCGGAGAGCCGCTTCAAGTCGAGCTTGCCCGACCCGAGCATCGGCAGCTCCGCGATCTCGGCGAACGCATCGGAGCCCGGCACCCAGAGGTTCGGGAGCCCGCGCTCGGCAAGCCGGCGGACGACGTCGCCCGGCGCGTGCTCGGTGGGCAGATGAAAAACCACCAGCCGCTCCCCCTTCGCCCGGTCGGGCACGGCGGTGACGACGGCGAGCAGTTCGCCTTCGGCGGCGCCGAGCGCGTCGTTGATCGCCTCTTCCACGGAGAGGTGCGGCACCATCTCGCCGCCGATCTTCGAGAACCGGCTCTCGCGACCCGTGATCGTGATGAAGCCGTCAGCGTCGAGCCGGGCGATGTCGCCGGTGCAGTACCAGCCGTCCTTCACGACCTTGGCGGTGAGGTCGGGCCGGTCGAGGTAGCCCTGCATTACGTTGGGGCCCGCGATCCAGAGCAGCCCCTCCTGACCGACCGGCAGTTCATGGGTGCCGTCGCGATCGGTGATCCGCGCGCGGGAGCCGAGGATCGGCTTGCCGACGGTGCCCTCGCGGGCATCGACGGGACGCCCCGGCACGTGCCGCGACGGCGGCACGTTGGCGGCCACCAGCGGCGAGAGCTCGGTCGCGCCGTAGGCCTCGCTCGGCCGCACGCCGAACCGCTTCTCGAACGCGTCGCAGACCTCCTTCGGCAGCTTCTCGGCGGCGCCGAATACGCACTCGAGCGAAGCGAAGTCTTCGGACGGGGTCCGTCGCGAGTAGATGCGGAGGAACGTGGGCGTGGCCATCAGGATCGTGGCGTGGTGCTCGCGGGCCAGCTTGCCCACCACGTGGCCATCGCGCGGATCGGTGTGGTAGACGACGGCGGGCTCGAGCGTGAGCGGCGTCCAGAGCGTGGTCGTGTAGCCGTACGAATGAAAGAACGGCAGCACGCCCAGGGCCACGTCGGCCGGCGACAGATGCAGCAGGTTGTCGATCGCACGGACGTTCGAACCCACGTTCTCCTGCGTGAGCACGACGCCCTTCGGGTCGCCGGTCGAGCCAGAGGTGAAGATCACCGTGAGCACGTCGTCGGGCCGGATGCGGTCGACACCGAGCGAACGCTCGAGCATGCCCAGTGGCATGAGCCACGCCTGGGCGAACGCGATCGCCTTGTCGGCCGTCGTCGCGAGCTTCCGCAGCTCGCCCGCGTCGAGGAGCTTCGCACCCACGTCGAGCTTCACACGGCCGAGGAACATGGGGCTCGAGACGACGTGGCGGAGCTTGGCCCGCTCGATGCAGACGTCGAGGATCCCCTGAGACGACGTGTAGTTGAGGTTCACGGCGACCCGGCCCGAGAGCGCCAGCGCCGCATTGACGATCGCCCCGCCAGCCGTGGGCGGCAGGAGCACGCCCACCATCTTCTCGTCGGGGGCGAGCACGCGGTCGAGCACCCGCTTCGCCACGAGCGTGCGAAGGAGGACGTCGCGGCCCGAGAGCCGCGTGCCCAGCGAATCGGCCATCTTCATCCGCTTCCCGGCGCTCCGGCAGGCGCGGAGCATGAGCCGTTGCAGGACGACGGGGCCGTCCGCGGACGACGGGTGGGAGTCCGGCATGGTCGCTCGCGATCATCAAGACAGG
>Ga0233425_10004717_pt1 | contig 22482 bp, 14 predicted proteins | sample Watercolumn_Towu_2_FD_181712 | JGI IMG/M metagenome (GOLD analysis project Ga0233425, IMG submission 181712) | Freshwater microbial communities from Lake Towuti, South Sulawesi, Indonesia - Watercolumn_Towuti2014_140_MG | ecosystem: Environmental > Aquatic > Freshwater > Lake | place... | reverse complement strand
CGCGACGGGTCGCTGGACGCAGTGGACATTCCGGCCGGTCCTTGGGGGTACAGTATCAGCCTGCCATGGCCCGATGACGATCCGGTCGCGGGAGTCTATCAACGATCCATGACGGAAAGGAGTCTCCGTAAACTGCGCGAGTACGGCTTCACGACCTTCAGCGGCGCGCCTACGATCCACTATCGCGGTTTCGAACAGGGAAGACCGTCGTTGGACTTCTCTGCCGCTGACCCGATGATGGACCTGGCGAAAGAGCTGGGGTTCTCGGCCGTGGTGAGCTACGGGAGCGGTGTTACTGGCTTCAATGCCTACTTCCAGGACACGAACCAGGCGCAGGCTGCGGGATTCAAGGAATATTCCCAGTTTCTCAAGGCCGTATTTCAGGAGATCCAGAAACACGCGGAACAGCGGCGGTGGATACCTGCGTATTACAATCTGGGTGACGAGCCGTTGGGCGACGATCTCGTGCGGTCAGCGGAGAATGCGGAGGCCTATCGGGCGGCATTCCCGGTGGGCCCGCCGTACTTCACTGCGGCCAGCAGTTTCACCGGCACCGACGCGCAGGACCCGCACTTCCGCCTCTCGAAAGCGTTGCACGTCGTGGATTGGAATAACCATGATGAAGCGGGAGTCAACCTGCTCCACAAATTCGGCGGCAAATGGGCGTTCTACAACGGGGGGAATCGCTGGACGTACGGGACCTACATGTACAAAGCGGTTCGCGAGTTCGGCATGCAGTTCCGCCTCTCGTGGCACTGGAACGTCGTCGCCGGGGACCCGTACTATGCCCTCGACTGCCGCGAAGACGATTACGCGTGGTGCAACACGTCACCCGATGGGCAGCTCATACCGTCCGTGCACTTTGAACAGTTGCGTGAGGGGCTCGATGATTATCGCCGGCTGCTGACCCTGTCGCGGTTGATCGACCAGAACCGCGAGCATGCGGCCGCGCGCGCCTCCCGGGAACTCATCACCAAGCGTCTGGCGAGTTTTCGGCTGGGCGATCGCGACCACGATGCGCTCTTCGGCACCGACGACTGGCAGACATTCCGCGCACAACTTGACGACGCGATCGAGACGTTGTCGAAAGCCAAGAGGCCCTAACGCGGATTATTCGCGAAACGGAACGATGATGACGCAAACCGTAGACTAAGAAACCGCTCGCGACTGTGATTGTAGCGTGGGCTTCAGCCCACGTCATACTTCCTTCATAGCGCGTATTTCAGCGCGAATCGCACCTTACGCGGGCTAAAGCCCGCGCTACGATCGAACAAATTCGTAGGATGGACTACGAATCCGTACTCACGACAACAGGACGGAGTGGCAGTCCGTCCCGCATCAGACGGCACACGTCATTTTCCGCGCGGTCACTTAGCAGAAGTAGTGTCTATCTTGCCTGAAGCGCCGCGCAAATCGTAATCCGGGCCAGTGCGTTCATTCACTCGCGGCGATGGCCGAAGCCGGGACGAAGGCCTGCGAGATCGGCAGGTAGTTGCAGGTGCACCCGCCCGTCAAGCTCGGCATATTCAACACACCGTCTGCCGGAAAGAGGTTGTTGCTGCAGGCTGCGCGCACGTTCCAGAACGGAATAATCTCGAACGTCGCCAGGTCCACGCACGCCGCGTTGCCGCGGTAGCGCGTCGTGACCATGGCGGCGCTCGCGCGCGGGCGCGTGCAACCGCGACGCACCCAGGCCAGCGGGTCCTTCAAGGTGTCGGTTGTGGTAAGGTCGTAGATCGCAAATGACTCGGCGGTTCCGAACAGCAGCCGATTGCCGATCACGAACAGCGGATGGGGTTGCTGATCGGGTTTGGCGTTCGGGTCCACCGGCACCTGGGGCATGGCCGCCGGGCGACTGCCGTCCGCGGCGCGATAGATGCCGGAGGCGCAGACGACAGCGTCCAACGTCTCGCTGAAGCGCGCCGCTCCACCTCCCTGCGATTTCCACAACAAGCGGCCGGTCGCCGTCTCCAGCGCGTAGATCGTAGTCTCATCTTCCGATTCACCGCGATTCCGGTTGGGAACCTCTGCACAAAAGACCTCGCCATTCCCCACGGCAAGGCTGAGGGCGCCGCGGTCGCACGCATGGTCCCACAACAGCGCGCCCGTGTGCCGGTCGAAGCAGAGCACGTGTGAGCCACTCTGACCGACCAGGTACTTGTCCCACCCGCGCAAATTGGCCCAGGCAGCGGTGTGATTCTCGGGGAGCGTGATTTCGCCCAACACCTTGCCGGTCGCGGAATCCAACCGTACGCATGTGCGTTCGTGGGTCACGTAGAGCTGGTCCTCCAAAGCCACGAATTGATCGGTCGGCGCGTGCGGGAAGGAGAATTTGGCTTCCCACAGCGGGCGGCCCGTGAAGACGTCGATGGCGTCCAGTTCGGTAGCCTTGATGAACATGCGACCGCCGCACACCCGCACGAGCGACGCGCCGAGAGTGCGAATCCAGCGCGGGGGACCGTCGAACCACAGCAGCTCCAGAGGTGGTTTTGCGAATCGTTCCGCGGATGCGCCCGTGTTGGCGGCATCGGCTTCTTCGTGCGTCCAGGAGCCGGCATCGGCCAGTGCCTGGGGTCGCGAGATCAGCAGCCAGTCGCCGCGCGGTTCCATGCGCGCCTGCTCGATAGGCTTGGCGCTGACCGCGCCCACAAGTTCCTTGCGCGACGCCTCGGACAATGCCAGACAGGCTGTCCCGCCGTAGGGTCGCAGTGCGCGGAATACGTAGGTCGCCAGGTCTCGCGGCGCCCTGCCGCGCAGCGCCTGCCAATCTTCGCTGGCCACCAGATTGGCGAAGTACGGTGGCAGAGGGTACTGCAACGGGTCTCCAACTTTCACGGCCACGCGCGTCCCGTACAGGCCTGCCGCCTGCAACTCGTGGCGGTACTGGTCGATGCGCGCTGCGTCGCCGTCGATCACGATCACATGCAGACTCGATTGCCGCACCAGCTCGCGCACCAGCCGGCCGCTTCCGATTCTCAGAACCAGCGCATAGCCGTCGTGGGCCTGCGCGGCCTGAAGCAGATCGGCGGCAATCTTCGTCCAATCATCCGCAGGTTGTTCCGCGGGTGCGGGGACCGCATGTGTCTTCGGTTGCTGCGCAGCAGCAGCTCCATAAGCATAAATGTGTCCCGACGTGGTCACGACGAACAGCGTTCCGTTGGCGGCCACCATCCGCTGCGGCGTTCCATCAAGGGTCGTGCTCCAGACGACCCGCGGTGTTTCATCAGCAGGCGGAACGCGCACGGACTCGATGGTACCGCGGCCGCCGAGGAACAGATGGTTCCCGGCGCGCAGTTGCACTTCCAACGGCGTGGACAGACGCCAACGCTCGCGAAAAACGGCCTGCCACTTGTCGGGATAGCGGTCCGTTTTCCGGATGGCTGAAGCCTCGGACTTGCCGCGTTCCTCGAGCCGCACGTCGGATATGTCGTAGGCAATCACTCCCTGGTCGTTGACGTACATGGTGTCGTTGTCGAACACTGGCTGGTCGAAGTCGCCCAGGTCTTTCTGATTGGTGGGGTCGATGGAAACGCGAGTGAAGCGGCCCGCGTAGAGCATGGGCTTGAAGTTATTGAGCGGCACGTTGTCTGCGAACTCTTCGTCATTGCGGCGGCGGATGTCGTACAGATCGCCGCCGTGGCTCAAATAGTGTCGCGTGCCGGCGACGAACCACGTCCCCTTGGGGAGTCCTTCCCTTCCGCCCCAGCCCATGCAGTACTCGTCGACCTCTCCCGTCTTCAGATTCAAGAACGCCGGCAGTTGGGCGCCGCAAGGGACCACGAGGCGGCCATCGACAATCGCCAGATAACCTTGGGGTGTCAAACCGGCGAAGTTGGCGATCCCGTGGTCCATGTTGGCCTTGGGAATCTGGTTGCTGTCATTGTTGGACCAGAGCAGTGCGCCGGACTGCGCATCGACGGCGTTGACGCAGACCTCGTAGCCGGACCAGATGCCCGCGCCGTAGTAGACCACGCCATCTCTTACAACGGGGCCGCCACGCGCCGGGCGCAGCGACACCAGGCGACCGTTAGCCAGCAGCTGACGGTCCTGCTGGCCTGGCGGCAAGTGCCGGGACTTCCACTGGAGTTGCCCCGACGCGGCGTCCAGACAGTACAAATAGCCATCGTCGGAGACGAAGTAGACTCGCCCTTCCGCCGCGGCGGGAGCAAACCGGATCGGACCTTCCGCAAAAAACTCCCACCGCACTTCCCCCGACGCCGTGTCGATCGCGGTGACACTGTCCGTCACCATGGACGGGACAAACAACGTATTCCCCAAGACAACCGGTTCATAAGAAGCATCAAATCGCAAACGCACTTCACCGGGGAAGGCGGGCCGCGGCGCGGGCAGTTGCCGCACCCACCGCAAATGCAGCGATTCCGGAAGAGACTCCGGCGAGTACGCGGAACGCCCGGCGTCATACCGGAACTGTGGCCAGTCAGCAGCCGGGCTCGCAGCCGTGAGGCACAATCCAATCACTACCAGGAGCAAGCGTGTCGAATGGCACATGCGGTTTCCCCTCCTATCCTTGTCCGACGAAAATGCCGAGACATGAGGATACCTGAGGGGAGGTAGCGAGGAAACAGTTTGCCGGGGTGAAGAACGGCCCTTCCTTACGCAGGTGTCACGGGTCGGCGGGGGATTGGCCCATTTTTCGGCGTAGGAGGTTTGTCGTCAGTACCAGACATTGTCCAAAAGCATGGGCCCTTCCCCGTCTCTTCGCCGACGCGTGAACACGGACCCGTCTACAAGCCGATGCTCTTCAGTCATCGTCGAAGGCAGCCTTGAGGATCGGCTTCGCCACGTCGTCATCCAGCATCAGGGCCAGCATCATCGGCTTCCAGGTCTGTACGGCGCCTTTTTCCAGCGCGGCCAGGGACTCCTCCAGCGACTTGACCTGCTGTTGGGATGCCGCTGCCACTTGCGCGAAAGCCTCAGTTACCTGCGCGTACGCCGGTGTTCCGCGCCGGGGCATGTAATGCCGCGATTGCAGCCAGGCCATCAATCCGTCCACCGTCGTGACGTTGGAGGGGACATCGGCGCAGGACCGATCCGGGTACCGATTGTGGCAGAAGTTCTCCCCAGTGCGTGCATCCTTCGTCAGCGCCGTGCGGCACAGTTTGGCGACGACATCCTGCGGGCACTGGCGCTGAAAGAATGCGAACCCGGCCCACATGCGGCCCAGCAGGTTCGCGGGCAGGTGCTCACCGCGCCGGATCATGGCGGCGTCGGCCGCCTTTCGTTCGATGGTGGCTATCCGTCGCGCCATCTTGCGCTGATAGTGCCGCAGGCGATGCATCGCGGCCTCGATCTGCTGGACCACTGCCTCGGCTTGCCGAGCCTTTCGGAATTCTCCGGCCGCGACGGCTTGTCGCAACACGCCCAGCGCGTGGTCCTTCTTGTAACTTCCCAGCGCTGTGATGTACTTGGATTGCAGTTCCAACACGTCTTTCCAGCGCTCAAATGCTTCTTCGAGATCGTCCATTGCTGCTTCTCCCGGTGCTCGTGTCATGCGGCCGATCTTGCGGATGGGAGTGCTGCCGGCAGGACAAATCCGCCGCGCAGCAGGCGCGCGTTTCCCAGGACACGCAAGGGCGGGTGGCTCAGACCATTCACCACAGAGGCACAGAGGGTGAGAAAAAGGCGAAGTGGGGCAGGCAATTGCGCAACGATTTCGATTGGCCCGAATCCGGCGCGCTTTGAAATCCGCCTCGCGTGCTTTCCTCTGTGTCTCTGTGGTGACCCTTTTGCCTCGCGCATTACCCGGGTTAGAGACTGCCGAGCGGATACCAAGGCGCAACTGCAGCAGAATATCCAGAGTCTCAACGACGTGTGTAGATAATCAGCGTGGGATCCAGCGGATACCGGCCAAAACGTTCACCGTAAATGGCCAGTCCACCGGGGAGTGCCTCATCGACTTCGAGCCGAATGGCGATCTGGCCGGACGCGGCGGCAGACCGGAGACATTCTGCGGGAACGGCAGCCTCGACCAGGTAGCCGTAGGAACCGGCTTCGCGCAACCGGCGGTCACGCTTTTGTGAGTGCCACGACAGAATGCCGCGATGATCCGCCGGATCATCCGGCAAGTCAAACGTCCCGACGGGCGTGCCGGCGACCCGCACCCGAACGGCGGTGGGAAAGCGGTCCGCGTCGGTCATCGGATAGGAGTTGGGGTTCCGGCTCGGGTCGAACGTACCGCGGCCGAGCATGAAGTCCCCTTCCTGAGCCGTTGCTCCCTCGCGGTCCTTGCCGAACAGTTGTTTCGCGGAAGCTTCGAATAGCAGCGTGGCACCCTCGACGGCGGTTGCTTCCAGGCCGGCGGGCCACGGGAACTGGTATTCAAAGTACCCGTACCCCGCGCCGTTCACTTTCAGTCCATCCAGCACATTCCATTGCTTCAACGACCATTGCGCACCCCGGAATTGGTCCGGCGCTACACGAAGCACGACCGCGGATCGACCGTCACTTCCCGGCGGTTCTTGTCGCGGCAGCGGCCCGTCAGTTACACGGAATGTCGTGAAGTTGCGGTGCAGCACAACGCCGGTTTCATCCTGCAGAGAAAGGGCCAATACCGCCAAGGCCGGTTCATTGGGCATGTCCACTGGCAACGGTTCCAATTCCTGCGACAACCAGGGCTCGCAGGCCAGCGTCCGTTCGGACCGGGAAAACCACTGCCGCTGGCCGAATCGGTTCCATCCGGAAAGCGAGGCAGCCAATCGCAGCCGCCCGGGGGGAACCGCGTCCGTCATGCAGGACAACCACAACGGCACGGCGACCCGCTCCCCTGGCTTGACGTCGCGGCACAGATCGGAACCGGTGGAGATGTACAACGGCGCGTGCAGATCGCGCAGCGTCATGTCCGCCACCAGCGTGTCGAGTCCGGTCTCCTTGTCGTTGCGATCGTACCGATAGTAGCCGTTCCATTCGTTGATGACGTCGTGATGTTCTGTATACAGCCAGCCGCAGATCTTAGGATGGCGGCGGAACTCGTTCATCATGATGTGATAGTCCCAGCTCCAATCGACGTCTCCGGTGCTGTTTTCATAACCCCACACGTTGCCGCATTCACTGTTCAGCAAGGGCTGACTTCCCTGCACACGTCCGCCAATAAAATTGGCGGGGGAGCCTGGAGACGTCTCGGCAGTGATCTGATCGAGCTGTTTGCGCCACTCATAGCCCGGTAGATAAGCGTGCCAGCTGTTGATGTCCGTCTCCACGTGGTCGCGATTGCAGGGGGAGTTGTCCTCGACCAGGCGCGTGGGGTCGAGTTCCTTGGCTAAGCGGTAGATCGATGCAACCCAGGTTTGCGTATCACTGCGGTAGCTGCGTTTCTCTCCTTCCTTGGTGAACAAACCCCACGTTTCGTTGAAGGGCACCCAAGAGAAGATCGCGGGATGATTGAAATCCCGTTGCAGCATGCCCCGCAGCGCGTATTCAACCTCCTGGCGCATCTCCGCCGTCGGCTCCCCCCAACTGTTCGGCACATCGCACATCAACAACAACCCCAGGCGATCCACCCAATAGAGCTTGCGCGGCACGTCAATCTTGACGTGCAAGCGATTGGCATTGAGGCCGATGCGGCGTGAACGGAGGATCTCGTCGCGCATGAATGCGTCGCTGGGATACGTATAGAAGCCCGTGGGATGGTAGGACTGGTCGAGCGTCATCTGCAGGTAGACCGGCCGATTGTTCAGAGCCACGTACGGGTATTCGGTGCCGGGAAGGTGCATCACGCTGATCTTGCGCATGCCGAAGTAACTGCGGACCCGGTCCGCGGCAGCGCCTTCGCCGAGCGTGGCTTCGACTTCGTAGAGAAAGGGGTCGTCCAATGACCACAAGTGCGGCTGGGGAATATCCAACTCGAAGTCGATCTCACGTGTCCCGGCGGCTACGTCCCGGGTGCACGGTGGAACATCCCCCGCAAGGAACTGCAGAGTGAGCGACATCGGAGTGGGCGTATCCGCGCTCAGGCGCGCCCGGACGGCAATCTTTCCCCGATCGATGTCCGGTGCGAAATGCAGCGTGGTCAGATGGACCTCGGGCCGGGCCTCGAGGTAGACCGTCTGCCAGATGCCGCGCGCGTTGCCGTAGCCCTGCTTACCCTCCAGCTTGAATGGTCGATTCGCGTCATCGACGCGCACGACCAGCCGGTGATCGCGCGCCGGTCTCAAATGCGGCGTCAATTCGAATTCAAACGGCGTGTAGCCACCGCGGTGCGTTCCCAGCGCTTGGCCATCGAGCCAAACTTGGGTCTCCCAATCACAAGCGCCGATGACCAGGAATACGCGTTGGCCGTTCCAATCCTGGGGAACTTGAATAGTGCGCGCATACCAGGCGATGGGGGACTCGTCCGGCACCTGCGACAACGCGCTGCCCCACGGAAATGGCACCATGATTTCGTGGGAGAAGCCGGGAGCCGATTCGAACCACTTCTGCCGTAGACCCTCGTTTTCGGCGTCGAACCGGAATTGCCAGGGGCCGTTCAAGTTGGACCACCGCCCGCGCTCGAAGTCCGGGCGCGGATGCTCAGGCAACGGGATCGTTGCCGCCTGAAGGGAGAGAGCGGTGAGCAGCAAGGTGCACGGCCCGATAGCGGCCAGCACCGGCGCGCGGCGTCGGCAATGGAATCGCATAAGAACACTCCCCAGGGGTTACATCGGTCATCGGGGACTTCGTGCAGTCGCCGGGTTAGCGCGCCGCGGCTTTGGCTCGCTTGGCTTTGGCCTTGGCCGGAGTTGAGCTGCGTTTGGGAACTTCTTCCGCTTTGGGCGTCACCTGTTGCAGATTGGGTGTCAGGTCCGCGTCGGCGCGGCACAACGCCCAGGCGAAGCCGCCCAGAATCAAGGACTTGACCTTGGGGTTCGTCCAGATGTCCTCGCGATGTCCGAACGAAGTGTAGAACACGCGTCCCTTGCCGTGCAGGCGTGCCCAGGTCGCGGGGAACGGGGGCCGCTGGTAGCAGTCGTCCGTCATGCCCTCGGTTTCCTGCACGAGGATGACGTGGAGGTCCTTGGCGAAGTTCTTCAGCGCGTACCATTCCTCCATGAACCTGGAAGCTTCTCCCATCTCCTGGACGCCGGGGAACTTGGCGGACGTGACCCGCATCGCCGCTTCCTGTTGACGGCCGTGTACGACGAATTCGCCGCCGACCATGGCCACGTAGGGATCCAACTCCGTCTGGACTACGTCGCGCGGCCCCGGACTGTGGAACGTGTCGGCTGCGGAATGAAAGCCGACATAACCCTTTCCTGCCGCGATGGCGGCCAGCAGCTTCTCCTTGCCGGCGGGACTCATCGGCGGATTGTCGTACATGTCCGGCTTCGTCAAGTCGCCACAGGTATAGAAGGCAAAGGCGTCATATTGGTCGAGGTCCTGGTCGAAGATGCGCCCATCCTTGGAGCATTCCACGTCAAAACTCGCTTCATGGCCCCATTCGACCAGCAGCTTCTCCGAGAACGATAACTCCTTGCCGTCGCGTTTTACGGGGCTGTGTTCGAATCCCACGCTGCGCGTGAAGTACAAGACGCGGGCTTTCTTGTCAGCAGCGAATCCGCGTTGAGTCCTCAACGTTGTGGCGGCCGCAACAGCACCACAGGTCCACAGGAATTGGCGGCGTTGCATAGAAGCGTCCCCCAGGTAGGAAGCACGAACGAGGCACCACTGTGCCGAGTGCCCATTTAACCACGGGGGTAGGCAGGATGCCAGACCTTGGGTGCATCCCGTCGAGCCAAGCGCTCACGCGTCCGTGTAGGCCGGGTGAACGCTTGCTCGTTCCCTGCGCCTCAGAATTCGCGCAGCGGCAGTGCTCCATCGGCGCGATGTCCCAGTTGCCGATAGAGCTGCTTGTCCAGCGTTTGCGGAAGGAAACGCACGCTGCCGTCCCCGAAGGCGAAGTTGGCGCCGCCCGGGTGCCGGCTGGAGAAACCACCAACGACCACAGCCTGCAGTGCTTCGGATTCCGCCGAAGATACGCTTTCCCCGCGCCGGATGCGTGTGTCCAGGTTGATGTCGACACCCGTGTTGCGCAGCGTCCATCGCGTTCCGGACATCCAGCCCAGGTCCGCGTCCGAAATACAGATCTTTTCGCCCAGAAAGATCGTGTGTGAAGTACCGTCCGATACGTCTTCCTGGTGTATCGCGCTGTTCAGGAAGAAGACACCGTTATTGTCCGTGTTGATCGGCGCATCAACGTCATGGTGGAGAGCTGCGTAGTTCGTCGGCCCCGGAGATTCATTGGAGTAGCTATCCGACGGACAGACGTGAACGGGCACGCGCACCTTGCGCACTTCGGCGTTCTTTTCGTCGTAAACTCCAACCGAGAAGTCCACATGGCGATAGACGTTGTTCTCCTCGATGTAGGGCAGGAGCTGCGTCAGCCAGTTGTGGTGATAGCCTTGCGGCTTGTCGAGAATGGGCCCGGTTTTGTCGATGGTTCCCGGTGGATAGACGCGGAACGCCATCTCGTAGTTCTGGTTGGCCAGAATGAGTTGTGTCAGGTTGTTGGTGCAACTCATCCTGCGCGCCGCCTCACGTGCAGCTTGCACCGCGGGCAAGAGCAGCGCGACCAGGATGCCGATAATGGCGATCACCACCAACAACTCGACCAATGTGAAGGCTCGCGATGTCTTGTATTTCATGACGAAACTCCTTAGCTGGCGGAAGGCACGAATCGTTCTCGATTGTGGGTAATACGATGTACTGGGTCGTCCGGATAGCGCGCTTCCACCCGGATCCAGGTACCTGGTTGCGGTGAGGTAGTTGGTTCGATGCGGATCACGGCCAGGCCGGCATCCGGTCCGCCCAGCAGTTCGGGACTGACGTTCCACGTCTCGCCGCGGTAGTCCGCGTCAGTGGCCAACCTTTGCAGAGCCCGCTGCATGGCCGACTCCGCCAGCCAGAAGGACTGCTGTTGTTGTTCCGCGATGCGCACCTGGCGCAGGTGACCGACGAGTGATTGAATGAAAGCCGCGGCGAGAAGCGCCGCCACCAGCAGTGTGACGAGCACGGCCACCGTCATCATGCCCCGCTGCCGTTTCGCGGAACATCGAGGCGGTGAACCGGTGAGCGATAAGGGAATCATGATAGTTGCTCCGGTGAATGTTCACGGGTCGGTGGGGGATTGGCGCGTTTTTCGGCGTTGAAGGATTGCCGTCATATCCAGGCATGGTCCGAAAACATGGGCCGATCCCCGTCTCTTCACCGACACGTGAACGCATAGGTTACTCCGCTTTCGAGGCGCTTGCGGCGGGTACAACATGTCGAAACAACTGCGTATTCGCCACGATTCGCGCTTCGTATTGTGCTGTCAGTCGCCCTGGCGACTGCCCGGTGGGAGACAAGCGGCAGGTGACCTGCGACGAATCCGCGTTGCCGGTGATTTGCCAAGCGACGGCCGCGGCCGGCAGGAAGTACGATGCCCGGCGCAGCACTTGGTCCGCCTGCTTCAATTCGCTGGCGGCACCATGCACCGTGGTGTAGTAGGTGACCGTCTGCTGCTGTGGCAGGGTGAACTGCACACCACCGGCGTCTCTGATCGCGACGGACTGCACCGCTTCGGCGTTGTGCACGTCGCGCCGGAAGTCCGCCGTCAAGCGCGCCAGTTGCGCCTCGAATTCGATGGCCCCACGCACACGGCGATCCGCTGCATGGACCGCGTGCAAGGCCAGCACGATCGTGCCCAGGGCAGCCCCCACCAGCATAATGGCCACCAGCATCTCAATGAGCGTGAAGCCAGAGCGGCGCTTCATGGCGAGGTCTCCGGCAGAGGGTATTTCCAAGCGGTCACGTGAACGGGCCGTGCGGGTTGTCCAGCGGAGGACTGCCAATCCACGCGGACATGAACGTGAATGCCTTCACTGGCCGCACTCCCTTTCGCCACGGTGACGTGGAGCTGCGAAGCCGGAAGGATTCGGCGAGCCTCCTCCAACAGTTCGACCGTTGGCGGCTGAGTGGCGGTAAGTTCGGCATCCGGGCGCGCGAGGAGTGACTCCAGCGCATTGCCGGCCTCGCGTACGGCAACGGCGCGCTGCTGTGCGCTGTTCCATTGGCGAGCGGCAACGGCCACCAACTGCGCAATGCCTCCAACGGTGACCGTCGCCAAGGCGACGGCCGCCAGGGCTTCGCTGACAATCGATCCGCGCCGACAACACCGCGGGTTACTCATATCACACCAACCAATGGATGAGGGACACCAGCGGCACGAGGATGCCGCGCTCGATGCAGGCGACGCAGACTCCGAGAAGTACCACGATCATGGGGAACGCAATACTGATGTAAGTTCTCAGCCGCAGTGCCATGCGACGCGTGCCGCCTTCGGCCATTTCCTCCAGCGCCCAGGGCAGATTGCCCACGCGTTCCGCGGACTTGAAGACCGCTCGCTCCGCCTTGCGAAACACGCCGGCCAACTGGAGGGACTCGCACCAGTCCGCTCCCTGATCGATGCGACCCGCCGCCCAGGCCAATTTCGCGCGCATGCGCGGTTGGGGGAAATAACCCGAAAGCAGTCGTACGGACTCGGCTATCGGACGCTTCTGCCGCACGCCGTCGGCCAGCCAGCGCATCACCCAGGCACAATCCACTCGCCACCAGATGCCGCGCAAGATCGGAAACCGGTGTGGCAGCACGCCCATGTAGTACAGCAGGCCGGACAGCAACAGCAGGACGATGACCAGCCATACCGGCGAAAAAATAAACCAGTAGTTCACAAACCAACCCGACACGGAGACCAGCAGGCGGAGATCGGTCGGGATCTCTGTTTGAAAGTCCACCATGATTCGCTCGAACACCGGCACGATCTTCAGCATCAAGAAGCCCAGATTCAGCAAGATGACGACGATGAGAAAGCCTAGATAGAAGATCTTCTCGAGCATCGAACGAAAGGTGCGATCGAAGTCGTCCGATTGCGTGACGACCTGCCGCAACGCCGGTGCCAACCGGCCCGTTTGTTGTCCCAGATCAGCGGCCAGCAACGTAGCCGGGGACAGGCGGTGCTGGGTGCGCTGCAGGGCCAGCGCCAGTGGCACGCCCGCCTCGAGATACTCGGCCAGTCGCCGGGCGCGCAGGCCCACCGAATCGTTGCGTTCGTCCGCAAATGCCCGTGCCGCCGATTCCAGCGGGATATTGCGTTCCGCGGCGACCATCAGCATCCAGAGCAGCGATTCTTGCTCGGTTTCCCGGTAGCGCGCGAGCATGGAAACCAGCACGATGGCCGCGGCGACCCACGCGACGAGAAAGAACAGACCCGTCATCAAAGCCAGCAGCGCGAACAAGCCAAGTAACAGAAGACACCATCCCGTCACCTTGCCCAAGTCGTTGCTCAACGATCCCACCTGTTGAGCCGTGGGAAGCTCCCGGTAGCAGTGCCAGAGTACCAGCACTCCGCCGACGGTGAGCACCAAGGGCACCAGCAACACCAGCAGGGGAATGATCGTGTTCATGGTTTCAGGAAGAGAGTCCCTGCACAAGCGACACCAGCGGGATGAAAAGTGAAACGACAACGAACAGGATGCAGCCACCCAGCGCGATGAACATCCCCGGCGGCAGGATCGACTGCAGCAGGAGAGATCGCCGCCGCACGCGGTTCTGGTACATGTCGCTGCCGGTGGTCAGGGCATCTGCCAGCGTGTTGGTCTGTTCTCCCCAACGCACCAGCGGTGCCAGCGATCGCGGCATACCTCGTCCGCTGGCCAACAACTGTGACAGGCTGCGGCCGGTAGCCACGCCATTGGCCAACGTAACGGAAAGGTTGCGGACATGATTGCTGCCGACGCCGTCCGCCGTCATCCGCAACGCCTCCGGCAGCGGAATGTTGTGACGCAGGAGGATGCCCATCAGTCCGGCCCACTCCGCTACGGCTAACCCGTGCCACAATGGTCCAAACAAGGGCATCGTGGCCATTTGCTGCTGCCATTTGGCCCGCCCGACAAACAGGCGATAGACCAAAACACAGAGGAGCACGATCCCAAGGAAACCGGCAATCACCCAGATTCCGGTATGGCGGAACCAGAACAGCCATTGCGTAAGCAGCGGTAGGATCAAAGCGAACTCGACGAACATCTTCTCGAACACACCCGAGAGGTAGACGGTGATGAACAGCAGAACCACCGCAGCGATGAACAGGATGGCGACGGGGTAGGCAAACGTCGCGAAGATTGCGCGACGCAAGGCACGATTGGAGCGATGCAGTTCAGTGACTTCCGCCAAGGCTTGTCCAAGTCGTCCCGTGCCAGCAGCGGCCAGAATCAATCCGCGCAGGGAGCGAGGAACCAGCTTGTCAGCGGTGCGCAAGGCGTCCGGCAAGGTCTGACCCTGATCGATCCGATCCGCAAGCCATCGCAAAGCGTGAGCGACTCGTCGGTTGCTGGCTTCGTCGGCGCCCGCGCGTAGCCCGACAGCCAGTGACAGGTTGGCGTTGCTCAGCTGCGCCACCATCTGCGCGAATTCCTCGGCGTCTTCCACATTCAACACGGTCGGTCTGCGGACACTGTCATCGCCACTCAGGAGTAGTACTTCCGCGGGCTGCAACTGGCGTTCTCGCAACAGCGCCAGGGCTTCGTCTGCCGACGCGGCTTCCAACTGCCCGTTGACCGGTCGGCCCGCCGCGTCAATTGCCTGGTAGCGAAATGTTGCCATGGCGTCGGCTCATCCCAATGCGTACAGGAGCTGAATTACGGGTAGAAAGACCGTCAGGGCCAGCAGCAGTGTGACCCCGCCGCCCACAATGGCCGTCAGCAGCAGCGGCAGATAAGTTGCGGCCCAGAATGAAGCCCCGGCCGCGCGCCGGCGGTACATGCTGGCCGTGGACCGGAGCATGTTGCTGAGCCCCGTGTGCTGCAGACCCGTCACCAACAACCAACCAGTCAACGGCGGGAATGAATCGGGGATTTGGTCGCGCGAGGCGAAGGTCTCACCGGCTGCGAGCCGCTGCCGGATGCTGCTCGCTCCCTCCCGCAGGTCCGGGTCCCCGCTGGCGTCCGCAGCCAACACCAGCGCGTCGGGGAGCGGCAGTTCGTGGTCAATCAGCAGCGCCAGTGTTTCCGCGAACGTCGCGATGCGTCCGTCCCGCAAAGCCTGCCCAACGGTCGGACGCCGAAGAAACGTCAGCACGCCGCCCGCACGCCAAGAACCGAGACGCCGTCTCCAGACCGCATGTCCAGTCCGGTAATACCAGCTGCCCACAACGACGACCGCGACGAGCGGTATGGCCGGCCCCCACCAGTAGACTGTGGTGCCCAGACGGCGCATCGACTCCAGCAGCCGATTCGGACTCAACTGCAAATCCTCGTAGACGCCGTAGATGACCGGCGCAAAGTAGACGACGGCACATACCAAGAGGATGTAGGCCAGGGTCATCACGACCAGCGGGTAGATCCAGGCTGCGATGATCGCGCGGCGGAGTTCCACGACATGGCGTGCCGTCGTCGATAGACCCTCCAGAGCCGATGACAACCTCCCTGACCGAATGCCGGCCTCCACGACCGCGCGCCATACCGGAGGAAACCGCTGCTCGTCCGATGCCAGAATCTGCGGCAGGGTCTCCCCCTCTCGCAGCCGCCGGCCAATGTGCGCGGTGATATCGCCCACGCGCCCCGGGAGCTCGTCACTGAGTTCGATCAAGCCGTGTTCGAGTGGGATTCCAGCCCGGACCAGTGCCGCCATCTCGTCGTTCAGGGCCACGAGCTGTTCCAGCGAGACCGGCAGATGGCTTGAGTTTCCGACGCTCACGACACACCCCTTCGCCTGTCAGCGCAGTCCCGCGGTCCCGGAGATGCACTCACCTCGTATCGCACAAGTAATCAAACGACGGAGCCGCCCGGCGCGCACGCGGAAAAACCAAATTTCTCCCCAAAACGGTGCGTAGCACCTTTTCCCCGGGGATCTGCGGAGGATAGGAAAATCACCTACCTGCAAAGGTCAACCTGTACAAGTAGCGCTAGCGCGACCGGTAGCGGTAGCTCCAAGGGGTCGCGGGTTTGCTTCCGCAGCGACGCGAATTCACCTACCATGTGCGCTGGCTTGGCGGACCCACTTTGACGGTCAGCGTTCACGGGTCGGGGGGGATTGGAGATGCAGATCGCTGTGATTGAGCTGCTGATGTCTGGCGTCATGTTGGTGGCAATGGCTTCCGATGCGCGGGCCGCCGAAGAACCACTGTTTCTCGGCCAACCGCTCGCTCATTGGATCGCAGCCGCCTCGCAGGCTGAGACACCGGAAGCGGCGGCTACAACGGTGGCAGCGCTCGCGTTGGCCGTGGAAGCTGAGGATCCCGCCACCAAAGTAGCCGCTGCCGATGCGCTGACCATTCTCGGACCTAAGGCCCTGACGGCCGCGCCGGCATTGATGAAGCAGTTCGAGGACGTGCGGCCCTGGGTGCGCGTCTCTTCATCGGCGGCACTTGCGGCCATGGGAGAGGCCGTGGTTCCCGCGCTGACGGACTGTTTCCGCAAGGCGACACCGGCCGTGAAGGGGCGCGTGGCGTCGGCGCTGGGGGCCATCGGTCCGAGGGCAACTGCGGCCTTGCCGGTGTTGGAGGAAGCCCTTGCGCAAGCGAGCGGTGGTCTAGTCGATCAACTACGCGGCGCGCTCGAACAAATCGCTCCGGAGAAGTACCCTCCCACAACGGCACGCCGCCGCGCCCAATTCGACGCGACCGGCGCGGAACGAGGCGAGTCGCGAGCCGCGGCGGCGGCCGGTGACTGGCCCCAATTCCATGGTCCCCTGCGCGATGGGATCTGCCGCGAGAAGGGCCTGTTATCCCGTTGGCCGGCAGAAGGACCGAAACCACTGTGGCAACTCGACGGGCTGGGCACCGGTTACTCGTCGGTCTCCATTGTCGGCGACCGTCTGTTCACGATGGGGGACCGGCCTGACCAGGACGGCACGCGCAGCCAATTCGTGATCGCCTACGACTTGGCGAGTCGTCAACAGGCGTGGGCCGTGCGCGTCGGTCCTCCTCACGAAGATGGTCCCCGCTGCACTCCCACCGTGGACCGAGGCTTGGTGTTCGCGCTGGGTACCGACGGCGATCTGGTATGCCTCGATGTGGATACCGGACGCATTCGCTGGCGGCGTCATCTCGTGAAAGAGTTCGGCGGCAAGATGATGACGGGGTGGAGATTCAGTGAGTCACCGTTGGTCGACGGTGAACGCGTGTTCTGCACCCCGGGCGGCAAGGACTGTGCCTTGGTGGCGTTGGACCGGACCACTGGTCAGACCATTTGGAAGTCCGTGGTTCCCGACCTCGGACCGCTCGGACTGGACGGCGCCGCTTATGCCTCAGCCAATACGTGCGAGATCGCCGGCGTGCGGCAATACGTGCAGTTGCTTGGCCGCGGCGTGATCAGCGTAGAGGCGGAGACGGGGCGTTTTCTCTGGGGCTACAACGGCATTGCCAACACGACTGCTAATATTCCCTCGCCCATCGTACATGGCAACTACGTCTTCTGTACGACCGGCTACAACGCCGGCAGCGCGCTGCTCAAGATCACGCGCGACGGAGATGCGTTTCGCGCGGACGAGGTCTATACCCTGACCGGCAAGGACTTCCAGAACCACCACGGCGGCTGCGTGCTTGTGGATGGATACGTCTACGGCGGGCACGGCATGAATCGGGGAGATATGGCGTGCGTTGAACTCAGCACCGGCAAGGTGATGTGGAAGCAGCGAGCGCCTTCATTCGGGTCGGCGTCGATCGTGTATGCGGACGGCCATTTGATCTTCCGCTACGATCGCGGTGAAGTATTTCTCGTGGCCGCAGACCCTCAGGCGTGCCGGATCTCTGGCCGCTTCCAGGCACCAACGGGCGACGGTCCCGCCTGGGCACACCCGGTGATCCACGGGGGGAGGCTGTACTTGCGCCACGCAGACAAACTGGTGTGCTACGACCTGCGAAATGGTGCGTAGCACCTTTTATTCGGGGATTTGCGGAGGATAGGTAAAGCCGGGCCGCTATCTTGCCTGGAGAACGGTGCGTGGCACCATTTTGCGGTCAAGGGATCAGCAGGCCCGCCATCTTCTGCCGCAATTGCCGCAGTTGCTCCTCTTGCTTCTCGTCAAACGCACCGCGCAATTGCGCATACGTATCCATCCACACAATCAGGCGCTCGCGATCATCAGTGCCCAATTGCACGTCGTAGTGCCCTTTCGCGAGCAGGGGCCAGAGCGCGTTGGTTTGTGCGGCGCCGGATCCCACCACGGATCGTCCGGCGAGGTAGCACGCCTGCACGTGGGCGCGGAGGCTGGGGGTGCCGTATTCAACCAGCGTGTCATACGACTTGGCGGCGGTCAGGTCGAACTTCGAGCCTTCCGTATTGGGTTGGTGGCAGCGCACGCAGTGTTTCTCCAATACGGGTTGCACGAGCACCTGGTAGTCCAGGGGCCAGGAACCATCCGGGCCGGGGTGGATTCTCGCGGGTACCTGCAGCGCGGCCAGGGGAACCGTGTTCGGCGGCGCTGTGTTGCGCTGCTCATGGCAGCCGATGCAGGAGAAGCTCTGTCCCGACTGTACATAGGTCGCGCTGCGCATGGTCTGCACGGCCATGCCCTGGCCATCCAACGCTTGGACGAAGAAGGAAACGCCGGACGGCACGCGGAAGAACGCGGAGCCGTCGGGTTCGACCGGTACCGTTCCTATCACGAATTTGCCAGGGTCATCGCGCGTGATTCCCATGCTGGGGAAGTTCATGGTGGGATGTGTCTTGGCTGGGACGCCGACGATGCGCAACTGCTGAATCGATCCGCGCGGAATGCCGGCGAGGCCTTCATACACGTTGACGACCAGGACGCGACCCTCATCGCGGTCGTGATGGCCGCCGCGCGCGGCCACGATTTGGGGCCTGCTGCGCGGGCGCACGGGGGTCGGGAACATGCTGCTGATTTCCGGGTCACGGTAGACCAGGTTCAGGTTGCCGAACGCATCATAGAGGTAAAGCCCCAGGTCGTTGGGTGGCCCGGGCATACCCCATTGCGGCCGCGGTGTGCCCGGCGGCAGCGGTGCCCCGCTCCACGCCACAAGATAATGCTCTTCCGCGAGCGGGTGCGGGTTGGCGAAATACGAGTGCGGCCAACCTTCGGATTCCGGGAAACAGACCTCCGGTGAGAGCCGCGTCATTGGCCCATCGCCGTCCGCGCCTTTGCTCGGATCCAGCAGTACCAGACATCCTCCCACCATCGCGTGATGTGCCGATGCCGTAAACACCAGTTTCCGTGAATTGGGAATGCTGCGGGTCTCGAAGATGCAGTGCGGGTTTCGCGTGTAGTTGCCGAAGACGGCTTGCGGATTCGTACCGTCCGGCATCGTGGACCACAGGCTCATGAAGGGCATGTTGTATCGGTCCACGTAATCCCATCGGGCATAGAGAATTCGTCCCTGGTCGTCAACATGCGGGGTCCATTCGAACATCTCGAACGCAGATATCTGCTGCAGGTTGTCGCCGCTGCCGTCGATCACGTGCAGCGTGTAGACCGCCACCGGTCGTTCCGGGCCGCCTCCGCAACGCACATAGCAGTCACCTTGGGATCCTGATGCACTGGCGGCTGCGGTTGCGCTGTTGCACTGCACGTATTGCCCGCGCCGCGTGGACAGGAACACGATTCTTCCGTCGGGCAGATAGTGTCCGTCAAAGTCGTCGTACTTGCCGTGCGTCAACTGCCGCAACCCGCCGCCGTCCAGGTTGATTTCGAACAAGTGATAAAACGCGTCCTCGGGAACGTTGTTCTTGTTCAATTTGTCCGGTTCGTCACCAAGTCCCGGATAGTGCCGGCAGTAGGCAAACAGGACGCGTTGACCGTCGTAGGATAGATCCGGACGGTGCACATTTCCCGGAGGTAATTGGGCAGTCAGGCAGCGCAACGTCGGTGCCTCGGACTTGAAGTTCTGCAACACGTAGAGTCCACCGCCGGGTCTGGAGAACCAGCCGTAGTTCTCGTCTGACATGTGGGTGAACGTGCCGGGGACGCGCTTCACGAAGAGAATGTCCTTGAAATCCAGCAGCGGGTTACGAAGCGCCAGGGCCCGCACCGCGGCGCAAGCCTCGAGATAAACTTCGCGACGATCCTCCAGAGAAAGTTGCGCGGCGCGGTTGGCGATCGACTGCAGCAGAGCCAATTCCGGCGCAGTGTCCAAGCCACGACGAGCCAGGTCGGCGGCCAGCTGCAATCCGCGCTGGACAACCTCGGCCACACGGTATTCCGGCGCGACGTCCGCGGGACGCGCGCCCACTTGTCCCTTCGTTTTTGACCAGGCACTGATACTCGATTGGTCCGCCGGCTGACGCAGCGCCCGATTGCGTTCTTGTCCAACGGCAAAAACCTGGACTTCATCGAGATGAAGATAGCCGACCTCCGGCAATTGAATGCGGACCCATTTCGCCGTGGCCCCCGACAGCGGAACGCTCAGGGGTTTGCCGTCCGTTTGCCCGGAGAACACCGTGCCAGCGTGTTGATAGGCGGTCGTCCAATCCTGACCGTTCGCCGAGAGGGCTATCTCCAGGCGCGCGGCGCGCTGTTGCACGTTGCCGTCGCACCGATTGAAAATGACCACTCGATCAATCGGGACAGTCTCTCCCAGATCCACTTGCCACCAAGGTTTGTCATCGCCCGAGGTATGGAAACCGTAACGGCCGTCAATGACACCGTCACAACCTCCTTGCGCATCATCCTTGGCGGCGAGGGGAGTGAGCCAGCGCGGTTCAGCGGATCCTGTGAGATGGCGAACGACGTCCTGCAGCAGGAAATCTTCCGCAACCTGTCGCGGTTCGCGCACGGGGTCGCTCGCGCGCAAGACAACGGCAGCCCAGTGACCGGAAAGAAACACGGCGCCGAGCGCCGCGAGAATGTAATGTCCCGGGAGCAAACGATTCTGCATGACAGTTCCTCTCGTGTCCCTACTGGGCACGGACGTTGAAGCAATAAAGGTTGTTGGCGTAGCGCAGGTACAGCCGGCCACCGATCACGACGGGATGCGCCCAACTGGGACCGTCACCTTCCACACGAAAAGTACCTTTCATCTCCATTCCTTCGGGCGAGTACTGCGCCAGGCCGACTTCCCCGTTGTTCTCGCTGAACAAATACAGCCGCCCGTCGGCGGCGCAGAGCGATCCTTTGCCGACCCCGCGCTCCTCCCACATCTTCTTACCCGTGGCCAGCTCGAGGCAGGTCCAGGCGTTGTTGTTGTTTCCGTAGATGTAGCCGTTTTCGACGATATAGCCGCCATGATGGCAGACCATCTCGCGCGTCTGCCAGGCCTCCGCGGCTGTTGCGTTTCGGCCGCTTCCCGAAAGCTTCAGGCAGATGCCGCCTTTCCCGTAGCCGTTGGCCCAGAAAACGTGACCGTCCGCGAAGACTGGCGTCGGGCAGTTGGCCGTGTTGCCGGCGCTGAAGGCATTGGACCAGAGCGTACGTCCCGTTTTCGCGTCTACACCCACAATGCCTTCTGCCGTTCCGTTCGTGATGATGTCGAGGCCGCCGAAGTTGAACAAATAGTTCGAGCTGTATTGGGCTCCCGCTTGAAACCCCTGCGTTGTCCACATCGGTTGGCCCGTATTCTTATTGAGCGCCACGATGCATCGGGCGCCACCCGGCGTGACTACCACCAGGTCGTTGTAGATCAGCGCGGATTCGGAGTAACCCCAATTGGGCACTTGGCCGCCGAACTCCTGCATGCGTACGCCCCATTTCCCGCGCCCGGTCCCTGCGTCCAGGCAGGCGACCATGCCGTTTCCGGACACGACATAGACACTGTCGCCATCTATCGTTGGCGTCGCGCGGGAACCGGGATGGTCGCCGGTCCAGGCCGCATCGGCTTCGGCTTTCCACTGCGGGTTGCCATCCAGGTCAAAAGCAAAAACCACGAGTCGTCCGCCTGCATCTCCCGTGACATAGACCTTGCCGCCGGCCACCGCCACACCCGAGTAGCCGCTCCCGATCTCGGAGTTCTTCCATAGCAAGGGAGGGCCTTCCTGCGGCCACTCCTGGAGCAGACCGCGGTCAGGCGAAATTCCGTCGCGCCGTGCGCCGCGGAAAGTCGGCCAATCAGCACTGGAAACAGCGGGCGATTCCGGAGGAGTGACTTCTTTCTTTCGCGGCTTGCGCTTCTTGGCGACCTCGTCCTGCAACCAGCGCTGGTCGGCCCGGCTCAGACGGCCAAACGGTACCTCGACCACGGCCCCGTCAGATTGGCGGCGGATACGAATCACCCCCCGTTCCGACTCGACAAAGGAACCTTCCACGGAATACTGCCCGGTGGAATCCGTCCATGTTCGTACGGGCGGCGGTTGCTCCTGGCCAACCGACGGTTGCACCAGGCAGCAAATCCATGCAGCGCACCAGATCCGGTAGCAGTTCCGACGCCGATTCGTGTGCCATTGGACCATCTATATTGCCTCGCCGCGAGGAAGGATTCCGCCAGTGAGGTATTCACCTTGCGCCTATTGAATCACGAGGACCGGGGCCTTCGCAACACGAATCTCGACCTTCGGCTGCAAG
>Ga0233425_10004716_pt1 | contig 22485 bp, 24 predicted proteins | sample Watercolumn_Towu_2_FD_181712 | JGI IMG/M metagenome (GOLD analysis project Ga0233425, IMG submission 181712) | Freshwater microbial communities from Lake Towuti, South Sulawesi, Indonesia - Watercolumn_Towuti2014_140_MG | ecosystem: Environmental > Aquatic > Freshwater > Lake | place... | reverse complement strand
TTAAATAGTTAAACAATCTCTCTTGATAGATTTCTCCAAAGCACCGAAGCCTAATCTCTCTTATTAAGGCTAGGGGGTCAACATCTACCATTATAATTCCGCTAATATTTTAAAATTATTTGCGGTAATATCATCTTTATAATATAATAACTAAACAATTTATAAAACATCTGATAATTATTAGGCACTAATTTATGGCTAGTTCATTCTTATCTTTTTGCAAAACGACATGTCATGACCTCTTATCACATGTTGCCGCATGCGCGTTTTGGGATATTTCTCGATTTCCATCCTTGCGTTATGTTCCATTTATAACTTATTTTACAAAAGCTGCACAATTTATCGGTCAACTACATAATTATTGTATCAATAAAATCCCACGCATGCAATGGCAAGAAGTTTCTCGTCAAATAATTCAGAGATCCCCTCAAATATTGACCAACAGTGCAAACATCTTATTAGTATTTGATTTACTAGGCTTTTTCCCCTACAAAAAAGTGCGCATTGTACTTGACGTCCTTTATTTAGCAAGAAGCACAATAGGTAGTATGCACACGTTCACTGATGGAACACATCGAATAATTACCGTTATTCAAGATCATTCCTCTTCTACTACGAAAAAACTGAACGCATTGATAACAGGGGGAATTTTAGTCAGTATCGGGACATGGTGTCTGTCTCGTGCTTATACACAAGCGGATCATCTTTATCAAGGGATAACATTATTTGATGCTCTTTCTCCCATGCAAAAAGAAGGAGTATTAAAACATCGAGCAATTCACACTCTAGTTCAACAACATCAAATGAATGCAGTAATTATTGATGGCGTCTCTTCCTCGTGGGGAAATCTTCACGAACGATTAGTAGGACGCGTTCCCAATCCCTTTTCCGAATTTACCTATGAGCATGCTGATGTACAATTCTATCGTGTTAATTCTTCAACTTCATTTTGCGCTGCCCTCAAAGATGCACATCATCAATTTGGTTCCCTAGTACCGCATTTACAAATATTAGGACATGGACTGAATGAAAATGGTGAAAATTCTAACCAGATGATTAAATTGAGTGCTGATTATTTTTTCCAAGGATCATCTGAAGAAAGCGCTTGCATTCAAGAACACTTGTCAAAGCAGGCTCATCTCTTTCTCATTGCATGTGATTCCGCGACATCCACTACAACTCATCCTATATCACTTGCACAAAAAGTCTTTCAAAAGCTCTCACACATTACCGTGATCGGGATTAAGGCAATATATTCTCCCCTCTTCATTACCGTTTGGTCGGATAAAAACAACACTCCTCAACTACAATCTCATTTTTGCGGTGACATGACCAATCGTTTGACAAGTCCTTTTGCTGCTATTGCATTCTCCAACTCTTCAACCTCAAAAGTCAGCTAAAACAATGCACCTAAAAAATGTTCAATTCAAAAGTCCCTTTTGCCAATATTGAATACACTCTTCTCGAAATTCTTCTTTCGATATTCCAAGAATGGTCTCAAAAGAGGCATAGTCATCCATAACGGCTCTTGCTTTGTCCATGCCCCAATTATCTACTAAAAATTTGGCAAGGACATATCTAGAAACAACCCAAGCTCTACCCTGCTGTGAAACATCCTCTCCTTCCAATTGTGAAATCGGGGGAATTACAATCTCATTTTTCCCATTTAACAGATATTTAAAGACTTGATCTTTTGTGTACATATCAACTTCGTATAAGGGCAATCCATAACACAACCAGTCTGGATAAAAACCATATTTTTTATTCATAACAAACAACCCTAAGCACCATCTGGCAGATTTCATAGCAGATATTTCAGTATGCAAAGGCCCGCAATTTTTTGGAGTCACTAAAGAAATAGCGTTATTTTTTTCGTCGTAACCACCTATTTTGTAATCAGCTCGACATTGTTTATCATAGGACCTTGTTTGGTGAAAAGTTTGAATATCTGGATAAATGTATAATTTTATTTTTTCAACAGGAAAAGAAAAGTTCCAGTCTTGCTCATATTTCTTTGCAAAGCTCTCCAAGTCCAGCATAACTTCTCTCGTAGCGTCTCTATCTTTTTCTAAACAATAAGCTTGAAAATGTTCCGTTTCCTGATAAAGCGGTAAATTAATGGATTCTACAGAATAAAGTGTACCTCCAAAAACTACTAAGGCGCCTAAAATACTTTTTAACATAAGATTTCTCCAAAAATATTTTGTAAAATCCCACATTTTACCTGGCTATCAGCAAACAAACAACAAAAAAATAGCCTACAAAATCTACATCATCATATTATTGATAAAAAAATTACCGACCAGTTCCCTCGAACCATCAAAACTATTTGCAAGAACCTTTATTCTCTTCAACAAGTCTCAAAATAATACCACTCAAAAAGAAAAAAATAACCGATATGAAAACTGGTAGCCATACTGAAACATTTGAAAGGGCACCTACACTCAATCCAATAAAGATAAAAGAAAGAGCATACATGACACCACAACCTCCCATCATTTTACCCTGTTCTTCACTATTGACTTTATTTGATAACATTGCAAGCAGCGAGCTAAAAGCTAATGATTCAAATACAGCAAAAATAAACACAATAAGCAGTTGTATTTCCACAAAAATCTGCAAGAAAAATGATAGACCGATGGAAATACCGCTCACCAAAACTCCTAAAAAAACAATCTTTTGTAATGAACAATACCGCATCATTAATTTCTGTAAAAAAAGAGGAACTAAAGCAAATCCTATTCCCAATACAATAAAAAAAGAAGAAATTTGCTTTGGAATAAAATGATACACTTCCTGCAACACAAGAGAGATCGATTGAAAATAAAAACCCCAAGCAAATTGGAACAGCAAAAAAACAATACCCAAATTTCTTATTCTCAAATCACGAAAAAAAAAGGTAAAAGAGGACAAAAGAGGCAGCAGTGCAATTCGATGCTCTTTTCTTACATGTGTCTCATGAAAAAAATAGAACAGTAAAATGACATTTAAACAAGAAAGAGCTGAAGCTAATAAAAAAGGAACAATGATGCCAAATGAAACAGATACACTGCTTAGAAAAGGGCCGACAATCGATCCCAAAGCAAATGCGAGTATCATATATGACATGTTTTTTGCTTTATCTTCTTTACTACTTTTATCTGCGACAGCGGCTTGGGCAATTTCAAAACTACCCGAGAAAAATCCTGAACTAAAACGCATCAAGATAAAAAACAAAAACCATGTTTTCCAGACAGTCATCGCCGTAAGAGCATAAATAATAGCATTACTCGATAAGGATATGATCAGGATTTTCTTTCTACCAATTTTATCAGAAAAAGAACCTAAAAAAGGTGAGCCAAACAATCCTCCTAACGACCATACTGCGAGGATAATTCCATATATAAAAAAGGAATATGCACCATGATAGAAAGGACTTGTAGATGAAACAATTAAATTGGGCAATAAAGGCAGCACAAGGCTCAACCCCATGACATCCATAATTATCGTCAACATTAACGTAATCAGTACTGAATATGGCATCATTTTTAATCTATCTTCACAAGAGGTCTTAAAAACATCATAAAAAATGTAAAACTAATATTCTAAAACTAATCCTACTCCCGTTTTTTGAACGGGTGCTACTTTTTCCAATCTTTCTTTTGCTTTAAAATCTGTACAGTGACACATATGAAGATTTTCTAGATTTAGTTTTTTAAAATACTCACAAACTTTACCTAAACGATAATCATCCGTATTTATTAAATGAAAACCGCCAATAATATCTACAACTCTTTGCTCGTAACAAACTTTTTTTGCATGTTCAATGATGTTACATATACCGGAATGAGAACAACCTGTAATTATCACTAAACCATTTTTTGTTTTGCATGCAATGGCAGAATCATCCAATATGCGATCTTCTTGTAATTGACCATTGATCATGATTTTTCCCGGTAAAACATTTTCCTTATAAGCATTTTTTTCAAAATCTAGTTTTCTTTCTATTTCTCCGAGAAAAACCATATTTTCAGTAAGCCATACAGGCTCATTAGAAAGTTTAATAGAAAAAAAACTTGCTATTGCCTCTTTATTGACAAGCATACCATTTTGATGACCATCCAAAAGCCATTTTGGTTCTAATACACCAGGGCAACATACCAATGTTGGTTTTACAAGATTATGTTTTGTCTCTACTCTTTGCATATAAGTTTGAATTAAATTAGCCAGCCCCCATGTATGATCTTCATGTCCATGAGAAAAAGTCAAAAAATCGATATCATAGAGGTTGATTGCTAACTTAAAAGCATTTTCAATGAAAACATTTGAATACCCAGTATCAAAAAGTAACTTCTTATTGTCTACTTCAACATAACAGGAAAATCCAAACTCAGCGGAAAGAAATTCTAACGTATTATTATCTACTAATATTGATATTCTCATACTACCTTAAGATTTTTTCATTATAACATTCATTTAAGTAAATAACATAATATCATTTCACTAAGTTATGTTGTTCAATAATATCAAGTATGTCAGATGTTTTACTGGCCTTGTAATCAGGTTCTATGTCCCAAGGAATGAAATTGGGTCTTCCATAACATGCAGCTATGCTTAAAACTTTAAAATTATATCCCAGGTTTTTCAATGCTGTTTCTGCGTTGTTAGCAAATTTAATATCTTCATTATGATCGCCAATATAAAATATAATGCCATCATTTTTGATATTCAATTTTTCAATACTTAAAAGAAAAGCTTCTGGATGAGGTTTTTGTCTTTCGAATGAAATATCTGTATTGCCTATAATGGATGTAAAATGCTGATCTATCTTGTATTCTTGAAGTAAATATCTAATAGTATGAGAGGAGTTTTGCGAACAAATTCCTTGTGGAGACTTTATTTTTTTAATTACCTCAACAATGCCTTGAAATATTTGAACAAAAGTTTTGTTTTTTGAAGATATTTCTCCCCATAACCGTCCTATATGATCGATTTGTGTGGTTGAAAAATTGCAACATTTTCGATAAAAATCTCTCCAATTTATTGTTTCATATTCTGCTCTTGCATAATTTTCTAAAGAAGACAGCGCTTCAGGCCATTGTTCTTTTTTAAAATCAGCATGGACAAGTGAATATATCTCTCGGTTGATTAAAAAATGATTTGCCATTGTATCAAGTATTGTGCCATCAAAATCCCAAAGAACAGCTGCTATATTCATAAAAAAGTTCACCTATGCATCCTAAGTTTTAGAGATTCTAATATTGATTACAAGCTGAAAAGGTGTTTTTTCTTACGTGATAGTTAGTTTTTTCCACATTAGGATTTGACAAAAACATTATTTTCTTTCCTCAAGATTTATGGAGATAAACTCATCTGCACGGATATTTGAACATGTAACTGAGTTGTGTCAAAGATTGGTATTATTGCATCTTTTGCAGAAATCAGCATCCCCAATTCAGTGCATCCGAGCAATATGGCTTCGGCTCCAAAATGTTGCATCTCTTTTATCATTTGAACAACTTCTGACTTGGAAGTAGAAAGGATTTTTCCCTGGCATAATTCATTATAAATAATCTGATCCATCCTGATTCTATTTTCTGCTTTAGGAAGCACTACTTTTAATCCAAATTTTTGTTGAAGGCGATCGGAATAAAAACCATCTTCCATAGTAAATCTAGTGCCAAGTAAACCAATCTTGCAAATTCCTCTCTTTGTCAATACCCCTCCTGCCGCATCAGCAATATGAACAAATGGAATATCAAGGGCGTCTTCAATCCTTGGTGCCACCTTATGAAGTGTATTGCAACATAGTATAACAAAATCTGCTCCAGCATCTTGTATTGTTTTTGCAATTGATGCAAGTTTTTTGCCAATTTCTTCCCATTTCCCCTCCTGTTCCAAGCGAACTACCGGATCATAGTTTATGCTATAAAGAACCATTTTTGCAGAATTGAGGTTACCCAACTTTTCTCGAATCAATTGATTGATCAATTGATAGTATAAAGCTGTTGATTCCCAGCTAGCGCCGCCAATTATACCAATTACCTTTTGATTCGCATGCATAATTTTACACACTCCTTTCACCAAGTTTATATATTAACAAAAGAACAATGATTGAAAACAAAAACATAACAGCTTAACTGTCAAATTACAACACAAACTTCATTCTGGGATTAATGGAAAATCAGGGGTTGGCAATTCAACACCATCTCCGAACATTAGCTCTTGAATTGTTGCTGTTAATGAAACATTTCCTCCGGCATTAACAATTTTATATGGTGTGTCAAACACGGAAGGATTTCCTGTATAATCAATGACATACACCAAATCAAAACGTGCACCTGGATAATCCGCCAAATTCAAAACGCTTCCTCCAGCTTGTACAATGAGTTCATTAACCAAAGCAGGGATGCGAGTATGTTCATAAATAATTAAAATTTCCTTGCCATCATAGGCCGGTGTCGTAAGCACTAAATGGGCCAGTTCTGCCAGCTGAGTTCTACCATAACAAAGGTGAACAGGTATGCCAAGCTCCTGGGCAAGAGGAATGGTTGTCTCCAAGGGCCTTATACAATCATCTACCTCCGGTCTGGGGGCATGGATTGCAAAAGGCGGAGGAAAAGTTGCCGGTGTGCTGCTTACTTTCCACCGCGGATCTGCTGAAAAACAAGAGGATGCTCCAAAATAGGCGACCAAAGCACCTGCTCGCTCCCAACCCTTATTATCTAAATGAGCACCCGTATCTCTTTCTCCATGTCTAATAACAATGACTTTACTAGGCAAGGCATGAATATCAAAAACCAGAGCAATTAAAATTCCAAAAAATAATAATTGAATTCTTTTCATAGGCCTCCTAAAAATCAAATCGCGCAGAAATAAACATTCCATTCACAAATAAGTTTTTTGAGAAACCATCTAGTAAATGTAAATAGCTTTGAGATAACATGTTTTCTTTATAATATTCGTGAAATTCGTAACCAATCCGCAGCGCAAAATCCAAATTAGTAAAATGTTTTTTCCACGACAAGGCAGCAAAAACATCTAGAATCCATCGCATTTTCCAAAAATGGTTCGTTCTATCGAAACTTGTAGAATTCAGGTACTGCTCTTCTTGATGTTCTTTGAACCGGGTAACAAACGGAGTAAATTCCAATGATCCTAAAATACTCCAATGCTCACTGAGACAAAAGGTGGGATTAATGCCCAACAATGGACCTAGTCCCCAATTGTCCAAATTCATGCGAACCATATCAGTTCCGCTAAGAAAAACACCTTCAAAATAGTTCATTTGCAATTTTTGATTAATCCATCCGCATCGTAGCGCAACCTTAGACTGCAAAAAAAACCACGATGAGCCCGAGTAGATATTCCATTTGGTTGCAAAATCGAGGGTATGAATATCTAATGACCAATGACTTGTACCTTGGCATACATAATCTTGAGCAAAAAATAAACCTTGATTCATTTGCCATACAGGGAAAAATCCCATATTATTCGAAGCGCTGACGTGTCCATTTGCTTCTCCCTGCATATCGGTCCAAGTCAAAAACAAACTCCAATTTTCCCATTGATGTCCTAGCTCTAAACGATATCCGCATTTCCAATCACTCTTTGGAGAAATAAAAGAAAGGTTATCGGTATCGGTAATACTAGATGCATAAACATCGTATTCTGTCGTCACATATTGCAGTCGCGATTCTGTTGCTTTAGTGTATAAAAAATCAGCATTGAACCACCAATTAGACCCGAAAACAATCGATGGAATCACTTGAATCCATAAAATCAAATTTTTCATTCTTAAAAGTTTACATTTTTTAAAAAAAAGTTGTCAAGGCTTGTGTTCACACTTCTTACATTTTAGATTCAAAAAACACTCCACTTTTGAAGTTAAATGTGCTATAATTACACCGAAATAATTAATTTTTAACAGGTTTTCATGACAACAATACCAGTAGTGTGTAATGATGATAAAACAGGTTGCTCTTTGGAGCCAATAGTCCCTTTAGAAAATCTGCCTTTTTCCACAGTATCTATTCAAGATAATGAGGGAAAAATCTTTACGGTAACAACTGTTTCTTCTTCAGAACAATTCGTTCGAGTTGCTCAAGATGTGGGGAGAGATCCCAGAATAAGCACTGAAGATACCAGTCAAAGTCTTTCTTGTCTCCACGGAATTGCTTTAGATCCTAATTTTACAAGATCTCAATTTTTTGCAATCTATGACAACCATTTATGCATAGGAATAGCAACCCTAATTGTAATACCTTATAAAAACCGAGCAAGCGATATCTGTCTCAAAAGAATAGGTGATAAACTTATTGCAGAGCCATTTTCCACCCCATTCTACTCCCAACCTGGTTCTTTTGTCATTGAAATAGCTATGATGCAAATCCTTCCTCCATACCGTCACAAAAAATTAGGAGAATCTATTGTTAAAAAAGTGCTTCTTCCTATTATTGACAATCTCTGCACACACACATGAAGAAGTTGCCGTTAGAGTAACTGTATACAATGTCCTGCCACGCCCAATAAAAGAGATAATTGCTCCAGTTGTCAAAGAAGCTAAAATCACCAGCCCAAAAGAAATTTTCCTATCTCGTGAAATAGAGCCCTATTTTGGGTAAAATATGTGCAGAATCAATATTTACATCTCATCAAGCAATGAAACATCTTGTTCTCGTAACAGATGTATTTAATCAACATTTAGGCCCCGTTTATGCAAAAATTATGCTCAGCAATTCTTGCAAAAAATAAAGGTTAAACGATTCTTGGAAATTCCTGGCCTCAATTTCCCATACAAAACCACTCCTCAAAATTCACCCTGAGTTCTTGAAAATTATACCCTGCTTTGTTCCCTTCGCTATTCACGAATCCTACACGTCTAATAATAGCAACTCACGACAACAGATATCAATAAGAAAATGAAGATGTTAAGAAGTCCAAAATACTGTGGCATTTTGTGAAATATTGCAGTTCAAGGTAGTGCATTCACCCAAATTTTCACCAAAAAAGTTTCCAAATTAATATTGAACAAAAAAAGTTTTTTATTCAAACTGAGTCATTGTTGAGATTTATGCTGCTAGAATCACAAGAAAACGCAGGTAGGATTGTAGTTTTTGAAGATAGAAAAATTCGACGCATTTTTCATAATGATGAATGGTATTTTTCTATTATTGATATTATTGCTATTTTAACCAATAGTTCTAATCCTCGTAGATATTGGTCCGATCTAAAAATTCAGCTTTCAAATAATGAAGGGTTTAATCAGTTATACGAAAAAATCGTACAACTGAAGTTGACTTCAGCTGATGGGAAAAAATATGAAACTGACACAGCTAACACCGAAACTCTTTTCCGTATTATTCAATCACTACCGTCTCCAAAAGCAGAACCTTTTAAACGATGGCTTGCTAAAGTAGGATACGACCGTATCCAGGAAATAGAAGACCCGGAATTAGCAACTAAAAGGACTCGCTCCATTTACAAAGCTAAAGGCTATAGCGATGATTGGATAGAAAAACGCATGCGTGGAATCGCTATTAGAGAAGAGCTAACTGATGAATGGGACAAAAGAGGTATTAAACTACAAAGAGAATATGCTATTTTGACCGCAGAAATTTCCAAAGCAACATTTGATATGACACCTACTGAATACAAAAAACATAAAAATTTAGATAAAGAAAATTTGCACGATCATATGACCGATCTTGAGCTAATTTTTTCCATGCTTGGAGAAGCTGCAACAAAAGAAATCACCATCAATCGCGATACGCAAGGATTTTCAGAAAACCAAAAAGCAGCTAAAGATGGCGGTAAAATTGCAGGTGAGGCAAGAAAAAAACTAGAAAAAGAAAGTAAGAAGTCGGTTATTTCAAAAGAGAATTTAAAAAAAACATCTCTTGGTACTCTAAATATTTCTACACACATTGGTGCAATCTTAGAAAACAATGAGGAAGAATGCAAATCTTAATAGAATCCTTAACACCTAATCTTAAGGTGGAAAATGTCAAAAACACTATGACATTTTATCAGGAAATACTGGGATTTAACATTATCATGACTTTACCAAAAGAAAATCCTGCTTGGGCATTGCTGCAAAACAACAATATAACAATTATGTTTCAGCAAAAGAAAAATTTTGAAGAAGAATATCCACAACTAAAAAATCCAATAGGTGGTTCTTTATCTTTTTTTATTAAAATTACTCAACTTGATAACTTTTATAATCAAATTAAAAATAAGGTCAAAATCATCAAAACACCTCATATTACTCCCTATAACATGAAAGAATTTGCTATGGAAGATTGCAATGGTTATCTTTTGGTATTCGCTGAGGAGCAATCTTGAAAAAAGAGGAGTTAGAAGAGCTACAAATAATACCTGGAGTTGGGCCTTCAATAGCTCAAGATCTATGGGATTTAGATATTCGTTGTGTGCATGATTTAAAAGGAAAAAATCCTGAAATCCTTTACGAAAAATTATGTCACCTTCGTAATCAACATATTGATCGATGTGTTTTATATATATTTAGATTAGCAGTATATTTTGCTTCCAATAAAAACCACGATTCAGATCTATTAAAATGGTGGAATTGGAAAGATTAAAAAAAATTTACAAAAAATTGCCTGAAACAGGACTCGAACCTGCAACCTTCGTATTACGAATTTATCGCTTTGAACAAACCACCATTCAGTATAACACACAGCGGCTTGAAACTCAAGGAATTAAAGTGATTTTCGTGTTATGGATTTTTCTGGTTTTTGGCCACATTTTGTGGTCTACTTTGCGACCGGTTGGCCACAACAAGGTTCTTAATTTTATAAAATGAACCTTTTCTTTTGAATCGATCGAGAAAGTCCAAATATCGGTAACAGTTCATATAAAGATTTTATTAAATAATCGGGACTTGCAGTAAGCAACCTTTCTTGAGTGTTGAATCCTCCCATTATCCCAATAGCCGTTAATCCAACGCTTTTTGCTGCAGAAAGTCCCTCAAAAGTGTCATCAATGTATATAGCCTCTTTAGGATCTATTGAAAAGCGAGAGATAGTACGATAAAGCTCATCAATCTTGCCACATGCATCGGCTTCAATATGGTCTACTAAATCTACAAGATCAAATTTCGTTAAGCCTGTAGTTATAATGGCATGCCCTGATCCACTCACTATAGAGACCTTTAATCCAGCGTTATGAAAAGCATGCAATACCTCTTTCGAACCATCCCTGAGAGAAAATTCATGGAGTCGTTGAGGATCATTAAAATATTGCTGCCAAATAGTATTCAGATCCTTTCGGGTTGCACTCATAGGTATCCCATGCTTATAATAAAAAGCCATCTTTTCATCACTAGAGATATTTTCCATAAATACCTCCTTAGATGGTGGTGATAGGCAGTACTTTTCAAAAACAGTTCGTAAAGCCTGATATGCAACCTGCCTAGTGTCGGCCAGTGTCCCGTCCCAATCAAAAGCAACTAGTTTCCATTTCAAAGGATGTGTCATGTGTCTCGCTTTTCAACCAATTTTTCAAAAATTGCCTGAAACAGGACTCGAACTTGTGAGCCTTCGCTATTAAGGGCCGTTTTTAGGTTTAATCCATTTTTTATCATATTCCCAGATCTTCGAAAATGATTTTTCACTAATCAACGCATCCACAAGAGGATTTAAAAACACTATAAGCTCTTGAATAACAAAAGATAAGCTTATTTCTTCCTTGCAATGTATGGTTTTTAAGAATTCCAGCCACCTTTTCTGACAACTAGGATTCATATAAAATGTTTCTTTAAAAGATTCCGGTTGATTTTTTATAGGAGTTCTTCTTTTCTTGAATGTTATAGAGAAAGCTTTAAGCAAACTGTCACCGTTAAAGCTGAACTGTTTCGATAATTTCCAGATATCAAAAAAATCCTTCATTCGCGTATTGACCTTACCGAGCTTCACAATTGCTTCAAATTTTTCCGCTATCACACTTTCAAAAGAATACCCTTTAAGTTCGGGAGATGGCAAATCCAGTATTGTAGGATAAATGACTAATTGGGGTTCATAAATCTCATCATTGAAACCAATGTCCAATTGAAGTTGAATCTTAGCTGTATGCAAACTTGCATGAAAAACGGCTCTTACCCCTTGATATTTTCCCTCAACCTGCATTTTAGTTAATTTGAATTTTGATAAATCGAATGAAATTCCATCCATATTCTCTTGCTGTGCGCAAATTTCTTCTATAATCCGTTTAATGTTGTCAACACTATTACTCGTTTTAGCTAAAAAGTCTATGTCCATTGTTGGACGATGAGTGTCAAAATCCCAAGCGCGAAAAATAAGTCCACCCTTTAGGAAAAATTTATGCTGATATTCTGATTTACTTAATCGATATAAAAATCTTTCCATCACATAATATCGTAATATTTCTTCTGTAAGCTGCTTTTTACTTTTAGCAAAATTTTTAAGACGATAATAAATGGACTCTGACAGATTTTGCTTTTCTTTACTCATGAGCAATTATCTCAACATAAGGCTTAATAATTTTCTCACATCGATTCAGTTTGGCATAGCTAAGTAATTTATTTATATCAACTTTTTTTCTCTGAAAAGCCAGCTTTAAAGCTTCCATAGCAACATCTAAGCCGATTTTATTTCTGTATTTAAAACAATCAGCTAATGTTTTTTCAACGGAATAGATACGGATTTCAATTTCATCTATTTTAATTTTTTCAATTCCAGCCTTAAAAGATTTTTCAGAATACCAATAAACACGAATGGGAGGATAATCCAGTTTTGGCTTACAACTTTTCAAAGGAATGGCAATATCTATGGCATGGGGTATTTGTGTTGTAATCTCGTGAAACGAAAGTGCAGATATCAAACAAACAACCCCACCAGGGATTTTTTTAGCAACTGTAATAAGATCTGTATTTACAAATTCCTTATGCTCCGTTAATTTATACAAACCCCTAGCAAGAAGTTCAATATATCCTTGCTTATGCATTGTATAAAGCGTTTTAGGATGAATACCCAACTTGATAGCTGTACTCGTCCTTAAAACACCATTATGTTTGATAAAAATCTTACGAGCTTTTTTAAATTTTTCCCTGTACATAAGTGATAATAACCTAGGTTTCTTTTATTTTCAACCTATAATTTTATCACTTTAAAATCAATAGCCAACCACAACATATTAAAAACCAACAACTTAAATTTCCAAAAAACAGAATAACCGACCTTCCCGCCGGTTCGCGTGCTGCATCACGCTTCACTTCTCGCCCTGACGCAACACAAGCAGTTGTCTCGCTTTTCAGCCAATTTTTCAAAAATTGCCTGAAACAGGACTCGAACCTGCAACCTTCGCATTACGAATCCCATGTCGCTCATAATTAACAACTAATCACAATATATAACAACAAGAAAATGAGATGTTTGAAAAGATTGAATTATTGTAATGTTTTGTGAAATATTGCCATTTGTGGCTACTCATTTCCCCAAGATTTCCCCAAAAAAATTCTCTAGATTGCTAATTTTTTGATATCAAAAAACAGAGAAAAAATTCTAAGAAATTTCCTTGCATAATGCTATTTTGCTTGTTTATAATTTTAAAAAAAATAACACAATGAAATACATATTAATTCTTTTATATTGTTTTGCATTTGCGTTCTCTGCGGAAGATAATATTAGGAACAATATGATACCCATGAAAGATTCTTCTCTTTCTGATTACTCAAAAGAAAGAAATTCTCTTACAAAAGAACAAATTGATGAACTTATAGAAAGTGGAAAAAATCTAGCTCTTAAGGCTGATTTAGTGTCTTGTTTGATAAATCGAGGTAGCGCTATTTTCCCTCATACTTATATTACTAAATGTGGGGATCAGATAGCGGCGGTTGCATATGCCAGTTTAGTTGCTTGCCAAAAAAGCAGAAAAAAACTTCTCGTTCTTGGAGTTCTACATCCTCTAACGGCAACACTAAAGGATGCTAAAATAAAGGCTCTGAAGAACACTGATTTATCGAAGAATCCTTGTAAAGGTTTTTTTGGTCCTGGATTACCTCATGAAGATCTATTAGCAAAAGAATTTTCTTTGGACAATTTTATTTTTCTAATTACTCAAATAGCAAAAAAAGAACATTGTAAAGTTCCAGAAATGATCATTCGATATCCCAATCTTTTATCTGGAAATTTTAATGATATAGAAGGGGTAGAAGAGTTAAAAGGAAATTATGTAGTTGTTGCAACATCGGATCTTTGCCATCATGGTGTCGCGTATGGCATGAAAAATAGCCTACCCATTTCAAAAGAAGCTGTTCACTTTGCTTATACAACCATAGAAAAAGGACTAAAACTTTTTGAAAAGGATGATATCATGACTATTGGTAAATATGCCCAAGATTCTTTTAGTGATTCTGTATATGTTAGCCCATTATTACGATTTATTTTAGGACCATTAGAAGGATCTATTTGCGATCTTAAATTAGTAGATGTTTCGGATCTTTTTGAAGGCAATCCGCAACCTAGTTGGGTAGCAGCTACTCTTGTTAAACTAAAACCAAAAAAATAAAAATATCTATCATTTATTTTTTCAAATTTATTGAAAGGACAAAACCGTAAGTCAAGTAACCATCAGACAATGGGTTTAAAAATCACCTGCGACAGAACGAGCCTTTGAGCCTTCATATTTCCGAATTTTCCGTTTTGAAACAACTGCCGCCGATCATAATAAACAGCAATTTGAAACTCAAGGTATTAAAGTGATTTTCGTGTTATGGGCTTTTTTGAATTATGGCTCTTTTTTGTGAGCTACTTTGCCATAAGTTTGCCATGAAAATACCCCAACTTATACCTTAAAATATTTAATATTTTTTGTTCTCCCGGATCTTTTAATCTTTCTAGTTTTGATAAGAACATTCATCTTTCTTACTGCTGTTGCTTTAGCCATACCCAACGACTGCATTACATCTTTTACCGTAATTTCTTTTTTTGTCTTAAATAATTCTAATATCATACCAAAATCATCTAGCTGTCCCCTCATCTTGCCATCTTTCTTGCGTGGCAAAATGCATTTAATAAAATTTTCTCCTTCAATTATTTGGGGACGCATCAATCTTCTTTTAGCATAAGATTCAAAGATTGTAATAAATCCAGTTCCTAATTTCTCAATATACCCAGCTTCCCTAAAAACTTTGCAAATACTTGGATTTCTTAAATAAGTGATTCCCAAATTAAGATTTTGAGTATTTAAAGGACCGACAAATTGACCTGGACTAAAAATCTCAATACGATCGTCATAAATTGCAATCTTAATAGGAGCTTTTATATGATAGTTCCTATGTACAAGAGCATTTAATAAAGCCTCTCTAATAGCCTCTTTAGGTATTTCAAACTCTTCTTCTCTTTTGGTTCCTCTAATAACAAAAGATTTATTTAGGCGTCCTAAAATAAAAGCATATGCTTTTTGAAATTGCTCAAAAAGAGAATCTTCGCAATCTATAGAAGCAATAGCCTCCCGTCCTGAAATGCCCTTGAAATGGCTACAAATAATCATAGCTTCAGAAAAAAACTTTTGAGTATTATTCCCAAATAATAATATACCCGCATTGGTTGGATAAATTTTAGAATGTTCTGAAACAATTAAATAGTACGACTTTAAAACTTCATCTAAAGCATTAATTTTTACATGGTTTGTTCTCTCTCGTAAAAATTTTTCAATTTTTTCTAACCCCAGATCTTCTTTTTTACTTTCATATAAAGGGAGTTTTTCAAAATCAATTCCTCTTGATTGCCATTTCAACTCCTTTATTAAGTCTTCAGTAGCCCTGAGTGTACTACGTCCTAACCTTACATATACCCCCCTTTCTATTCCTTCCGCCTTTAGATAATAAGGTTTATTCATTCCTGATGAAACTTCGATAATAAGCAGACTCTTATCGCCTATTCTCTGGGTATAAATACGAGGTATAATCGGTGGATTTGATGCTTCATAAATCGCCTTATCAATAAATTCCAACATCTTATTAACCCTAGAATCATCAATTCCCATTATTTTTCCATCATCATTGACCCCAATAACAAGCTTTCCCCCTTGTTGATTACAAAATCCGATAATCGTTTTAATAATTTGTTCATTCTTGGGCAAATCACTTTTCAACTCAACTGTCGATGATTCAAGTTCATAATAATCCATAACTTTCTCCTGCGTTTTGACTCATTTAATGTGTTTTGACTCATTATATAGTGTATGATCCAAATGAGTCAAATAAAAATAATATGACTACGTAGAATTTTTGGTTATTTAGAAATTGTTGATATTCTGAGTTTTAATCTGCAAAAAGTGATGAACCCCAAAATACTATATTTTTATCCTTCTTTTTGATACATGAGTAATTATGTCAACAATTCACTTTCAGCTGGAAAAAGAGCATACAACCTATGATATAAAGTTTGAACCATCTGATGTATGGTCCCCCGAAGAGGTCCTTATTGATGGTAACCGTTATCAATTAACAGGAGATCGGGAACAGTTGGAATGGTTAAGAAGTCAAATCCCACAATTTTTACAACATGAAAATATCTCATTAACAAATCTCCGCTCGCGATTGATTGCTATAGGGGCTCATGACATTTCTGTTTCAGAAAAAATTCATGAAGTGGGCATTGAGGTTTTATCAAAATATGATCAATTAATAGCAACTTTACAAAAACGCTTAGAAGCAATAACAGCAAGAAAACTTTCTCTACAAAAACAGCTGCAAGAAGCAAAAGATCTTCATGCACCGACTGTAGAAAGCCTGAGAGCTGAAGTTATCGAAGCAAAAAAAGCCGAAATGGATGCTTACTTACAATATGAAGAGGCAAAAGAACAGTTTAGGGGCAATGTGCTGATAAGGCAAAATGGGAGAGATTTTTATTTTAGATCATTTGGCCCAAAAGATCCATCTGGTGAGCCCAACACAAGAGAGACCCGGTTTTGCATAGCATCAATGACCAAACAGTTTACGGGAGCTTCTATAGCGCTTTTAATGCAAAACAGTGAACTGATTACCAATCCAGAAGTAAAAAGCAAACTTCGGGATGGAACATTATCTCTTGATACGCCAATAAAAGACCTGCTGCCAGCCAAATATTGGAGTGAAAAATGGGAGGGAATTACTCTGGAGCAGCTCATACATCATACTTCAGGTATTGCTGACTATGAAGAACATGAACCATCAGATGATAAAAGATCTCAAACTTTTTCTCTGAATGAGCTTATAGAAATGGTGAAACAAAAAGAGCTTTTGTTCAACCCTGGCGAAATGCACTGTTACAGTAATAGTGGTTATGTGTTACTAGGCGCGATAATAGAAAATTTAAGCGGAAAACCTTTAAAAGACTTTATGGAAGAAAATATTTTTTCCCGTTGCGCAATGAATCACACTGGTCTTATTTCCTCTTTTGCTGACTATGACGAAAAATGCACGGCTAACGGTTTTCACAGGGCTAACGCAGGAGCCCTACAACCAAACTCCGCTCATATGCAACCTATTCACATATCAAAAGCATATGCTGCGGGAGGTCTGATTAGTACAGTAGATGATCTTGCCATGTGGAATGAGGCCCTTTCCTCTTCTACCCTTTTTACAGATGCTACAAAAAAAATGATGTTTTCTTGCCCTGATCCTCGTCCTGTTTTTAATGAAGATCAAAAAGAAGCTTACGATTTAGATACAGATGGAAGATATCATCCAAAAGCTGGAAAAGAATACCCTGAAAGTTCTTATGGTTTTGGAGTAGTGCTATTGAAGACCCCTAACTTCCCTAATCATGAAAAAGAAGGTGCCATACTTAATTATAGTGGGTTAATCAATGGATTTTGTTCTAGAATGGACAGGTTTATTCCTTCTAAAACTAGTGTTATTATTTTAGAAAATATTTCTGATGTGCCGACAAGAGATGCAATTATCAGTAATCTAGTTAACATTATGTATTTTTAACCTAATCGCTCCAAACTCCCTCAAAATCGTTATTTTGCAGTCAAAAGAGTCCTCTTTTTAGTTGATTTTGTCTATGAGACTTAAGAAAATGCCTGAAACAGGACAACCAACCTCCTCCCCGCGACTCTCGGTTTGCCTTAGCAAACATCTCTCCTCACTTCTCGCCCTGACGCAAGGCATTCAATGCGTAACAAGCAGTTGTCTCGCTTTTCAGCCAATTTTTCAAAACTTGCCTGAAACAGGATTCGCACCTGCAACCTTCGCTATTTCCGAATTTACCGCCTTGAACAAACTACCACTAAGTATCACAAATAGCACCTTGAAATTCAATGGCTTAAAAAACTTTTCGTGTTACGGGCTTTTCTAATTTTTGGCCATTTTTTGTAGTCTACTTTGCCATAAGTTTGCCATGGAAATTGATATTTTTCCCCAGCATCACAAAAATATCTTGCACAGCTTTTTCTATTTATTTAAGTTTATAAAAACTTTTTAGCGGAGTTTATATGAGCATGAATCAACTTTGTTCTAAAAATCAAATATCATTTGAATCTATAAAAAAGGTCAACCAGCATGGTATTGAATACTGGAGCGCCAGAGACTTACAGCTATTGCTAGGATATACGGAATGGCGAAAATTTGAAGGCACTATCAAAAAAGCTATCAAGTCCTGTCTTCAATCAGGAAACAATGTCCAAAACCATTTTGTCGGAGCCGCCAAAATGGTTGATCTTGGGAGCAATACAACAAGAGATCTGAATGATTATCATCTTTCGCGATTTGCCTGTTATATCATTGCACAAAATGGAGATTCTAGAAAACCTGAGATTGCCAATGCTCAAAAATATTTTGCCATACAAACGAGAAAACAAGAATTATCTGAAACTATGTTAGCAGATATGGAAAGATTAGAGCTACGTAAACAAGCTTCGGAAGAGTTTAAAGCTCTTTCTGGAGCAGCAAGAGACGCTGGAGTTCAAAATTCTATGTTTGGTATTTTTCACGACGCAGTATACAAAGGACTTTATGGAGGTCTTGGTAGTTCCGCTATCAAAGAACGCAAAAGAATTCCTGAGAAAGAACAGCTCACGGACAGAATAGGCACTACAGAACTTGCTGCTAACCAGTTTAGGATGACGCAAACCAGAGATAAATTAAAAAAAGAAAATATCAAAAATCAAAGAGAGGCAATTCAAACACATGAAGAAGTTGGTAAAGAAGTCCGTCAAGCCATAGAAAGAATTGGAGGAACTCTACCGGAAAATCTTCCACCGGAAGAGCATATTAAAAATGTGGAAAAAAGACCAAAATCTCCTCAAAACCATCTTGCTCTAGATGAACAAGAAGCCAGAGGCTTGCTGGGATCTGCTCTAAATTTTGATAAGAAAAGTTAATTGGAAAACACTCTCTTTAGAACAGTATCTTCATCACTCATAAACCTATTACGGACATTATTGATCCTTATTAATACGGTTTTAAAAGCTCTACTTCCATTCTATGGCCAACGAAATGGATCTTACCATTTTGATCAGCAGGATGGTCTTGAAGATAACAATCAACTATTTCTTCCAAAAATGCCTGATGCAATTCCTTTGGTAAATATTTTAAATACACAATAGAACCTGAAAGCCAGGTAACAAAAGAAACTTTGTTGGGAAAAACATCGTCTCTCTTTACAATTTCCATTCTTTTAAGTAGAAGATGTGCTTGTTCTATATCAAATGCAAATTCTGATGGTGTAGGAGCAGTGAAAGGATCAGAAAAATCCTTAAAATAATTTTTCCACCTTTGACGAGAAGAAACTTTTTTTATGTTTAAGCCACCAGATCCCCAGTTTGGTATAAAAAACAAAAATGCTTTTCCACCAAGCTTTAAACTTTTTGCAATACCTCGCAATGCTGCTAGTTTATCCGATATCCAATGAAAACAATTAAACGATACAACAAGGTCAAATGTTTCATTAAAACTCAACTTCATCGCATCTAATTTCTCAAAATTAATATTATTGAGAATGAGAACTTTGGAATACTTTTGAGCAACTTGAATCATAGATTCAGAAGTATCTATACCCAAAACATGCCCTTTAGGAACCATTTTGGCAATGCTTGCTGTTACGCGACCATCTCCGCAGCCGATATCTAAAATTCGTTCGTTTCCTAGAAGTTGTAATTTTTGTATGCATGAAGTAGCCCAATTATATTGTAGTTCAGAGTGATTTGCATATTCTTCCCCATTCCAGAGATCTTCTTCTGAAAAAAGATTATCAACACTAAAAATCAAAACACACAAACAAAAGATATACAACTTTCCGTAAGATTTCATTATCTCTCCTTTTAAGATATCAGTTTTTACTAATTTACACTTTTTTTAAAGTTCTTTTCCAGATTGCCTGAAACAGGACTCGAACCTGCAACCTTCGCATTACGAATTTTTCCGCTTACGATAAACTGCCAGCCAGCATAACAAGCAGCAACTTGAGCATCAAGAGATTAAAGAACTCTTCGTGTTATAGGCTTTTTTGATTTTTGGTAGTTTTTTGTGGGCTACTTTGCCATAAGTTTGCCATAGAAATGATCACTGTCTTCTGTCTTACTCCCCTTATCCAAAAATTATATTGCCAAACGTTTTCTCCTTTTCTATACTTAAATAGTTTTTTTAGATTTACGGAGAAGTTTTATGAGCAATGATCAATTCCTCTATAAAGATCAAACAAAGTTTGAATCTATCGAAAAAGTGAATCAACACGGAATTGAATACTGGAGTGCTAGAGACTTACAACAATTACTCGGTTATAAAGATATTAAAAATGGTGAAGAATTTTTAATCGGTTACAATCAATTTGATAAACCAGATCATTTAAAAGAAGTTTTCTTGAAAAAATCAGATTCTTTGCCATAAACATAGCTTCAATCAAAGGAGATTAACATCAGATGAAGTTATTTCTAAGCGCATTAATCTTAAGTACTCATATCCTTTTTGCAACGCCCACCGAACAAGATCTCATAAAAGCGACTCAAAATCCAAACTATTACAAACATGTAGTACTTAAAGGAACTGTTAGGCAAATGATTTTCCCTGGTCCGCCTCATTTTCTTAGTGTTGAAAATGGGGACTGGGCGGAGCCAAGAACTATTTTAGAGATCGATGACGCATCATTGTTGCGTCTAGTTGAGGCTCAATCACAAATAACCCTTAACCATTATTTGGGTAAATTCATTGATTCGGAATTGAAAGCAGATGAACCCAATGCCAATTTGGTTACTTTAGATTCGTCTTTCACAGGAAAATCGTATAATATTGAACTGTATGCGAATAAGTTAGTAGTGATTGATGTAGTAATCAGCGCACAACCTGCACATTGCCATACTCCATTTGTAGTAGAAATTGCCGAGGTACTTTTCCATGAGTAAAAAGAAATTTGTTAGAGCTGAAGAAGGAAAACCGCCTGGAATTTCCGTAATTTACTACGATGCTGACGGTAATATGACTATTCGCCATCATGAGAAGAATGGGATGATTGGGTCAATCGCTTGGAGAAATAATAATCCAGGAAATTTGGCATGGGGTAGTAGCGTGCATGCTAAAAAAACTGGTTGCATAGGAAAAGCTAGAGGACGTCCCGTTTTTCCAGACTATGCAACAGGCAAACAATCTATGCGCATCCTTCTTAAAGAAGATTTTTATCAGCAATTAACATTAAATCAACTGCCTAAAAAATACACTGGGATCCCGATCGAAGCTCCAGATACAGAAGAAGTGAAGATCTATCGCGAAGCTATCCGTATTCAAACTAAATTTGATATGGAAAGCATTGTTAAATCTTTAAATGAAGAAGAGTATGAAAAATTACTCAAAGCTATGGAAACCCATGAGGGCTGGCAAATAGGATACGAGGAATTTAAAGAAGTTAAAAAAATCATAAGGATTCAGATGGATAAAAAGCACGTCATTTCAGAATATCTTGTGCAAGATATGAATGGCGAACGATGGCTTTCAAAAGATGCTGCAATTGCAATGGCCGAAGAAGGATACTTACATGCAATTGTTGTCCATACAAAGAGAGGCAATTATTTAAGACCTAAACATGGTTCTAAATCGTTCAAAGAATTACTTTGTTAAGTTATATTATGTCAGTTCACATGAGGAATAAGGTCAAAGCTTTTTTGATTTTTGGTCGTTTTTTGTGGGCTACTTTGCCATAAGTTTGCCATGGCAATATTCAAATAATCTAATAATTCTTCCTCTTTGAAAAAGATCTTGTCCAAAGCTTGGCTATCATTGGATTAAGCAGAGCTTCTGCAAAAGCAGTTCTTTTATCAGTTCGCAATCCCACTAATATTTTCTTCTGTTGTTGTAAATATCGCTGGGCATAAGCAATACCTAATTCAACACAAGCTCCTTCATCAGGGACTCTGCCATCAAGAATAGACTTCTTGCGTAACCTATCATAATCCCATCTCCTTATTACAAATTCCAGCTATCAAGTTAAACCTCAGTCCAAATCTTTTTCTCCGATTTCTGTACTTGTCACTTACAATTCTAAATCG
>Ga0233425_10004715_pt1 | contig 22487 bp, 28 predicted proteins | sample Watercolumn_Towu_2_FD_181712 | JGI IMG/M metagenome (GOLD analysis project Ga0233425, IMG submission 181712) | Freshwater microbial communities from Lake Towuti, South Sulawesi, Indonesia - Watercolumn_Towuti2014_140_MG | ecosystem: Environmental > Aquatic > Freshwater > Lake | place... | reverse complement strand
AGCCGGCTGCCGGCGCTGTGCTGCGTCCTTTCGTGCACCGTCCACAGAGAGGATGCTACGCCGGCACCGCAGCGATGCAAGCATTTCGTGGAGCAGCGCCCACCGTGGCGTTGGCTGCTGCGGCATCGTCCGCCTTCACCGCCACCCGCTTCCGCCGGTAGTTCAGCTTCGCCCCATTGAACAGGATGTGGGCATCCTGGGCCTTGATGCGGAGCCAGAGGGTATTGGTTTCGTCGAAGGGCCAGGGCCTGGGGTCGTGGGGCTCCTCGGGGTCCACCAAGGGGATGTTGGTGACCCCGACCTCGCCGGCGGCGACGTCGATCATCAGATCGCCGAAGTCCACCCGGCTGGAGACAATGCTCTCGGCGAAGTTGGCGGTCGTGAAGTCGAAGTGGACGCTGAGCGTACCTGATGCAGCACTGGTGACGCCGATGTCGACGCTGACGAACTCAGCACCGACAATGGCGTGAGTCGGGACGGTCCACGGGCGCTTCAGAGGAAGGAGCCCTGGTGAGGAGCTCGCCGAGCAGCTTGTCGGGAGGGAGCGCTGCCTGGAGCCGTGCGAGCTCTTCACGGAAAGGCTGGAGGATCAACCCTCCGGCGCACTCAACGACTGGGAGCACGTCAAGAGCGACCTTGTTGCCTGCCTGAGCGAATACAATTGGAACCGCCGTCCGGTCGTTGCCGAGGGTCGTTCTCCCACGGCGGAACCACGCTCTACCGCTCGAGTGCGCTAGTCCCCCTTCAGTGCCCGTGCTTCCCTTGCAGCGGGCAGTTGTCCATCGTTCCACAGCAGACATGGTTCGTCATGCTGGCGGAGAAAGCCGCTTCCTCCTTGTCCCTGAGGAAGACCAGCCCGAGCAAACGAACAACTCCCTCTTCATGACAGTCCTTGATTCTCCGGCCACTTCCGCATGGGCAACTCCGCCTCCGACCGGCCACCTTCTTCCCTCCCTCGGCCAGCCCGACTGCCGCTTCCTTCACTGCCAGCACCACAGTTTCTGGCAGCCCCTTCGCCTCCACTTCGAACTGGGCTTGATACCTTGCTGCGTTCCCATGAGGCCATCCGAGCTGCTCTGGCCAACGGCGGAGAAGCTGGGCATACTCTTGAAGTCGCAGATAACCACGAAGCTTGTTCCACCACATGGCTGCTTCGTCCTCGGTCTGTGGACGAAGCCACGTCTCGTCTCGCCAGCCCAGGCAGAATGAACCGTCCTCGTTGATGTGCCTCATCGGACACATGCTCGGTAGCTTCTGGCCGAGAACAGATTCTCTCACGCTCGGCAATGGAGAGCCTGCTTCATCCTTCTCGAAGACGTGGAGCTCGTACGGACTATCGGTGCCGTTTCCGAACTCGACAACGACACGGCAGTCGAAGCCTGCCAGCTGACCGCCGTCCTCAACTACATTGCGGACGAGGACTGCGGCACTCCGAGCCACCAAGTACAGGAGTTCTATTGCCCGCCCCCGGCCGTCCGTCATCTACAGTGCGGGCGAGGCAGAGAGACATTGGGGGGCAGGGGTACCATGGTGCCGGCGACCTTCTGCGCTTTCTCCGTCACCTGGAGATGCAACTCCACCTTCGTGTGCGTGAGGTCGATCGCCTTGTTGTTCGAATCGAGCAGTCCTCCGATCTCGTCCTTTGCGGCCTTCACAGCCTCAGGGCCGAATGCCGTCTGCTTCCCGTTGCAGGACGACTGTCTTCCCTCCGCTTCATAGACCGCTCGTCCGATAACGCATCTGTCCCTGTCGTTCTTGACCCCCAAGCGCGTGATGGACACCGGCCCGTACTCCAGCCCGATCGCCAAGCCGAGCTCCTGGGCCGCAGGAAGCTCCTCCTGCACGAGGCCAAAGGCATCCCTCATTGCCCCGGCACACAGAGCTGCCTTGACGACGGTAGTCGGTGCATCCGTTGTCTGGCTCGTCCCTACGACCATCACGCCGTGCAGGCAGTCGCCGATGTACCGGATCTTGAGCCCGTCGTGGTCGTGGAGTACATCGCGAAGTTCCTTCCGGACGACATGGAGAACGCGAACCGTCTCAGCAGCCTTCTTGAGATCTCCCATACGAGCAGAGACAAACTTCGTGAAGCCGTCGATGTCGGCGAACAGCGTGAGGAGCTCCGACCTTCTACTGTTGGCTGGCGTGAGAGTGTCGATGTCCAGATCCTTGAGCGGCGGTGTGGGCCGAGAGAACTCGATGTCGGCAAGCGGGGTTTCCTTGAGCTCCTCCTTCCACTTCTCGACTAGGGCATCCACGTCGCTCCCCAACTGCGCCTGATCCGCACACCAGTCCATCTGCTTCGGATTCAACGGATACACGGACTGGTTCGGCTGCAGCTGAAGCCCCAGGACTTTGGCCGCGGTCGGGGTCAGGAAGACCCCTTCCTTGTTCTTGCCGATGACCTTCGCAGCCCTATTGGCCGGCTCGCCGATGAACAGCGGCTCCCGATCACTTCGGGTCCCATTGTTCACGGCCAGCGCCAGACCGGTATCGATCCCCACGGCCAGCTTCGCATTGGGCAGGTCTTCGTGTTTCTCGTTCGCCTTGCTGACAACATCGAGCAACAGCTTGACCAGCGCCACAGCACGGATCACCCGAGCAATAGCGTCGTCCAGCGGCTTGAACACGACGAAGTGCAATCGCTCATTCTGGAAGTCCACCTTGAATGCGTTGGTGCCGGCGAAGGCGAAGTGGACCATTCGCTGGTACAGATGCAGAAATCGCAGGATGCGCTTGTGGCATCGCTCCCCTTCGAAGTCGGTCGTGCCGAGCAACTCCCTGGCGTTCGTGATGTCCACGTAGATGTGCACGCCATCCACGAGGTACGCCTTCTCCAGCGGGATGGAGTACAGGTCCACCTCACGGCTCAGCTTCACAACCTCCAGCTTCTCCACGGCCTTGGCCGCATCCTTGATCCTCTGTCTCGAAGTCTCCTTGCTCCAACTCATTTCCGTTCCTCCTCTGAACCGTCTCCGCTCATGACCACCAGATCTCTCATCTCCTTGCATTCCGCCACGCAACGGTTGGGCAACAAGCGCTGCTGCTCAGCCGACAGGTACGTGAAGAACTCCTCGCTCACTCGGATCGCCGCCGGCGGCCCTCCGTCTTTCACCGCTCCAGAACGAACCTGCTCCAACCTCGCAGCTTTGTTGACCTCGCGTCCGATCAAGGTGTACTGCACTCGATCTGCAGTGCCGAAGTTGCCGGCAAGAACTTCGCCGATGTGCAGACCGACTCGCACGTCTAGATGCCCGCCGCCGCAGGGAATCTCGCGGACATGGCGAAGCGACTCCAGTGCAGCGCCGAGGGCATTGCCGCAACAAGCCGTTTCCTCGCCGGACCCGACCGTCCAGTAGGCCATGATGCCGTCGCCCATGAACTTGTCCACGTGCCCGCCGGCGTCCCGGATTGCGTTGACCTGCGGAGAAAGGAAGTCCTGCACGAGCTGGCCAATCCGACCCGGCAGAATATCCATGGCCATCGTGCTGAAGCCCACGACGTCCGAGAACCAGATCACCGCCTTCCTTTGGTGGTGGACTCCGACGAACTCGTCCGGCGCCAACAGATGCTCGCTGAATGCGTCCTCGCCCACCCATCTCCGAACAAGGCGATGCTGCTCCCCAAGTTCGCCCTTCAGAATCTCACGCTCATGTGTGGCCTGGCGGAGCTTTGCGGAAAGCAGGTTGGCGACGTTCTGCCAGATCCGGGCAGCCGACGGGTGGGTTTCGATCGCATTGCGGGAGATCTCGAGCAGTTCGGTGGTCGTGTCGGCAACGACGAGATCCGCTGAGCGCGTTCCGCGGTCTCGCAGAACAGCCATCTCCCCCACGACATCCGGGGGCTGCCGCCGGACAATGCGCTCGCCGCCGCTCATTACGTCCACCGTCCCCCTGACGATGACCCACAAACATGTGCCATGCTCTCCCCGTCGGCAGAGCACGTGGCCTTGCTCGTACCTCCTGGCCTGTGCGACCCCCTCGTCCCACTGCTCTTCGGGCACACCCTCGAGCAGGCAGCTTCCCGCCAGGGCTTCTCTCTGTGCTCCGGTCATCTCCCTCGCACCTCCTCGGCGAATGCTGCCCTGAGGTCCACCAGTCCGACCCGCCACAGAAACAGTCCGGGCCGCACCGGGCAGGAGTCCAGGTATTAGACCTCCGCATTCGTCCTTGCACAAGATATGGGGGTTGTTCCGAAATGCAAGTCGCCCATGTGAGCAAGCAGCCGGACGGTCAAACACGCTTCACCGACCGGCGAGATCCCGCACTAGATGATTCCTAGGCATTCGCCTGAACAACGCCTTGACTGCCGATTTCGTTGGAACGACGGGGGGACTCGACTACAATCACGAAAAGGAGCGACATCGCCGCTCCTCGCTCGAACCCAACCTTCACGAACACACTTTCCCAGAACCTGCCACCAAACAAGGAGTAACTTCCGCAGTACCAAGGCCCCGCTGACCACCCACCAGAGCGAATGGCCGAAAATCAGAATGTCCCTGGCCACCGTGCTTCTCGATTCCGCAAAACCAGCAACTCCACCGTACCAAACAAGTCCGCCACAGCGACCAAAACGTCCACACCCGCCCAGCAACCAACCGTGCACTGTCTAACAAAACGGGTACCCATCATTCGTCGACCACCTGCTCGGCCGCGGCAAGGAGGTGATGCCCATCGCAGCCTGAGCAACGCCCGGCGGTCCCGCCGCCGGGCTCCCCCACGCCCCGCCCCGAGTCCACGCAAAGGCCGGGGTCTGCCTTCACCAGCCCCATCCTACCCCTCCGGAGCGGCCATCGCAGGGTTCGCGTCAACTTCGACTCGGCAATCGTGCCTTCTCGACGAGTTCATCGTTGGTCAACAAGTGCTCATGAAGCGCTGACCCGCACCAGTGCTGGGAATCGGCTTTCAAAGCCGATTCCCCTCAAACAAGTCCGCCACAGCGACCAAAACGTCCACACCCGCCCAGCAACCAACCGCGCACTGTCTAACAAAACGGGTACCCATCAACGGCCGATAACTCCCTACGAAGGAAACTTGTACTTGTCAGAGTCAACCAGGAACCGAACGTACTCAGGCCCCGAAATCAATGGTTTGCGCCCAGCATCTCTCACGACAGCGGCCACCACAGCAGCCACCTCCGAACGAGACAACTTGAGGCGCTTCTCTAACAATGAATCGCAAATGCCCAGTACCTCACCAATCGTGACGGGCCAAGGAATGCGCCGCCCCTTCCCTGCGTCATCCTCCGGAATCAGGCACCCAGAGACCTCCCTGACCGCCGCAACACACAACGCCTCTCTTTCCCCAGCTTCCCAAGCAACACCACGAGCCACTCCACCTTCATCAAGGAACTCACTGAACATCCTAATGCGAGCACTGGCGTCAAGAGGCCCAACGGGCAACACCAAATCAAAACGCCCAGGCCGCCTAATCGCAGCGTCAAACCTATCAATATGGTTCGTCGCAACAATCAGGACCAGTCTTCCGGAATCATGCAACCCCTGAAACCATGGCAACAGACTCCCTGTGATCAGCCTACCAATCTTCTCCTCCTCCTTCACTCTCTCAACAACAAGCTCGTCGATCTCATCCAGGAACACAACACACTTCCGCATTACCCGCATCCACCCGAACACCTCCGAAGCACGCGCAATAACATTCTCAAGCCCTCTAAGAGCGAAATCATGTGGGCCAAGCCCAATAAATGGCACGCCAATTGAATGAGCGATCGCCCTTGCAATACTCGTTTTTGAGGTACCAGGAGGTCCAAATAATATCACTGACGACCGACGCAGCTTCTTTCCAGAAGCAAATGCATCTTTCGCCTCCGCCATAAAATTACTTATCAACTTCCTATTTGCATCATCTATCACCAATCGATCAAACGTTAGCCGAGGAACGGACGTTGATGCTCCAAACACAACAAGCAAATTATCCCGGCAGATATCCTCCAGGAATCCCCGGTAGGCCGAAAGGAACTCTACCACGCAAGCGTTGTACCACGGTTCTTCGGTGCGGCGGCCCCGCCAAGGTTCGGCCATCCAAAGTGGTCCCGCCTTCTTCCCAACCTCACCGACCGGAAACCTCATTGTTCCGATAATCATATTGTATGCCGCGTTAAAATACGACTCAAGATCGGCAAATTTCCTTCTAACACTAGCCATGTCCGACGCGAGCGTAATCAGTTCAATTGGGGAAGCTGACACATGTTCCACTGCGTCGCGGTAGGCGGTCTGCGGGCCCATAGTAGCCGCCTGAGTGAACAGAGCAGAAAGGGCGATCGACGTTGCATGGTCTATTATCACGTCTTCTTCAAAGTTGCCATATAGGACTGCAGCCACCACGAAGTAACCGAGATTGAGTGCACTGTCGCGGCTATCTGGCACTGCATGGCACAGCGAAACCAACTCATGTATACTCACCCGCGTGTAGTCATTTAGCAGCTTGCGCGATCTTTTGAGCAACCTAACTACAGCCTTGTCTGACTTGCAAGATGATGGGGCTATCAGTGAAAGCGCCTTGTTCGTATCGACAACGCCAAGAGCCCTTGCCATCCTATATATGAAAAGGCCGTGGGAGTACACCCTGCCGGGAGCCTCCTGTTTGGCAACTTCACTTATGAGCGTGCCTATTCGCCTAAGTCCAGATCTGACTTTGGCCGCAATAACACGCGATGGACTGCCTGAACGGACAAGAAGGGCTATTGCCGCTGGAATCGCCACCGATGCAGCGTAGGCATTGTCTTTTGCCGATTTGCCTCTGTTGTTTCGAGATGTCCATGGGTTCAGCTCAAAGACCTGTATCAGCTGAGCGAGGCGCTGGTTGGTTAGGATTGATCTTGTCGATTCGGTTGGCAGGCGAAGGATCGCCTCTATGCACCTTGCGTGACTTACTATGCTAACCTCACTTTTTCGCGAAGTGTAACCAAACCCATCACGGTAGAAATTTTCTATTGTTCTTACGCAATCAGGCAGTAACAACGCTATTCGGATGGCTGTATCCAATCGCTCGTTCAGTTTCTCCATGCAACCCTCCAGTCCCGTCTCGGACACCGCCGCCTCGTACCGCGTGGTCATCCCATCCGCCTGCTCCTACTCGGGGGTTGGTTCTTGGCCACGTAGCCGGCGGGCCAGCACAGCGTCCGAACGTTCCGCCATCAACAGCGACCCCTGCAACGGCGGGAGCATCAGTGCACCTGCACTTCAAGTTCCGAGTGGATGTTGCACCCTCGCACACTGCCATCGGGCAGAACAGCGATCATTCCGTGCCTGGCTGGGCAAGCAGGGTCTCGCACGCACGAGCCAGCGTCACTTGGTAGGACGACTCGAAGCCGATGGTCGGAATGCGATTCGTTCAACGAGGGCTCCGCTTCGAGTGCCACAATCACTCCGCGAATCTGGTCACCTGACGGAGCCAAGCCGCCAGAGGCAGTCTGTGCGAAGGAGACGCCAATGTCGGCAACGCCCATTTCCCCAAGCATGCCGCACGTGGATACTACTTGATGACAGGTGTCGGCAAATGCCGTGATGTTGGCCTTGACCCGAATGCCTGCCGCCACGGCATTGCGAATGCCGGCCAGGACATCGCCGAAGCAGCTTCCCGGTCGAAAGCGTTCGTGCTCCTCTGGCGCGAGTGAATTCACCGTAACGTTGACCTTCCACAGTCCAGACTCTACTAGCTGTTTCACCAGCTCTATCCGAAGGAGCTCCCCGCTGGTCGACAGCGAGGTCCGATAGCCAAGCGCACTGGCCTTTGAGACGATGTCAAGAATCCCGGGATAGATGAGTGGCTCCCGGCCAGCAATCAGCAATCTCCCGACCGATGGGTACCTCCTCTTCAACACCTCCAGTACACCAAGCGCGGCCGCAACATCTTTGCAGCCAGAATACTTCATAGAGGTAAAGCAGTATGGACACCCAATGGGACACTCGTCATTTATCTGCCACACAATTTTCTTTGTGCCCATGCGCCCATAGCAGCATATTGTTTTCTCAATCATATACGCGATCCCTATCTTCGCCACAGCCTTCGCCGGGCAACGAACAAACCTTCTTGCCAACACAACACGTCACGTGTCGCGAAAGTGCCATGTCTTATGCATCACCCTCCAACAATCCAAGCATACCACCAATAATTAACAATCTTTCGTCATCCGCATTTGGTAGCAATATTGCCACGACCATGAGCGACTTCATTATCGAAAGCAATGCCTTATGTGTCTCTATCTGCTTGACTTTTCCCCATCTCCGAAACCCGTCCCGCCTTATCGGGCGATCCGGAACAGGCTGTGTCATGAAAATCATATCATATGTTTTTGTCCACTGGAAACATATGTTCGACACCACAGACGCAAGCCTGTCCCCGGTGGCTTCCGCCGCCATGGCGGTTCTCAAGTGCGCCAATATATCAGGTACCCCACGATCGCAAATCACTATTCCGTTGCCGCCGGCCATTGCTTCCACTTCCGCTTTCATCTGCTCGCCAACCAGCCATGCCGAGCTCGATGGCGTCTGGCGACTATGCAGAGGGTAGGGGCACCTCCTCGCGCTCTCCGACACCACAGATGCTCGCAATCCCGTGGCCTCCACGGCGCGCGACAATGCCGAGCACAGCGTTGTCTTCCCGGTGCAAAACGCCCCGCTGATGAGGATCTTGCAAGCGCCTTGCTGGCTACCCAAATGGGGTTCGGCCAACTTGTTGACGTCACGCGCCATGTTCCTTCCTACATCTCCGCAATTGAGTACTTCGCCATAAATGAAAGAATATCTTTGCCGAGTATTCTCCACTCATTCTTGATTCCGTGGACAGTCTCCTTCAGGCCGCGGAGTTTCCGAGAACGGAGGTACCTGCGCACCACCTCCTCGGTCACACGGAGCAGGGATGCGACCTCCCCCACGGAGTACTTGCGCTTCGGGTCAACTTTGTCTTGTTGTGTCGTCATCCTGATGACTCCTTGCTCTTGAGTGTGATCGTCAGCTACCGTCTACTCCTCAGCGGACCGGACGCTATCAGCACCAGGTGCATCGGTCAAGGGAGAGCAGTCGGCCGGCAGTGCTTCTTTGGCTGTGATTGGAAATGCGCTCTGCTGGCCCGCTTAGCCCTCCCCTCATCTGATCGCCGCTAGGTTCGGGCTATTGGGGCATGGACACATGCTCTCCTGACTGACCTATCTCCCGGGGTGAGCATACTGTGCGAACCCGCACTAGGATAGGTGACAGAATTCCGCTGGAGCGGTTGATGTCGGTTTCCCGTGGCAGAGGTTTCGCTGCAAAATCGCTGTGTTCCGCCAGTTGCGCTCAGGTCTTAGATCTGGAAAATGACTGGAAGTTTCTTGTTTTACTACGATTCTCGATGTCCAAGGTCCCTTGGTGCGGCGGCTACCCCTCATATGGAGGCAGCAGCGGTAGCGGGGGATGCGCCGCCCCGTCCCTTGCGGAATCGGCTTTGCTTCTTATCATACGTACCTTCTCGGGGTCGTTTCCGACGAGAACCAGCAACTGAGAGTCCGTCACCGCACCCAATGAGGCCAGGGAGTCCACGCCTGCTTTCAGAAGGCTCAGGTAATCAGCTCGCGAGAGACGGTTCCCGAAATACTCGGCAATCCCTACTCCTCGGACGGATACCCCAGCTTCCATCCTTGCTATGAGCCGACTGACTCGACTCTCCAACTTGAGAGTCGGATGGAGCAATTCTGCTACTCGGCACACTGTCGGCAGGATGTCGACAGTTCTGGCAGCTGCGCTCCTGATGGCTCCAGCTGCTCCATCCCATTGACCGCCGAACTGAGTAAGCATGGCCTCGATCTGAGCAATCGGCGTATCCGTTATCCACCAAAGGCATGCGACGGCACGTTTGGCTCGCCTTGTCCCGCTGTCCTCAGTGGAGAGGCGAGACATGCAATCCAGCACGTGTGCGGCTACATTCTGAGCTTCCAGTTCGGCTCTCCATGTCCCGGGCTCCTTGTACCTGCTCCGGGCGTTGACAGGGAAGTAGCAGGCGTCTAGTTCGACCGTCAACTGAGTGACGCTGACCAGCGCAGGATCGGTGATCTGTTCCACGGACATAGGAGCGAGAGTCTCCACCAGCCTGACAATGCTCTCGACTCCAACTCCAGAATGCCCCGCCGCCCAACCGAGTTCGGTGAGCTGCAACCTCCCGTCGCTCTTTGGCTTGACCAGGCCGTGTCGCTCCAAGTCTTCGATTGCCGTCTCGACGTGCTGGAGGTTCCACTCCCACATCGAGTCGGCTTGTCTTCTGCAGAACGCACCGAAACTTGTTTCAAGAAAGGCGACAACATCCTTCGGGTGCAACCCTCCGGCTCTGTCCCCCATGGCGAGCGACCTCACAACAAGCGAGCGAACATCGCAATCCCGACTATCGAGTTGCGATTCGAGCGCCTCCGGCTCACCCAACACGTAGGTTGCCCAGAATTCAAGCTCCTCCTTCGGCGTGGTTGCAAGTAAGATGGACCGTCCATGCTGGACGAAGCCGAGGCGTCCGGCGCGGCCCACGATGTTCTTGTACTCGGCCACCGAGTATGGCTGCCTCTTGCCTGCACTCGGGTGGCTCAGCCCGACGACCACCACGGCTTCGGCTGGCGTATTCACTCCCATGGCCAACGTCGTCGTAGATACCAGAACCCGGATATCGCTGTCTGGACGCCGAAACTCCTGCTCCACCAAACTGCGTTCGTCAATGTGCAAGTCCGAGGTATGAAAAGCCACTCCCCCTGCCAGCGCGTTGCGAAGCGCATTCGAGGAAACGGAGGGGTCTGCTGCCGGCAGTCGCTCCAGTGTCGCCTGAGCCGAGGGCAGCCCAAGTTCTTTGGACAGATAGCCGGCACACCCCCTTGCCTCTCCGCGTGTTTCGCGGAAAACAATGACCTGCTTCCCCTCCGAAACAAGTCTTCTCGCAAGCGGGATAATGTAGTCCTGGTTCGAGTTTTTTGAGTACAGCCTCTGCACATATCCGGATTCGACAAAATCCTCTCGATTGTCGGGATTGATGAATCGGTAGCTCCCGTCTTGCCTCAAGATCCCTTCGTCGAGGGGCACCGGACGCTCCTCCCTTCGAAGGAATCTGGCACCGAGCCACCGTTCAAGACCGTTCGTGGCTCCGATCACCGCTGAGAGGGCGATCAACTGCGGTTCAATTCCCTGAACCCTTCGACTCAGGATCAAGGTCAGCAGGAATTCGAGACCGACGCCTCTTCCTGGATCCGAAATCATCTGGACTTCATCGACCACCACAACGCCGGCCTGCAGCATGACGTGCCGGTAGCCAAGCACCACCGCAAGGAATTTCTCGTACGTCATTATGCATATGTCATATCTACCTCTCATTAAATCCGGAATGTCATCCGACCGATCACCTGTCGCCCTAATGACCTTGATCCCAAACCGCCCATACACCTTCGCAAAATACACATACTTATCACTAACAAGAGCCTTCAATGGCAAAAGGAAGATCGCACGACGTCTCTCAAGAACTGCCTTGACGGCGGCCAGCTCCCCGATCATTGTCTTGCCAGAGGATGTGGGAGCGGACACCACAAGATGCTCCCCATCCAGGAGCCCGAAGTCCTGGATGGCTGCGAGCTGCAAAGAATTCAGCGCAGGAATGTGCCCGGTCCACGATTCAATCAGGCCAGCGGGGAAGCCGGCGGTTTCCAGAGAAGAGAGTTCTCTCGTGACTCCATTTCCGTTGATATCCGGAAAGGCCATGGCAAACTGACTACCGGGGTGGAAGACCGGCCACAACAACTCCCCGTCGATTCTCCCACGCAAGGTCGGTTCCTGCAGCCCGCCCATTCGGATCGACTCGTCTTTCACACGCCTCGTCACAAACTCGAAAAGGCGGTACAGGGAGACCTTTCCCTCCTGTAGCACCTCCTCGGCACCACGCAGACCCAACATCAAATGATGAGTGAACAATCCATGTCGCAGTCTCTCGGATTCAAATGCAGGCTGATCCCCCCGTGCAGCCGTGAACACGACCCGCCCCTCTCCGGACAGAAGCCGCAGCTTCTCTTCTGCCGACGACATGTCGCGCGGCTTGCCATCAACGGCGAGCACCCTTGCACCCATGCCACCGGAGAAACAGCAATCTAGAAAGAAGAAAACCCGCCGAGACGGAATCCTGCTGAACCACTCGGTCAACAACTCGAGGGGGATCCCCGTCGCCGCCAAGTCTGCCGGGTCTGAATCGTAGGCCACGAGTTGATGAGTGCTGCTGCCGTGTCCCGAGAAAGACACCACGACGATGTCATCTTCGGAACACTTCCCGAGCCCACGCATCTCCCGCTCAATGGCCTTCCGAGTCGCTTCTTGGTCAACTAGGAGCGTAGCCGAGCCGCCCAGCGTGTCGACGGATAGTGCGTGCAGAGCCTGTGCATCGCGGACGGCTCCGCAGAGCCAGTCAATGACGGCTGAAGAGTATCTGTCTATTCCAACAAACAATCCGATGAATTTCATATGCAATAGCCAGCCGTTTTACGAGTCGACCGATCACCAGGATTGCCGCACGACACCAATAACATCATCACACAAACAACATGGCAAAAATGGCCCAATGAGAATCGCCCAGGCCTAGCGAATGGCGCCCAGTACGTTGCGTATAACGCACTTACACACGTCCCACAGACACGCCTTCCAATTTCTGCACAGCGAAGTCCTGCGTTGCCATCATCAAAACAAGCAAACACATTCCCGCCAATTTTAGTTTTTGTCATTTTTATACCTATTGACCTACCCGAAGACGAACACCCCCCATCAGGAGATTGCCTTCCAACGAACAAGTGCAATTCCTTCGTTTCTTTCCTTTCTTTTGGTGTGTACACCTGCATTCTGTCCTCCCCGGGTTATCCGGCAAGCGCGGCCCAACAACCCCGAGAGTATTCATTCACGCGTAGCATTGCAAGAAGGACTCTTCCCGCCGGCCAACTGGCAGCATGCCAGCCAATTTGCCAGTGGTTCGTTTGGGGTCTAGCGATGGCCCCGGCCGCGACCATCCTGCCACGTCCGAACTCGTCCTTTGCCAGTTGGTGAACGACTTTCCCTGCGACTAACCGTGCGCAGCCCATTGAATGCCTCCGTGTTGCGACGCTGCCGGCCGCTGTGTTCAACCATACGCAGTACGCCCCAGACGGCACTTCGCATGGCCCATATGGCGAAGCCGCCAAGCTCCATGCCACCCAATGCCACCAATGCACTTGCGAGCCCCATCGTTCACCTCCCAGTTGATTTCGTCCCGTCTCTGACGGATGTTAGTGCAACCAGCGCCCCCCTACGGCGTCATAGGCGCTACCTTCGCAAATTGTAAACTCTAAGCCAACGACACCGGCCAACCATGCTCGGAACATCCACGCTCGTTAGCAGTTCGAAGTTGCTGAGGCACGCTGGCAGTCATTCCCACTATAGTCCGATTGACCGTCATGCCGTTAGGACACTGGTCCCGCCGAATCAATGTGTCTTTCTAATTGGAACGACTGGCAAGAACCTACCCCAATACAATCATAGCACTATTGCAGCACTGAAACAATTGGCCCGTTCAATAACTCGACAAACAATTCCTCTACGCAAAAACTAATAGCATCCACTCATGCGTACCACATGCGCTCTCGCCGCGTCATGCTCACACCCGCAGCCGAGCAGCGAAGCCCCTTTCCAGAAAAGGGGCTCGTGGAGAGGACGCTCACGGAAGGAAAAACCTCATTTCCTGTCTCCCTGCCTCTCCCCGACGCTGACTTCTTCCCTAATTGACTTCAGCGCCTCTTCGGCCCAGGAAGCCAACACCTGTCCGTCGCCGTCACCTCTCGAAGCCTCTCCCTCTTGTGCTTTTGCCAAACGGCTCTCAGACTGCAACCCCTCGGTCTGGCAATACGGCTCTATCTCGAACACGCCCGACCTGGGCGAGGCGAAACGCTCAACAAGCTTCTTCAGGCTCCCCCTTGTATCGAACACCTTCGCCTTCCCGCCAATTCTCTTGAAAACGCAGCGAGATGCCTCTTGTGTCGGGATTCCGCCACAGGCGAAGTAGCCCGACAAGGTCTCGGCCTTCATGTCAGAGACTACCTGGATTACGCCGATATCATCCTCTATCCCGACCGTAGATCGAACCGCAATTGATATCTTCCTGTCGGACGAATACCCGGCAATGTTGTATTTATCGTTAGATCGACTGACTGCGAGCACCTTGACTGCGGCACCAGTACATACATTAACCATCCCAACCCTATGCATTATACCAGATATACGCCATCCCGATTGCCAGCATCTAAACACTAATGCTTCTATCTCGCACGTCGATCGCCGAATCAAGACAAGGTAGTCGCCAGAATAGGCGGCTCTGGCCCATCGCACCCGCCCAACGACACCCCGGGTCCCCTCCGCCACCACAACGGAGACGATTGCCGAAGCAAGCATCTGCACCCACTGGCTATCGATTAACATCGCCCTCCCCCCAGCTCAGCCGCACATCCTGGCTTGGTAAGACGCAACGCATCCCACCCCAGGGCACCTCTATGTGAATCGTCCCAGCACCAGCAAATGATAAGCATCTTCACGCCACCAGCAAGAAAGATGGTCGGTCTCTGAACGGTCCGAAGCCGCCTGGCCACAACCCATCCTGCAGCATTGTACCACGACGGACACCTGCGCAGGCGCCACCACTATATCCCGTGGTGCGCACTGCCCTCCCCTACCACATCCTGTGGGGCCGTGACAACGGCTCCTGCAGCTTGTTTTCCATCCAGGCAGACCGCCTAGTCAACTAGGCAACTCGCCATAATTCGCCGTTATCATTCGGCTTTTTTCTCTGCCGCTACCTCAATGTGCGATCGCTCTGCGATCTCCTCGGGTGGTTCGATTGCTTGCCTTGCCGCCGCGGCTGGCAGTGCCATGATTCACGCAGGATTAGACGCTACGTGCGGATGGGCACACAAGCAGCAGCCGCTGCGTGAGGCGGGTGCGGCGGGTTCGACGGTGATGGGCGCTGGTTTCCATCGTGGTCTGGGCCAAGGGCGAGGAGCGCTCCCGACTTGTGCGGACGAGGGCGCAAAGCGTTCATCTGTGAACTTGACCGACCTCATTGCCTCACCGCCCCCCCAACTCTCACGTTCTCGCGCGTGCGCGAGACCCCCTGCCGGGGCTTCCTGTCGAGAACTCGTCGCGAAAAGTCCAGGTTCCGCTCGGAAACAGCTGTGCTCGGTCCGTAGCCATGACGCGACCGGACGGGTTTTGCGGACCACGGGCATGGGACAAGCTATGGTTCACTCTCGCCAAACGGGTGAGGCAAGAAATCGAAGTCAGAAGCGGCCACCCAAGAATCGCCCGCCCTCCGCAGACCACCAACAACAAGTGGGCGGCCATCGCACACTTGAACAACGCTATGATCCACACGTGGATCATCCCACTTTGGCCAAGCGCTACTGTGCTTGGAAAGCCACCAGCCGCCCTGGTAGTAGAATACGTCCGTCGCAGCGATGGGCTGTCCAAATACAGCCTCCCATGGCGCGACCCCACCCGATTCAATTACACAGTCAACGGACTGAAAACCAGACCTAACGTATCCATGATGAACAGCAGAACCCAACTCCTGCACCGATACAAACGAAAACGCATGCCCCAATCGATCTGGCCCGTCGCCATAACACCAATTCGCATTCAGAGCTAGACTGTCCCCGCTGAATACTCGACATTCAGCTGTCTCCTCGTGCCGAGCGAAACCGCACACCGGCTCTCCATCTGCAGTTGCGTGGAGAAGATCCGTAAACCCACTCGGAGTACCAGGAAAACCTAGGCTCAGCAACGGTGCCTTGAACGCGTTGAGATGACACCCATCGGAGTCCTCTGCGTCACAGAGACACCGTTCTACTCTCTCCCCCACTTGCTCCCCTTCAATGCGGTACAGTTCAACAAGGCCCACGGCCTTGTTGCCATCGTCCAAGCCGCCGACAACAGCGACCCAAAAGCCCAACTCCTCACCCTGCTCAGACTTGATGACAGCAGTAGAATGGTGGCTACGGCCCTGTGCAAGGTTCCCAGTCTGGATTGTGCCCGCCTCTCGTGTCCAGAGCTCCCACGTTCCGAACCCCGAACCGATTCCGCCAGCAACGAAAAAAGCGCCCAATGACGGGATCCACAAGGCCGAATGATACATTCGCGTCCCCGCCATGTCTGGCCCGACCACGAAACGTCCCATAGTACGGTCGTACACTTCCACGGTCTGAAGCGGAGAATGCAGGGAATTCATTCCGCCAAACACATAGAACCTATCATTATTCAAACTCGTACTGGCAGAAAAAGCGCGAGCGCCCAGTTCTAACCCGGGCAACGCCGTAGATGTAAAAGCCCCGCCAACCTCATCAATCTCTATTACTTGCCCGTGTACGGACTGTACACATTCCGGTAACCACCATTGCAAACACCCAGGTACAACATCGGCCCCGCCCCCGATGACGACCCTGCACCCCACAAGGCTGCCAACAGCACTCCCCCAGAGTGGATATGCTGCACTCTCAGGGACCGACGCCCGTGGAGCGCATGTCGGCCTATCATCCAGAACAAGGCAGACAGACTCTTCACGACACACATCCCACCGGGAACACGGAAGTCCATTCTTCAGACTTCGAGGACGTACACATTCTCCACCGCTTACAACTCTATTGCACAGAAACGGCCCGGGGCATTCACCGTCTCCCGCGCAACTCTGAGGGGGGCTGAACACCACAGAATCGCTCAATCCAGCCGAACGGTCACACGCGACGACCCAGCCGACGAGAAACAACAGTCCCCCGAAACCGCCAAACAGCCCCCATCTGGTCAACGTGACTTCTGGTGCGTGCCACCTGCATGCGATTGCCTTCATCTGACTCGTGTTTCGCCCTTTTTCGTGAGCGGGTGAGGTCTCCGGACACGGCCTCCCGCGCGATGGTCGGTTAGTCGAACTCGCCATCGCGGGAGGGAAGCCATGTCCGGAGACCTTCTTGCCACATTGCTCGCCTTTCTCCAAGTGTTTCGTCCGGCGTTGACTGAGCCGGGGTACCGCAACATGCTGGTCGTGTTCGCCGGGTGGGTGCGCACAAGCGGATTGCACGCGATGACCGAGGCCCTGGTGGTCACGGGGGTCTCGGGGCGGCGACATCACGAGGCATTCCACCGTTTCTTCTCGCGTGGCACGTGGAGCCCCGACGAGTTGGCCCGGCTCCTCTTCGTGTGCGTGCTCCGGCTCCTGCCGGACGGCTCTCCGATCCTTGCGGCAGTGGACGACACGCTCGCCCCGAAGAGCGGGCCGCATGTGTTCGGGATCGGCAATCATCTCGACCCGGTCCGGTCCACCCAGCGGGTTCGGATCTTCTGCTTCGGCCACTGCTGGGTCGTGCTCGCCATCATCGTGCCACTGCCGTTCTCGCAGCGCACATGGGCGCTGCCGCTGCTGTTCCGGCTTCACCGCAGCAAGAAGGAGTGCGCCGCTCACGATGCGATCTACCGGAAGAAGACGGAACTCGTCCGGGGGATGCTGGACGTGCTTGGCGGGTGGGTGGGCGACCGGCAGGTTCGCCTGACCGCCGATTCTGCATACTGCAATGCCACGGTGACCAGGGGCCTGGCTGACAACTTCCGGCTCTACGGGGCCATGCGTCCGGATGCGGTCCTCTCCGCCCCGCCCCCGGAACGAACCCGCACCTCTGGCCGCCCCCGCATCCGTGGCGAGCGCCTCCCGACTCCCGAGGCCCTGGCCAAAGACCCTCGAATCCCGTGGATCGGCTACCACGTCATGCTTCGCGGCAGATTCCAGGTCGTCCGCTCCAAGACCCTGTGCGCCCAGTGGTACCGCGCCTGCGGCGTTCGTCTGCTTCGCATCGTCGTCGTCCGGATCGACGAAGGAGCCATCGGGTTGCGCGTCTTCTTCTCCATGAACCCGGACGCCGCGGTGGAAGAGGTTCTGGAGGGCTATGCCGAGCGCTGGGGAATCGAAACCTGCTCTCGCAACCTGAAGCAGCTCCTCGGATTCGCAGATTCCTGCGCGCGCAAGGCTCAGGCCGTGGCGCGAATCGCCCCCTTCGTCGGCCTCATCTAAACGCCCCTCGTCCTCCGGTACGCACAGTGCGCTCGGGGTACCCCGGCAGCGGCCTTCCCCATCCGGCCGTGATACGGAGGCAAAGTCGGGCCGTCCTTCGCCGATGTCCTCCGCTCGGCCCAGCGAGTCCTGGCCACCGCCGACATTCTTGATCCAGACTCTGTTCTCACCAACTTGCAAGAAATCCCTCACGCCTCAGCAACTGCTCGGTCTACCCGCATCCCGGCCACCGGATAACGGCGAAACACGAGTCTGAGCCTCCGTCAACGCATCACAACCACCACAAGAAAGACAACAGACCGGCGCCAACCGCACGGGGAGACGCCAAAGCGAACGGCATTGCATCCCAAAAAGCCGATCTGTCTTCCTCCCGTCCAGGTTTGAAGCGCCTCCTGTGAGTCTTCGGTCCGCATCCTCGCAACCCTCAAAGCCGCACGAGCGCCATCGATCAGCCTCGTCTCGTTCCAACGCCAGCATAGCCAGTCGGCCTGACGGCACCAAGCGAGATCGGCGGGCTTCCCAGGGCGGCCTCGCCGCCGGGCATTCATTCAATTCAACGGCCGCGCAGGACCAAACTTGACTGGTCCAGCCAAGATGACCATGCCGAACGCCGGCCACCCGCCATCTTCCTGGAGGTCGACCATCGGGGGGCCGGAAAGCCGTTCGAACGGTCAAGGTTGGGCCAGGCCGCCATGTGCGCAACCTCCTTTCTGCGGCCTCACCGGCAGTCGAGGACGGCCCGCCCGTTGGCATCGGCACCCCACGCCGTGGTGCCCTTGAGGACACCACCCTCCTCAATCGCATTACAGCTCGATCATATTCTAGTGCTACGTCCACAACATTCATTCCGAACGACCGTCCGGATCACGGCGCTCACCCCACTCACCCTTCTGGATCTTTGTGCAACCGAAAGCCAATAAACGGCTTCGTTGGCCACTCAACACCACCATCTTCGGAATCCAATTCGTAATCAGGAGTCGAAACCATGAGATAATACCCATCGGACTTCATCGCACAAACGGCTGCACCCACCACATAACCTCCAGTCTTGCTAAACCACTCGTCAGCGCCGAACACTGCTTTTGTTGCTACCCCCGTAGCGACCCCACCGGGAAAATACCCGCTGCCAAAACACTCTATTCTGTTGTAAATTTCTATGCTGTCTTCCCCGATTCTGATTGCCCACTCGTCGTTCTGCATTATGCCAAACCACCCCCCAATACCAGCAGCCGCAAACTCAAAAGACAGGAATTTTTCTGCCTCAACCGTAATCCCCACAAGCGCACTTCCAACGTTCTCAATCACTAGTTTTCGTGCTGCAACTTCCGCAACGGATGCATCCCGCGTCGAAAACGTCAATACGCCAGAACAGAATAGCCCACATCGACAATTCGAGGAATGATGGGGATCCGTCATTACCTGAATCCGTCCAACGACCTCTTTATCGATTGCGCAGCTAAGGGCGGTATAAGCAACGTCTTCGTCGACATCCGAGGAATCATAGGCTCGCAAGCTTAGGTTGGCCCCATCAGAGCTGTTGAATGCCGCCACCAGAATTCCCGCCTTGTCGGCCATCTTCACCGCAGGATAGCGAACGACAACATGGCTCGCCTGCGTTGCCGTAAAATACAGTTGGTTAACTGTCTGGATATCTTGCGCGGTCATTGTAGGTACTCCCAGTTTAGTTGCCCCCAACAGTTGGTCCCAATCCAGCGCCACATCCCGAAACAAAACACATATAGCCTGCGGATCTCGCCGTCTCTGCAAACGCGAATCTCCCCCTCCTTTCCCTTTTCAGGCGGCTTAGGCTCAGGCCCCGTGGAAACGGAATCCGGAACTTCATTACTGAACCTTGTTACAAGTCTATTAACAAAGGAAGCGCCCTGGAAGCACGTGGTCTCCTCCGTGAACACGAAATCCCCAGATTTGCGCCAATCGCTATCCCTTAACCGGAACCACGCGGTTGCGTCTTGTCCACCGAGGGAACGGAAAACAATGGCACGGTCAAACCACTCTGGAAGTCCAGAGATGTGCGAATAGGTATTAAATACAGCCTCTGCCTTTGGGCGGAAAACCACGCAACCCTGCTTGTCATCGGATGTCCCCGCGCCATCTGCCACCAAGCGTAGTCTGCCCTGAGCAGCAAAGAAACCCGAACCCACGGAAAGCGCTGCTATTGTGGTAGCAGGGTTTCCAATCGTGAGATGGGCTCCCGCCGAACTGGAGCTCCAACTGGCAATCGTGCCGCCATGGCAGCGCACCTCGAACTCCTTCTTGGCCCAAAAGAGCAAGTGACAGTGTGAACCCAGAACTAGCGGCCAAAGAGTCTTCGTCTGCGCAGCCTCAAGGCTGGTCACTTCGTGCTCGGAGGCCAGTGCCGTAAAGAGGATATACTGCTTCACAAAGGTCCCCATCTCAACCTCCAATCACTTCCAGCCATTCCACCATTTGATAACCCATCCCAAATCGTCACACCACGCGATTGCGTTCGCCCCATAGTTGTTCATGAAAAGAACGGTCCCAGGCAGTGCGTCCTGCGGAAGGAGCTCCTCTGGATCATAGTGGGTGGGAAGAACAATGGGCGACGCGATGAAAAGGTTTGGCTTCATGTTATAATCTGGTTGGATATACTCCATTGAGCGATAAAAAACAGAAAGGCTATCGCGAATTCTCGCAGCCTGCTTTCCGTTAACCAGGAAATCCACAAAAGAATCCGCCCAGGGGGGCGGTGGGTCGAGAGGATTGATGTGGGTGATGCCACCACTCTTGTCTCCATAAAAAGGAAGGTGGACCTCTATTTTTTTTGCCGCCCTAACAACGAGATCTCCAGTCTGAGCCACGACCTCGCCCTGTATGGGGGATGGGTAGGTTGTCTTGATGGTAACTTTGCTTTGCGACTGGATGGTAGAGTATGTAATGTCGGAAGAGTCCACAAACAAGGGCTGCGTTTCGAGCCGGATTGTTCCTTTGTGTGATTGTGTGGTGGCAGAGAAGGAGGTGGACGCGAATTGCAGAACGGATTGTCCTTGCGTGGTGTTGCCCACGCAAATGGCGACCACCCGAGGCGAGGCACCACCGACCACGTTCGCTTCGATCTGTGCGCGACTTCGAAACAAAAGGGGCCCCTCAGCTCCCTTTGCCTGAGTAATGACTGACTCGTAGGCCGACGAGACAAAAGTGAACGTATTCTCAGTATACCAGTTCCCAGCGCTATCCACTGGCATGATCCGTCTCCCTACTTTGGAGTGCTCTCAGGCCGATGTGCCTGAGAGGTGCCTCTCGAATCATCAGATGTCACCATGGAAGTGACGACGGCCGTGCCGCTTGCCAGGTCGACCTCCCAAGTACCTGGAGCGCCATATTTGTTGGCGAGGAAGGAGTAGTAGTTCTGCTCTTGGACCTCGTGGAGTTTGAGGGCCAATTCTGCGCTGCGGAGTTCAGCTGACAGGGCACGTTTCGTGGCGGAAAACACCTGTAGTTGGCAGACATCGGTTTGGTCCAGTGCTACTTTGTGAGGGGCGGTCAGGCCACTAGACCCGCTATTGCACACAACACTGCTTGGCTTATTCTCACTGTCAAATGTTTTACTCACCTAAATCCTCCACGTTCGATGGCGCTGCTTGGCGTACCTGGTTCCAGATTCCAAGGAGAATGGCAGGTGCCAGGAGGTTACCCAAGTGCGCCTCCGTGACTGGTCGCCCGATCCATGGACTCGGTCAGGGAGTCGCCCGGACCGAGGCGCTCACAAGACATTGACCTCAATCCTGAACCCCGTTTCCCAGTTGGCCGCCGGCCGAGCGATCTTCCACCGGAGGAAGCGCTGGAACTTGTCCGTCGCCGCCTCGGTGGAGGAGAAGTACTTGGTCGTGTTCGTCGAGGCCGTAAAGTCCGCAATGCTCGTCCACGGCCCTTCGGGCATGACCGCCGTCTGGATGGACAGGGTGCAGTTCGTGTGCGTGAGCACCTGGATGCAGATGACCGCTTCCTTGAGGGATTCGGCATCGACCCAGGTGTCCCGCCTCTGGATGATCTCCTCCGTCGACCCCGAAGTACCCCTCAGCGTCGTCCACGGCGCCATCTCGTAAGTCTGTCCCATGAGATTCCTCCCTCATCCGGGGCTCTACCACCGTCCCGGCTTGTCCAAGTCCAATCCCGCCAAGGGGCTACGCCTTGCGGGGGGCCAGCTTCGCATCGCTCATCGCCCCGGAGGTCACCATGAGCTGGAAGCAGACCTCCCACGGGTTGGCGGCATGCCCGTCGACCCGCCACCGCACGTACCGCCCGAACGTCATGGCCCCGCCTTCCGAGGACATCACGAGCATGTTGTACGTCGCAGCGGTCAGCATTGCACACTGCATCCACGGCCCCTCCCGTGAGAGAGCCGCCTCGATGACCAGCGTGGCGTTCGTC
>Ga0233425_10004714_pt1 | contig 22498 bp, 17 predicted proteins | sample Watercolumn_Towu_2_FD_181712 | JGI IMG/M metagenome (GOLD analysis project Ga0233425, IMG submission 181712) | Freshwater microbial communities from Lake Towuti, South Sulawesi, Indonesia - Watercolumn_Towuti2014_140_MG | ecosystem: Environmental > Aquatic > Freshwater > Lake | place... | reverse complement strand
CGAATTTTCTTATGCGTTTCACGGGCGCGGGCCATGCCGAAAGCATGGCGACAAACGCCGCCTGTTCGAACGGCCAAATTGCGCGACGCAACGCGACGCGCGCGGCGTCGAAGGAAAAGAAAGCGAAGGCAACGAACGCGCATATTCGACAACAGTACGCGATCGATTTTCATAGGCGAACGTGGAGCGATCTTTGTTCACATTCCGATTCCAATCCCGCGTGCCCGCGTAAAATCCCAAGAGATGCCAGAATCACGAACGACGCCGCTGATCTGCCGTCCGAGACGCTCGTCCATGACGGGCCGCCAAGGGACGAGCGCGAACTCGTAGGCGTTCTCGATGATGTGCTCTGAGCGCGACGTGATGGACGCGCCCGTCTCCGCGTGCTGCTTTCGACACTCCCGTCCCCCTCCGAAAGGCAACACGATGTCTTTTTTGTCCACCAGTGCATCGAGAATCCGCGCCGAATTCATTCGCGCTCCCGGCCCTCGGTTCGCGCCAGCCTTTGTGCTCGCGGACGCAGGCAGCCCCCTAACGCATATCTTTGCGCGCCGACAGACCGACTCTGACGCTGTCGAGCATCTTCATCCCGAGGACGGTTTCGTTCGCTCCGCCTGCTTCGGTCCAGGACGCGAAGAATCCGTTTCTCGTCGCGACGACGCGCGGATGCGACGCCGACTTGCCGAGAGATGAAAGCCGCTTCGGTTCGGACCAGAGTACGCCGCCGTCCCGCGAAAACACGGCGTAAACCGCTTGCGTGCCGTCGTTGATTTCGGGATCGACCATGTCGAAAACGGCGGCGAGACGGCCCCCTCTTGTGACGGCGACGTCGCCGTGCGTCGCCGAGGCGTCGCCGAGGCGGGCGGGCGCCGTCCAGTTCCGTCCCCCGTCGTTGGATTTCAGATAATAGAGGCCGGCGCTTTCCCGCTTGCGCGTGCCGACAATAGCGTGCATCGCGCGTTCCTTGCCGCGCGCGTGGATCGCGAGGCCGCCGCCGATATGCGGGCAGCCGGGGAAGTCCCAGTTGAAGGCGCCGACCGTGGCGAGCCGCGTCCACTGGCGCGTTGCGCTGTCGACGACGCCGATCGACATGTCCGAGGGCTGCTTATCGCGATAGAGCACGAAGAAATCGCCGCGATCGTCGACCCTCCCCAGGCTCCAGCAGCAGGCGCAGGTCACGTTGTCCAAAGTGACGTTTTTCGCCCAGGTGACGCCGCCGTCCGTCGAATAGGCGTAACGCAGCCCCTGCGCGCCCTTCACGGGAACGGGACCGTCGCGGCTGTCGAGCCAGGCGGCGTGCCATGATTTCCCGTCCGACGCGAGGGTGAGAAAAGCGTGCGGGCCTGCGCCCCAATCGGCCGGTCCCTGCGCCGGCGTCCAGGTTTTTCCGCCGTCGATCGAGCGCGCGGAGGCCATGGGGCCGGCGCCATGCCGGTTGGTCTCGTTCCTGCTGGTCCAGACCGCGACGAGGGTCTTTCCCCATGCGGCGATGCGCGCGTCCGAACCGCGCTGAACCGAAGGAGCCGAACCGGGCGGACCTGGGATCTCGACTTCCTTCGACCAAGTCTTGCCACTGTCCGTCGAGGCCTGATGCCACAGCGAGGCGCGCCCGTCGTGCGCCCTGCCCGTCAGGAGTTGCAGCCGGTCGCCGTCCGCGACGATGTCCAGACTGGTCACGCCGTTGGAAACGCGCGTCATCCTATGCTGCGCGTGACCGCCGCCGTCGGGCGCGGCCCCCTCGCCGCCCTGCGCAGCCGGCCCGGGCCGCGCCGCGCCGACCGCCGGAGCGGCCGCGCCCTGTTCCGCGCAAAGCGGACTCGGGTTCAACAGCGCCGCGCCCGCCGCGACAGCCGCGGCGACGCCGAGTGAACGATACAGAATGAAGAAGTCCGTGGAGCCGAATGCGCGCATCTTGGCCTCCTCTCGAAACATTAAAGGGTTCATGCTCCCCCGGGGCGAGGGGCGTCAACCTTTGGCGCAACCATCGCCCCCGATCACCCTGCCCGCCGGCGGCGCAGCCAAAGCTGGCCCAGCTCCCATGCGACGCCCGCCGCGAAGCTGCCTGCGATGATCGCGTAGAGGCCGTATTGTGGGCGCGGCGCAGCCGGTTGCTCCGCTTCCTGTTTTTCGAGCTTGACGCCCTTGACCTGTTCGCTCGGCGCAGGGGGAGCGACGGCGGTCTCCTGCGCTTTCGCCTGCGCTTTCGCCGCCGCAGCCGGAGCGGCGTCCGCGAGGAGACCGAAGCCTTGCGCCCTGGCCTTCACGAATTCGGCGAACTTCTCGTTGCCGACGTGAAGATCGTGGGTCTTCGCGATCTCCTGGTGCGTTTCGACCAGCGTGCGCACCACATCCTCTGGAGCGTCCCAATAGCCTTTGCGCACGGCTTCGAGCATCCGTTCCGAGAGCTGCGCGAGCGCCGCCGGATGGTTTTTCCTGAAATATTCCTTGAGGCCCAGATTGTATTTGTCCTTGACGTAGACCTCGTAGAATTCATTCCATTGGTCGGCGCGAACGCTCGATTTGTCCATCACGTTCCAGCCCCAGAAATTGTTGAGGCTGTCGACCATCTTGTTGGCGCCGGAATAGCGCTCCTTCATCAGTCCTTCGATGTAGCGCGGATGGAACATGCGCGCGCGCAGCTCCTGACTCACAGCCTCCGCGACCGTCTGGGTCTTGAAGTCCCGCGTATTGGTGAGGTCCGACAGGAATAGCGATGGCGTCTTGCCGTCGAGATGACGCACCGCGAGTCCGATTCCACCGAGATATTCGAAGAAGTGATCGAGACCGACGATGCCGATGGAGTTGCTCGAACGGGAGAGAACGCCCGCCTTGGTTCCACGCAGCGCTTCGGCGAAGAGATTCATGCCTTCGATCCGAACGCTGTGCAGATCCGGTTCGAGGCCATAGGCATAGCTCAGCCGGTCGAGATAGACCTCGGCGAGCGCATTGTCCTTGTCCCATGCGCCGGAAGCCACTGTCGCCTGCGGCAGTTTGCTGCCATAGACGCCGCTTTCATTGCCGAAGAGCCGAACACGAGCGAGGCGCCGTGCGCGATCCTCCGGCAAGCCTTTGGCAAGCAGCGCTTGCAGAGTCTTCTCGACATTGAGGGCGACGGGATTGTCCTGCTCGTCCTTTAACGCCGCAATCTTGTTCACGGCGCCTTGCAGAAGCTGCATCAGCTCCGGAAGATTGTCGCGATAGCCGCCGGTAATCTGCAGAACCGTATCGACGCGCGGCCGATCGAGCTTGTCGCGCGGAATGACATTGACGCCGGTGACGTCGCCGCGCTGGTTCCATGCCGGCTCCACGCCCAGCATGTAGAGGATCTGCGCTTCAACGACGCCGAAATGGTTGATCGTCTCAGGCTGCCACAGCGAGAAGGCGACCTTGTCCGGATAAGCGCCCTTATCCGTCTTGTATTTTTCCATCAGATCGCGCGCGAGCTTCGAGCCGGCCTCCCACGCGGCTTTCGTCGGGATCTTGCGCGGGTCGAACGCATAGAGGTTGCGTCCCGTGGGAATCGACGCCGGGTTGCGCAACGGATCGTTGCCGGTCGATGTCGGGATCGCGCCGCCGCCAAGCGCCTTGACGAGACTCTGCAACTCCATCGGATGGGTGAAGTTCTCGTAATGCCTGCGCGCTTCCTCAAGGAAGGGCCGCGCCTTTTCAGGGAAGGCGGTCAAATCTTCCTTGTCGAGAACCGCGCGGCGTAGCGCGATGAAAACCTCATCCTTTTCCAGCTTGTCATATTGCTGACTCGTCAGCAGACTTGGACTCTTGCCGAAGGCCTTGATGTAGTCGGGCGGCAACATCTGGATAATGGTGAGCAGTATCTTGTCCGGCTCGGCGAGCTTGCCGAAGGTGCGAAAGCCAAGCGGCTGCGGCATTCCCGCCATCGAGTGCAGGAACTTGTCGACGCCTTTAAGAAACTTTTCCTCGTCGGCGGCGATGGACGCTTCGTCCATGCCAATGTCCTTCATGACATTGGTCTTCTTCGCCCTCTCGATGATCTGCTTCGCCAGCGTCGCCTTCATCAATCCGGGCGTCGCCGCCTCGTGCTGATTCATCAGCTCGTGGAGTTCCGTCAGTTCGCCGTAGAGGCCCGACGGCGCGAAAGGCGGTTCGTCATGCGAGATCGTTACCGCGCGACCCCGACGGCGCGCGATGATCGCTTCGCCGGGATCGTGCACCGCGTACGGATAGATCAGCGGCACATTGCCGATCGTCGTCTGCGTGTCGTCATAGACCGAAGGCGCGCGCTCCTTGCCGACGGAGAATTCCTGCGTGCCATGCGTGCCGATATGAAGGATCGCGTCGACCTTCTCTTTGTGCACGAGGTCGTAATACACCGCGCGATAGGCGTGGTGCAGCGGCCGCTTCTTGTCGTGGAGAATGTCAGCTTCCTCGGAACGGCGGGCGCCGCGCAATGGTTGCGGTAGAACGAGAAGATTGCCAAGCTTCCAGCGGGGCACGATAAAATCGAGTCGAACGCCGTCCTTGAGCGTCAGATAGGTTTTCTCCGGCTTTTCCCAGCCTTCGGAAATCTGCTTTTGAGTCTCGGCCGGCAATTTGGCGATGAACGCCTTGTATTCGGCCACCGGCACGCGCTCGGCGAGGCCGGAATCAACGAGTTTGCGCAGCTCCGCGTCGTCCTTCGTGCGGTAGTAAGGCCGCAGCAGCTTCTTGATGTTTTCGATCGCCGTCCGCTCGTCGATCTGCGGAATGTCGTAGCCTTCGGCGCGCAGCGTGCGCACCATTTCGACGAGGCTGGCCGGAATGTTCAGATAGGAGGCCGAGAAGTTCTCTTCGCCCTCGGGCGAGTTCCAGACCAGCGCCGCGAGTTTCTTGTCCTTATTGGGCTTGTGCCGAAGGTTGGCCTGCGCAAGCGCCCGCACGACGAGCGCCTCCGCCTGTTCCGGAATGGCGACGAGCTGTTCGTCACCGCCGCGCCGCTTGGCGGCAACCAGCGTATTGTCGATGCGGCCGGCCATTTCCGGCAAAGTGTAGTAGACGCCCATGCGGAAGACGGGCATGCCCTCTTCGCTCTTGCGCCACTCGTCCTCATAGCCCGTGCCATAGGTCATCGCCTGAATGATTTGACCGGGAAATTTTTCGGCGAGCTTCTTTTGCTTGTCGACCGATCCATAGAGACCGGTGAAGCTGATCATCACATCGGGTAAAAACCTGTCGCCTTGCGACAAGAGCGGCAGCACATCCTGGCCGTCATTCGGATCCCAGAAGGGCAGCGCGAAGGCGCCCTTCTTCTCGATCCGGCGAATGATATCGTCGATATGAAACGACGCGTCATTGGCAAGCTCGATACGGTGAAAGCCGACGGCGACGATCTTCTGGTCGGGCTTGGGCGCGCGCCATTTTAGATAGTCCGCGAGCGAAGCAAAGGACTTGTTGGGCGCGTCGGGATGGTAGATCCCCGCTTCCGGCATGATGATCGGTTCCGCGCCCTTCTTGCCGGGCTTGCCGAAAATGTCGCTACGGATGTAATCGGCAAGATAGGTTTCGTTCTTTGCGCCGCCATTGCGCATATAGGCCATGACGCGCTCGCATTGTTCCGGCGTCAGGCCGCGCGTGAGATCGGGCCGCTTCCACATGGCGCCGCCCCAGACGCGTCCGTCGAAATTGGCAAGCAGCGGTTCGATTTTCCCGAGTAGTATTGGGAAGGTCGATTCCATCACCCAGTCGAACATCACGAGATCTCGGCCTTCGAGCTTTTTGCGGATCGCGCTTTCGTCGAGGAGGTCGACGAAAACATAGTCGAGGTCGACGCCATGTTCGCGCGCGAGCTTCTCCATTAGCTTGCCCTTGGCCGGGCTCGACGGTTCACGCGCGAAGATCACGACCGATGGCCGACCCTGCACGGGCTTTGCAACGAAGGGCCGGACCTCGATCGGCTTCGCCTCCGGGGCGCTGTCAGCCCCACGCGTCCACGCCGGACGTCCGCCGCCGTCGGACGGCATTCCCGCAGGACGGCCCATGCCGCCGGGACCGCCTGTCGCTTCATTCGGCGCACTCGTCGGACGTTGCGCGCTGCTGTTGGCGCTTTGCGGCGGCCCTCCGGGTCGCCCTTGCGATTCGGCTGAGCCAGAAGCAAGGACAGCGATCGAGACGAGCGCGAGAACGGTGGTCGCGAGTTTGAAGCGAGAGAACGCCGACATCTTGATGCTCCATACTGTAAGCAGTTCTTGTCCTGGAACGACGCGCGCCGCCGAGACCGCGCGCGCCGGTTGGAATCAATCCGTCAAGGCTACGGGCCGAACCCATTGCGCGACGTTCGGCAAACCCGCTTCGTCGCCGGCGAAGAAGATGGCGTTGCCGCCTTTCTGTCCGTCTTCGAACTTGTAGCGCATGGATGCGAAGAACGTTCGGCCGTTCACCTCTCGGCTGTGGAAATTCCCGATGTTGTTGACGCCGAGATCGAAGGTGAAGCGGTCATTCCACTTGTAATTGGCCTTTGCGTCGACGGAGAAAAGACGATGCTGCTGCGCAAAGGATTGCACGAGCCCGCAGCACGCCACGTCATTGTTGGAGGTTGTCTGCCACGCGAGCGCGGCCCATCTGACGTTAGCGCTGAACGACCAGCGGTCGTCGGGGGTGAAAGTGAAACCAGCTTTCCAGCGCCAATTGGGCAAGCCGGGAACTCGTTTTCCACTTTGATTCAGCAGCCAGCAGTCTTGGGAGGAGTTGGGATTTAGGTTGCACGTTCCTGGAACCCAGTCGGGATTGGAGACGATGTGCGAATTGAGGTAGACGGCGCTGGCGTAAACATCCAGACCTTCGAGCAACACGTTGTTCTTGCGAAGATCGATCTCGACGCCGGTGTTGCGCACAAGCCGAATGTTCGCCGGGCCTGTCGCCGGCGCCAGCGCCCCGGGTATAGGAATAAGCTGACTGACAATGAAGTCGCGGACATCGTCGTGGAACAGCGAGACCCGCATCGCGCCCCCCGAGCGGAAGTGGCGCAGGAAGGTCAGCTCCTTGTTGAGCGAGACCTCCGGCCGCAATCCGGGATTTGGGTTGACCGATTGGGAAAAGCCTTGCGGGGTGCTGAGCGCATAGAGTTCCGAGACGACCGGGAAGCGGTTGGCCATGCCGACGGCTCCAGATATCGTCCAGTCGTCGTTTGGTTCCCACTCCAGCACGGCCTTGGGCGAGACGCGCGTATGGACGCGGTAAGGCTGGTAGATCGGCGTGCCGAGGCTCGTTAGGGTCGCCCCCGACGCAGCCGCTGTGTTGGACTGGTTAAAGCCGTCCGAGGCCACCCAATGCTCGCCGCGGACTCCCGCCGTGAACTTGAAGCCGGGATGAAACCGCCAGACCTCTTGAAGCCACAGGGCCTGCGTGCGCGTCGTGCCGATGGCGATCGTCGTATAGAGGTTGCCGATGTTCGACCGCTGGCCCGAAGCCCAGCTTAACGATTGGAGCGTCGGCCCGATAATGTGCGCCTGATCCCCGTAAAGACCGAAACTGACTTCATGGGCGCCCTTTGGGCCAAAGGGACGATAGATTCCCTTAAGGTCGAGCGTTCCCCACCAGTCGCCCGTCTCTTTACGAACAAGGCCTGTCGATGTAAAGCCGCCGATCGGATTGGCCGCCGTAGTTCCAACGTTTGAGAGCGGCGTGTTCCACACATCGTGCATCAAATAGAAATGCGAGGCCGCCAGATCGAAATCGAAAACGCCGCCTGTGTTTTGACGCAGCGACAAGGCATTGACGAGCACGCTGTTCTGATGCCGCCCGTAGAACGAGGCGAAGTTGCCGTAGCCGGTCGGATTTTGGTTCGTCCTCGGCCCGAACCATGTGTACCAGCGATTGTTGTTGTTCGAGTACCGCGTCTCGCCATACACGTTCCGGTCTTCGGTGAAGACGCCCACCGTGTGGGCAAGCCGTAGCGTCGGCGTGAAGTCGTAGGCGAGTTTCAGTTTGGAGTTCGTCAGGTCGGTGTCGAACATGCCGCCGATGCCCACGACCCGCTGCGGAAATCCCGTCCGATTCCACGACAGGAACTCATTGTAGATCGGCGGCGCGGCGTTGCTTGCAAGCGGAACCCACGCCGATGGCGGGAACTGGTACGTCTGGTAGGCCGTCGAAAGGAACCAGGAGAAATCGCCCCAGCGGTCGCCAAGCGTCAGTTCCGTGACCGAACGCGGAAACGCCCTGTTGAACTTCCAGTCATAGTCCATCACCGACACGGTCTGCTTGGCGGTGAATCGGAACTTGTCCGGCATCTTGGACGTATAGGTCAGCACGCCGCCCATGGAGCGCCCGTCATATTGCGCCGAGAAGGGGCCGGTGAGAAAATCCGCGCGCTCGATTTCTTCTGGCGAGACCAATTTGAAGAAGGTCTGAAGGCCGCCGAAGAAGCCGCCCTGGCCGCCGCGGCCCACGAGCGAGTTCAGCGGGATATTGTCGAGGTAGACAATGTTGCGCTCCGTGCTGCTGTTGAAACTGCGCGTTTGCAGAGACCCTTGGGTGTCGCCGCGATTCTCGCTGACAAAAAGGCTCGGCAAGTACTTTACAGCGTCCTGCGAGGTGACGATGTTGACGCGCCGGTCGATGTCCCGGCGCGTCATGTAGGACACGGAGGGATTGGGAATCTGGTATTTTTCGATCTGCGCCCAGCGGCCGTCCGGCAGATTGGGCGACCAGATCTGCGCCGCCGTCCGCGGCGCGGGTGCGGCAGGCGCGACCGGCGGGGCGCTCGCCGCCCGCGGCGGGCCGGAGGGCGCGCCGCCGACCCGCGCGGGCGCGGCGGAAACGCCTGGCGTATGGGAACGCGCAACGGGACGGGCCGCGACGCGGCGCGCGGCGCCGACGTCGATGGTGGGCAGGCTCTGCTGCGCCGCAGCCGGAGCGACAGCCCCAATCGAAGCGCAAGTGATGGCGATCGCGCAGGCGGAAGCGCCGCGCAGCAAGGCGATGCGAGTCATGAGATTTTTCTCCTGAAGGAGTCTTCGAATGCGGCTCTTTCGGCCGCGATACGACGAAAGACCATGCCCCTGCCCCGTCCTTACGGACGGCGCGGCGCGTCAGGAGTAGATGGGAGGAGCTCGCGCCGGCGGCGGACGGACGGCCGCAAAGGCGGGCGCAGGCGCGTCACTGGCGAAGCGCCGAAGCAGCGCGGGCGCTTCTGGAGCGACGACGATGCGCGAGAAGACGGCGACGGCGAGGGCGAAGATCGCCGTTCCACAGACTGCGCACGACACACAGTCATGCTTGCCGTGACGCCCGCTAGGCGGCGCTTGTGTGTCGGCGCCGTCGATGCTTTGGCAGACAGCGGAGTGCAGCCCCGGCTCCATGACGTGGCCATCAAGCTCCGCGCGCGCGGCGGCGTGGCTCTGCAAGAGCAGAGCGCAGCCAAAGAGCGCGATTGACAGCCATCGTCGTAACATCTCTTACTTCCCGCCGCGGATACAATAGACATTCAACGCAGTGAATAGCGGCGCGCCCCTGCGAGTCAATGGCGTCCCCGGCGGCGCCCGGCAAATAGTCACATATTGTGTCTTTCCTGTCACATTCGCTGCGACGTTCACCGGAACAGCGTAACAAGCCCCAGCGTCGTAAGCATAACGCCGCTCAGCGCTTCGACGCGCCCGAGCCAGGCGCCGAGACGCGCGCGCAACCGCGTCGCGAAATAGGCGAACCCAACGCCGTAAAACAACCACGGCGCGACGATCGCGCCAAGGCCGAACGCGAGGCCGAGCGCCAGGCCGGCCTTCCAATCCCCGGCTGTCGCGGAGGAAAAAAGCACGACCGACAACGGCGCGCAAGGCGTAAAGGCCATGCCGAGTCCCATAAGGAACAGGCCGCTCGGCAAGAACTGGCGCGCCGTCTCCATCTCGGGACTTCCTGCGCCGCACGGCGCGCCACAGGCGCGCCGCCGCCGCATCCTGCTCATCGCCAGGATCGCCAGCCCGACGAGAAGAGTCGCCGATCCGAGCACCGTGTTCACGAGCCGCGGATCGAAACGTGTCGCGGCGAAATCTCCCGCGAACCCCGCGAGCGCGGCAAGCCCCCCGTAGCCGAATAACCTCCCGAGCACGTGGGGAAGGATAAGGCGAAACCCGCGCGCGACGCCGCCCTCCGCGCACAGGAACACCGGGCCAAGAAACGGCAAGCAGCTCACGAGGCAAGGCCCCAGGCCGAACATAAGCCCGAGCGCCGCCGCCATGGGCAGGCCGACGATGGCAGGCGCGACCCCCTCGGCAGCCTCAAGCGCCATGGCGAACCGCGCATCCTCCCGCGTCGCATTGCGGGGAGCAGGCTTCGCGCGCGCCCTGTTCGGACAGACCCGCTTGCACGTGAAAGTCACGCCCTGCGCCGAGCCGTTCGGCGAAGTCGGCCAGAAACTCGCTGCGCGCCAGAATGGCGGCGCCGAAGGCTGTCGTGGTCTGCGGATGCTCCGGGACGACGATCTCGCGCCCGAGCTCCGCCTGGATCGCCGCGACGAGACCCTTGTTGAGCGCCGGGCCGCCATCGAAAAAGACGCGGTCCTCGATGCCGACTTTCTTGGCGAGCCGCACTGTGCGCCTTGCGATCGAATGGTGAATGCCGGCGATGATCTCGCCCTTGCCGTGCCCGTTGGCGAGGAGTCCGATAATTTCGGATTCGGCGAAGACGGTGCATGTGCTGTTGATGTCGAGCGGCCCGCCGGCCGCCTGAAAATGATAGTCGCCGAGTTCGTCAAGACCGATCTCAAGATTGCGCGCGGCGACATCGAGAAACCGCCCCGTTCCGGCGGCGCATTTGTCGTTCATCACGAAATGCGTGACCGCGCCCTGGCTATCGATCTGAATTGCCTTCGAATCCTGGCCGCCGATGTTGATGATTGTGCGCACGCCGCCATGAGCCTTGCCCACTTCATGCGCCCCAATGCCGTTCGCGGTGATCTCGCTGATGGAATCGTCGGCTTCCTTATACAGTTTGCGGCCGTAGCCGGTCGCAATGACGTATCCGACCTGGTCGCGGCGCAATCCCATTTTCCCGAGCAGCGTTTCGAACGCCTCTCTCGCGTTCTTGTAAAAGTGACTTCTCGTCGCCGTCACATATTGGTCGGCGAGTCGTCCGTCTTCGTCGACGACGACGATCTTGATCGCGGTCGAGCCGATGTCGATCCCCGAAAAGAAGGTCATGTGCGCATCCTCTTTCTTGTCTTTATCGATTCGAGGAAGGCTTCGACGCGCGTCGAGAGCTGCCCTTCGTCGTCGGGACTGTAGTCCGTCTCCACATAGAGCATCGGAATACCCTGTTCATTGAGGGTTCGCGCGACGCTGCGCTGCTCCATCTCATAGACCTGACAGCCGGCGAAAGCCTGATAGACGACGCCGTCGGCCGAGAAATTGCGCACGAGTTCGAGAAGCCGCCGCTGTCGGTCCTCATTCTTGGTGAAGATCGGGCAGGTGCAGGGCTTGAGATATTTATCGGCGAGGCTGTCGACCATGTCATTGACCAGCCACTCGTCGACCGCCGTCATGTCGTAAAGCATCCGATTGGCCGAACAGGTCTCGTCGGAAACGACGACGCCCCCGGCGCGCTCGATCAGCAATGGAAGTTTGAGATTTGGAAAGATCGGCGGCGAGCCGGTGAAGACGATGCGCGGCGCCTTCTTCTGCACCGCTCGCACCGCTTTTTCGAGCCGTTCGCCAAGTTCTCCGTTCAGCGTCTCCACCGCTTCGCACCAACGGTCCAGGTCGTCGAAGAAATAGGCGTTGACGACGAGAAAGGCGTCCTTGCCGAGAAGCACGGAAGGCGAGGCGCGCCGAAACCCATCCATCGCGCGGAAAGCCCGTTCCGCGCGCTGCGTGCGCGCCAATGCGGCCTTCAAATTCTTGCGCGTGAGCTTCCTGCCGGTCACGCCGCGCAATTCCTCGGCAAATTGCCGAACCGAGCGGCGCCAGTAGAGGCGCGAGGCTTCGCTTTCCTTCACGTTCGGCAATTCGAGATTGAAGACGGGATGGCCCATCTCCTCGATCATCGCGCTGGCTTTTTTCTTTTGATCGCAAGTCGTCGGATTGACCACGAGATCGAGCTTGCCGACCCGCGGAACCGGGTTATCCGAAGTGAGCATCCCCAGCGTCGCTTTGACGAGCGAGCAGGATTTGGCTGGCATGAACTCTGCGCCGATCTGATCGTAATGGTAGGAGCCGTTGCACAGCCGCACCGGCGTCGCGCCCATCGCGTAGATCAGCTCTTCTGGCGCTTGAATGCAGGTCGTTCCGATCCTTGGCCCTTCGGCCGCGATCGATTCCCCGCGGCAATGGACGCGGCGAAACAGATCGTAAAAATATTGCATCGCCTGCGGATTATCATCGAAGTCGTCGATGATGCGATTGAGAACCCTCTCCGCTTCGCGCGCCTGTTTGCTGCGGCTGTAGGGGGAGAGCTCCTCGCTCCGCGACACCACGGTCGCGGAAGGCGCCGAAGCGGTAATCGGTGTTGCGCGCTTGGCAAGCTCGATCTCGTCTTTCACGGCGCGGCGCCTTTCTGCATGCGCTTCATGAAACCGGCTTCGGTCGATTCGAAAATCGTCAACCCGGCGAATTTCGCCTTGAGTGCGCCGGTCTCCGGACAGGCGGCCACGCATTTGAGGCACATGATGCAGTCCTCCATCATGATCTGCGGCTCATTCACGTCGTCGGCGATTTCCTTTATCTGCAGGTCGCAGACGCTGTAGCAGTCGCCACAGCGCGTGCACTTGTCGCCGTCCTTAATCAGTCTGAAGGCCGCGGGCTTGGACAGCAGGTAGTGAAAGGCGCTCATCGGGCAGAAGAAGCACCAGAATCGCTTCTTGATGAACGAGCCGACGAAAAACAGCCCGGTCGTCATCGCGCCCAGAACCGTCATGACGATTTTCGTCGGAGTCGAAAAGTCGATCACGAACTGACGAAAGTCGAATGTGAACGCGGGAATTATCAGCCGCCCCGGGCAGATCATGCAAAAGGGCGCGCTCATATCGTGAGAGAAATAGCCCGCGCCAATGCCGAGCGGAATCACGATCATCAGCGCGAGCAGCACATATTTGATCCAGCTCAGGGTCTCGAAGCTTTTCTGGGAATAGCGGGAGAATCGCACGCCGAGGCGTCTGCGCAACGCGGTGATCCAATCCTGGATCGCGCCAAGCGGACAAACGAATCCGCACCAGCCCTTGTTGAGCGCGATGAACCAAAGAAAAAAGACGACGAATCCGGTCAGCACCCCGATGCCGGCGAAGCCGAACAAGACGCGCGGCGGCAAGGCAAGCTGATGCTGCAACGGCAGCAAATAGCACACCCCGGGACGGCCAGTCTGATTATATCCGCAGGCGAAGGTCGGCAGGCTGAGGCCAAGGTCGATCCCCGCAAATCCGCCATAGACCATCAGTGCGAAAAAGAACAGCTGCAGCCAAAAGCGAACCCGGTTGAAATCGCAAGCATTAACCGCGTCGCGCGCGGCCTGCGCCAGCACGCGCCAATCAAGCGCGGAGACGGCGGGCGATTCAGGCGAGTTTCTCATCGAAAACGACCTCCTTGTAAGGCTTCGTTCGCCGCTGCCGGTAAATCCAAGTCGCAAGACCGCCGCAGACCATCACGAACACGACGATCCCGACGCCGTAGCCATACGACGTGTAGTCGAACGGAGCGGGGTAATAGCGGGCAGTCAGGCTCGCCTGATACCGCGTCGTGGCGTAGCGCCGTCCGTCGAGCGCCCCCGGCTGGGGTTTCTCCGCTTCTGCCCAGACAAGAAAGACGCCGGCCTGGCGGCGGTTGAAATCGCTCCAGTCGGGGAAATAGTCGCGGATCAGCATGAATTCGGCGCGGCCGTCCTTGCCGGTCGTCACTGTCTTGCGCCAGCCCTGCTGGGTCGCGAGAGTCACGCGGGCGCCGGCGACTGGCGCGCCGAAGCTGCGCACGACAAAGACGGCCTTCTCGCCGGAGCGGATATTGGTCCAGAGCATTTCGTCGGGCGCATGTTCGCGAACCAGTTCGAAAGGCGCGGCGTCGTCGATCGTCGGCTTGAAGAGCGCCGGATCGTGTTCGCTGCGCCCGCCGTGCGACATGGCTCCTTTGAGCAATTCGGCCTGCGCGATCTGCACATCGAGCACACCGCCTTGAACGGTTCGGACAACGACGGCCGCGTTGTAAAAGCCGTAATCCGTCAACTCGACCGTCGCGCGCGCGCCGTTTTCCGAACGAGCGAAGGGCGCGCCGAACCGCGCGCCCGTGGCGGCGAGAACTTGCAGCGACAGACCCTCCTGATCCATGTTCGCCTTCGCGGCGTTCAGCGGATCGGAACCCCGCCAAAGCTCGACGGTCTTGCGCGCCGCGCCGCGGCTGAACCCCATGCCGCCCATCGACTCCATTCCGTCGCCGGCGGGTCTGGACGAAGAGCCCGCCGGGCCCGCCTCGCCTGAACCCGTCGCGCCATGGCCTCGATGTTCGCCGTCGTCGCGGCGGACGGTTTGCGCCGATGCGCGCCGTCCTTCGGCGCCTGCGCGTTCGCCGGAAGGCGCCTCCAAGAGCCAGAGCGGCTCCGGCCATGGGCGAGGCGCGCCGGTCTCCGCAGCCGTCGGCGCGACGGGTCTTGGCGCCGGGGGGGCCGCGACGGCGTCCTGCGGCGCGTGCGCCGCGGCGTTCGGCGCCGCGCCTGTGGCGCGGCCGTTTTGCTGCAGCGGCGCCCCGCTAGGTCGCGCCGCGCTCTGCGGCGTCGCGGCGCCTAGGACCGAAAGCGCCGCCATGATCGCGGCGAGGCGGGACATTGCGGCTGGCAGCTTCATGATGGTCTCCGACTGCTGTGCGGCGAAGCGTCCGTGATTTGATTCACACGTCCGCCGCCTTGGCTCTTCCCTCGCCGCGGCGGGGTTTCGCCACCGCGGTGTCCACTGCGCTCGCGAACGGCTACTGAGCGGGCAGACGCGACGCCTCCGGGACATAGACGAACGAGCCGTCCTTGAGCCGGTAGGCGATCCCCGCCCGCGTTCCCTCGCCGGCGCCGATTTGGTCGGTGGATTTGTATGTCTCGATCTTCTTTCCATCCTTCACGATCATCTCCATGTTAGGCTCGCCGGGATTCTTGACCACGACGGCCTTGTCCTCCGCGAAGGGATTAAGCGGGTTGATTGCGATGACCATCATCAGCGCGCCGATGGTGACGAGAAACACGTCAACGAGATTGACTACCGAAAGGATTGGATCGAGTTCGTCGTCTTCGTCGAGAACACGCGGCCTCATGGCTTGCTCTCCAGCGTGCGAGCGACCGCCACGAGCTCCTCGGCGCACCAGCGCCGTTTCACGGTAGCGATCCAAAAGCACAGCGACGCCGAGGCGAGGGCCAGCACGACAGAAGAAAAGGCCGATCGCAGCAATTCGCTCATCTGCGCCACGTCGTTCCTGGTCAGGGCAACGAGCGCGGGCCCCATGGGAATGAGCGTCGCCATGAGGCCGAGCATGGGCGTGACTCGCGTCGCGACGCGGATGAACTCGAGACGCTTCATCGCAGCGACGTCGAGATCGTCGGCGGTGAGCGTGGGATCGTCGAGATGCAGGCGGACGATGGGATAGCCCGCGTTGGCGCCGCCGGTCAGGTTCGAACGCAGCGCCCCGCGGCCGGCGAGCCGCAGCGTTCCTTGAACCAGCATCCTGCCGAATTCGAATAGCGACAGGACGAAGAGGATATAGATCGCGATCTGGACCGGCGTTAAGAGCAGATCCGCGATGTTTGCAAAGAATGACATGGCTCGATGATCCACAGGTAGGCCCGTCAGGCGCAGACGAGCGTTCCAGTCACGAGTTTTTCCGCAAGAACGGAATGGCGCTGTGTGAGACGTGCGACCAGGGGGGTCGCGACGCGCGCTACCCTTTGGAGAGGATAGAGGTCAAGCGAGACGAGGGGGCGCCCGCGAGCGTATGTTGTCCGGCGTGGCGTCGGCGATACGGCCAAGACGCGAGGCAAAGGCGATGCGTGTTGAAACTTCCAGACTATGAACGAGATGTGTCGTGGCGACGACGTTGAGGCCGGGCGTCCCGCTCAGTATGCAGGCGTCGCAGCACGACATCGCTTGATCGCCGCCGCCGCCCTCATGATCGCCGCTATGGCAAAAGAGGGATTGAACGGCGTCGGACGCGACGTAGACGCCCGGATCGCCGGACGATGGCCGCTCATGAGGGGACGCCGCGACGAAGGCGACAAAGATCATCGTCAGCGCATAGAGCGCCGCGACACATGTCTTTGTCCATTTTGCCTTTTCGCCGCTCATTGGTCCGCCGTCCAACCGCGTCTCAAATAATCGCGCGGCGTGGGCCGTTGTCAATAGCCTGCGCCTGCGAATCTGCCATCGATGCAGAATTGACCTCGTTTGCCGAGCAGGCGGAATCCGCGAGAGCACGCTCCGTCTGTTCCAAATGGCTTACCACCCGAAGGCGTTTCAACCGCTTCAATACCTCGACCAATGTTCGGAGAATCTTGATATCATTACGATAATGTGAAAACATGCGCAGTCGCGGGCCGGCGGATTGAAATCGGATTCGCATACGGCGCCCTCTGAGCCAGATCGTCGCCGCAACCGATCGAGATGGCGGCTTGATCTGCTATCGAATTACAACAATATTTCAATCACATACGTGTTCGCATCTTTGTCCCGACCGGCGCGCCAAAGAAATCAATGTGTTGTGATCGAATTTTGCGCCGGCGCCCGGCGCGCGCCCAACATTTGCCCGATAAGCGTTGGTGAACGCGGGCGGACAATAGCAACTTTCAAAAGAGGCTTTTGAAGGTTGCCGCGACTTGCGCATAGCCTCTTGCCATCCAGCGGGAACGGAGGCGTAATCGCCGTCGCTTTACGACCATTCCGGATGGGTTCATGACCGACACCCAAATCAGCGCCATCCCCCGCCCGCATCTTTCCTTCCGCGTCGGCGTCCTTTGTCGGCCTGCGCGCCTATTCGGCATTCGCCCTGCTCGCGCGCCAGTCCGCGCATATGCGCCGCGAGATGGAGCAGGCGGGCAAGAACCTCGAGGAAATCGACACGACAGCGCCCCTCGCCGCGCGCGACCTCGGCCGCGCGCTCTACGCGCTGTCGCTGCTGATGCTTCAGGACGTGGGCGGCTGGGCGCGGCTGTTTCGGATGAAGACGCTGGAGGCGGCGTAGGGGGGCATTACGAAACAGGCGGGCGCCGCGCCCCCCTTCTCCCGCTTGCGGGAGAAGGTGTCGTCACGAAGTGACGACGGATGAGGGCAAGGCTGCGGTCAGCCATGGGCGTCCCGGCGCAAAACATCGATAAACATTTCGGATCAAAGAGTTGACGGCCCTCATCCGACCCTCGCTCATAGCCCGTCGAAAGACGGGCGTCTTTCGACGCCCTATGGCGAGGGCCACCTTCTCCCACTTCGTGGGAGAAGGAAACGCGCCCCATCATTCCCGCTCGCCGAGGAAAGATGTGTGACTCCCATAGCCCCGTAAACGGGGAGAGGGAGCGCGCGCCCCGTTCGGCGTCACCTCCCGCGTTTCCGCGCGGGCTTTGGCGCCTGCGGCGCGGGCGCGTCGAGGGCTTTCAGGGCGTCGTCGAGAATGGCGGGAATATTGGCGTCGCGGGGGGCGAGTTTTCCGGCGCCCTGGAGTTCCCTGGCGATCTCTTTAGCCTTGAGGAGATGCGCGCGGGCGTTGGCGGGATCGGCCTGCGCGAGTTTGTAATAAGAGATGAGCACGTCGCGCCGCCACTCGGCGTTGCCGGGATCGGCGCGCGACAGCGCCTCGGCGATGGCGAGGCTGTCCTTGTAAGATTTCAGCGCGCCGGCAAGGTCGCCCTGCGCGCGCAGCACATCGCCGATCTTCTCGTAGGACAGCGACAGATCGCGCCGCCACATGGCATTGCCGGGGTCGGCGCGCGACAGCGCCTCTCTTATGGCGAGGCTGTCCTTGTAGGATTTCAGCGCGCCGGCAAGGTCGCCCTGCGCGCTCAGCACATAGCCGATGTTGTCATAGGACACCGACAGATCGCGCCGGTGATCCGTGCTGGCGGGTTCGGCCTTGGACAGCGCCTCGAATATCTGCGCCGATTCACGCGCCGCCGCCATTGCGCCGGCAAGATCGCCGGTGACGAGCAGCGAATCGACGCTTTCCCCCAGCGTCGCCGCCCGGCTGCGGCGCAGAGCGGCGTTGTCCTCGCCGCCGCCCTGCGCAAGCTGCTCCTGAAGTTTTCGGGCGCGGCCGAGAATTTCGGCGCGCAGCTTGGCCGGCAGTCCGATATGCTCGAACTTCTGCGCCAGATCGAACCAAAGCCCGTCCGCCGTCTTGGTCGCCAGCGCCAGCGCCTTCCCGGCCTTGTCGCGCTGCGCGGCGGCTTCGCGTTCCGCCGCGACGGCCAGCCGCCATTGCCATCCCGCCAGCCCCGCAAAAGCCAGAGCGACGATCGCCCCGACCGTCGAGACCCACGCCACCCGCCGCGCATTGCGGGCGCTCGACGCCTCCGCCCGCAGCCGCGCCGCCTCGGCCTCCCGCGCCGCCGTCTCCTTCGCCCGGCAGGCGGCGAGATAGGCGCGATCCGTCTTGTCCAGCATCGCGGCGATATCCGGCCGCGCGTCGAGCCGGTCCGCCTCCTCCAGCCGCGCGCCGCCATGCGCCGCCCAGGCCTCGGCGCGGGCGTTGGCGTCCCAGTCGCGCGCGGCGCGCTTCACGCCTTCCAGCGTCGCCAGCCGCCCGAAATCCTCCTCCAGCCAGCCCCTCAGCCCGCCCCATTGCCGCAGCAGCGACTCATGCGCCGGCTCCAGCGTCGCCTCGCCGGTCGCATCGTCCACCCCGCGTGTCAAGAAGCCGCTGCTCGACCAAGAGATCGATCAGCGGCCGCGCCTCCGACGGGATATGCGCGGCGCGCGCCACTCTTCGACGCGGCGTCTTCGTCTCGGGATCGACGCCGGCGAGCCAGGGAATGAGGCCGCGCCGCAGCAGAGCCAGCCGCGCCTCGTGGTCCTTCGGGATGCGCGCGTCCATGTCGGCCTGCGCGAACACTCGCGCCAGCGCCGCGTCGATGGCGCCCTTCAGCCTGCCCAGCGCCTCGTAATCGGCGCGCGAGATGCGCCCGGCCGCCTCGTGATCGCGAAAAAGCTGCTCCAGCGAGAAGGCGAGCAGCGGCAGGGCGTCGCCGCCGCCGCCTTTTTCGATGTCCTCCAGCAGCGCCTGCGTCAGGCCGGGGTCGATCTCGAATTTGCGGCCCGCCTGCGCGAGACGCTGGGCCGGGCGCTCGATCACCGTCTGATAGGCGCCGCGCGGCATCGGCAGCAGCGCGTATGTGCGCTGCGGCAGCCCCTCCAGCGCCCTGGCGCGCTCCAGCGCGTCGAAACTGTCCGAGCGGATCGCAAAGAGCGCGATGACAGCGGGATCGTCCTGCGCCGTCAGATCGCGCAGCAGGGTCAGCAGCGCCTCGCCCTCGGCGGCGCCTTCCGCGCGGAAAAGCTCTTCCGCCTGATCGACGGCGACGATGAGCGTCGCCGCCGGCTCGCCGCCGCGCGCCGCGATTTTGCGCAGGATCGGCCGCACCGCCTCCGCGCCGCTCGCGACCGCCTCGCGGGCTTGTGCGCGCGTGATCGCATGGCCGGCGCCGGCGCCCGCCAGCGCCGCGACAAACCCATTGGCGCCCGTCAGCGCCGCGCGCTCCGGGCGGATGACCGGCAGCGGCGCGAAATGCCGCTCGTCGCGCGCGAGGCGCGGCAGCAGCCCGGCGCGCAGAAACGACGATTTTCCCGCGCCCGACGCGCCGAGAATGACGAACAAACGCGGGGCGGCAAGTTCGCGCAGGCCCCGCAGCGCGTCGAGCGCCTCGATGACGTTGCCGTCGCGTCCGAAGAACACGCCGGCGTCGACGCCCTCCAGCGCCTCCAGCCCGCGATAGGGCGCGCGGTTCGGCTCATGCGCCGGCGGCCAGGCGAAAAAGCGCGGATCGAGCCCCGCCGCCGTCAGCCCGGCTTTCAGCCGCGCCAGACCCTCGGCGGAAAAAGTGACATGGCCCTCCACATGCGTGACGGGGAGTTTCGGGCGGAAGACGAGGTGATCCTCGCCGCTCGCCAGCGACACCGCCTGATGCGTCAGCGTGAGGTAGGACGGCAGATCTGTGACGGCGATGTCTTCGATGAGCGTGACGAAGACGCGCTTGTTGAGCTTGCGGGCGAGATCGAACTCGCGCCGGCACCACTCCGAACCCAGCCAGTTGCGCGAGACGAGAAACAGCACCGCCTCGCAGTTCGCGGCCTGCTCGTGCAGCGCCCGCTCCCAGCGCTCGCCGGGGTGAATGCCCTGCGCCGGATCGAGATCGAGAAAGAGATCGTCCCAGCCGTTCCCGTTCAGCCAGTCGCCGACGGCGACGGCGGCGAAATTGTCCTTGCTGGAATGGGAGAGGAAAATGCGGGACATGGGGCGCCGGCGGAAAAGCTTCGACGCCGCGAATGAAACACGCCGCTGCAAGCTTGGCAATCGGCGCGTGGCGCGTCATGATCGGGAAAATCCCTTTTCAAGAGACGACCATGGCCGCCGATCCCGATCGCTACGCCGCCTTCATCAGCTACCGCCACATGCCGCGCGATTGCGCAAGAGGTCGCCGATATTCTCGAAGCGCGAGGCGACAAGGTCATCGTGCAGGATTACGACATTCCGCTCATTGCGGATTTCGTCGCTCACATGCATGACGCGATCAAACGGTCGCGTGATCTCGTCGTGCTCTACACCTCCGACTATGAGGACTCGCCCCACACCCGCAAGGAATGGACGAGCTTCGAAGCAGACCGGCGCCTCACCGGCGAGGAGCGGCGCATCATTGTCCTGCGCTGCGAGGACACGGCGCTGCGCGGGCTTTTCGCCGCCAATGTCTATCAGGATCTCGTCGGCGTCGACGACCCGGCGGAGCGCAAGAAGCGCATTCTCGATGCGGTCGACGGCAAGTCGACGGCGCAGCGCCCGCCGCCGCGGGTCTTCGCCGGCGTCAGCCCGCGCCTTACGCATTTCGCCGGCCGCACCGAGGCGCTGGAAAGGCTCGACGACATTCTCACGGGCGGCAAGGCCGCCGCCATCACGCAAACGATCGGCCGCGCGGCGGTTTCGGGGCTTGGCGGCGTCGGCAAATCGTCGCTCGCCTGTGAATATGCGCATCGCTATCGCGATCTTTATGCGGGCGTGTGGCAGGCGCCCGCCGAAAGCCGCTCTGGCCTGCTGGCGAGCCTCGCCGGCCTCGCGGTGCAGCTCGGCGCGGCGCGAGCCGACGACGCCAATGTGGAAAACGCCGCGAAAGCCGGTCTGCGCCGCCTCGCCGGGCAGCGCGCGACTTGGCTGCTCATCTACGACAATGTGACCGAGCCCGGCGACATCGCCGATCTCATGCCGGCAGGCGGCGCGCGGCTGCTGATCACCTCGCGCTTTTCCGACTGGAGCGCCTATGCGGAAGAGCTGGCGCTCGATGTGCTGGCGCCGCAGGAGGCAGTCGATTTTCTGCTGACGACCACGGGCCGCAAAGACGTCGCGGGCGCGGCTTTGCTCGCGGAAAATCGGGCGCCTGCCGCTGGCGCTGGATCACGCCGCGGCGTTTTGCCGGCGCACGGGGTTGAGTTTCGCCGATTACGCGGCGCGGGCGGAAAAGCTCATGGCCAATGTTCCGCGCGGCGCCGCTTATCCGAGAAGCGTCGCCGCAACCTTCGAACTCGTCATTGCGGAGGCGGAAAAGCTTTGCACCGCCGCCCATGCGTTGATGGTCTATCTGTCCTTCTGCGCGCCGGAACGCATTCCGATGATTTTGGTCGAGGGCGCGATCGCGGACGAGGCCGAACGCCTCGCGGCGATTGCGGCGCTCACTGAGGTTTCGCTGCTGCGGCATGACCCGTTCGAGGACGGAACGCCGGCGGTCGTTGTGCATCGGCTGGTGCAGGCGATCGTAAGGGGTCGACTCGATACTTCATGGAATCCGTTTCGCCTTTTTGGCTGGTGGAAAAAAATCAAGTGGTCAACGAAGCTGGCGTTTCGACTGGCGAATATCTACCCCGACAGTGCGCATGAAGACATAAGCGTCTGGCCGCCTTGTGCTCACCTCACGCCACATGTCCTCAAACTGCAGGTGCAAGGAAAGGTAAGCGCCCAGTTTACCGTAAACGCCGGTTGGGCGCACTTGCTCAATCGGACAGGGGTCTTTTTTCAGGGGTGCGGCGATTACGCCACGGCCGAACTGCTCTTTCGCGAGTCACCGGCCCTTCGATGTCGTGCATCTGCGCGCGCTGCTCTATGCGCTCGACGGCAGGGGCAGACCGAAGGCGGCGGAAGCAGCGCGCAGGACGCTGGCCGAGCGGCTCGAACACTGCAAGCTCAGCGACGAGCCGGACAGTCCGCTGTTCCGCTATGCGCGGGGCTGCTATTAATCCGCTCATAACTAATTAGACATTTTTGTTGACGGCGAGAATCGAAGATGATTCTCATTTGGCATGAGAAAGAACGATGCTCGCAAGCTGGATCACAAGACGCTCGAAGAGATGCGGATA
>Ga0233425_10004713_pt1 | contig 22499 bp, 6 predicted proteins | sample Watercolumn_Towu_2_FD_181712 | JGI IMG/M metagenome (GOLD analysis project Ga0233425, IMG submission 181712) | Freshwater microbial communities from Lake Towuti, South Sulawesi, Indonesia - Watercolumn_Towuti2014_140_MG | ecosystem: Environmental > Aquatic > Freshwater > Lake | place: Indonesia... | reverse complement strand
TTGAAGCGGAACGAACTCGCACGGCTATATCACTGGAGACGTACTAACCGCTTGGCGCCACTTAACATCAATAAACGACGTATTTAAAACAGTCGAACTAAAGAGTCCGAAAACTGCACCGCGCCGGCCGAAGAATCGCCGTTCACCCTCGAAGGGGAGCCGGGGTCTTCCGCGGCAGTTCCGCTGCGAGCCCCTCGAAGACCGCCGCATGATGACGGTCTCATTTATCAAGGCCGATTTGGAGTTCATTTTGCAACAGACCAAGATCGCGGAATCTCACGCCGCCGGCGCGCCTCTGGCCAGCCTGATCTCGAACGGCGAGTTGCCCTTCGGCCTGCGCACGGTGGACGGATTGTACAACAACATCGTCCCGGAGCGGAGCGAGTTCGGCGCCGCTGACGTCCTGTTCCCCCGTATGACCACCCCGGTCTTCCGTAATGCCGAGAACGTGACGATCGACCTCGACGGGCCGGGCCCGCTTCAGGTAGGGGACCCGACGTCTTACACGCAAACGAGTGGCTTCGTATTCGACTCGGAGCCGCGGACCATCTCCAACCTGATCGTGGACGATACCGCCAACAACCCGGCGGCGGTGGCGGCCGCAGCGGGCACCCCGGGCTCGGATCTGGTCACGGCGACCCGCATCGACGGCTCGCCCTTCGACACCTTCTTCATTCCGAACGTGTCGCCCGACGAGGGCCTGTCCGCGCCGTTCAACGCGTGGATGACGTTCTTCGGCCAGTTTTTCGACCACGGCCTGGACTTGGTGAACAAGGGGGGCAACGGCACGGTCTTCATCCCGCTCCAACCCGACGATCCGCTGTTCGTGCCGGGGAGCCCGACCAACTTCATGGTCCTCACGCGGGCGACCATGTTGCCCGGTCCTGATGGCGTGCTGGGGACCGAGGACGACGTCCACGAGAACACGAACCAGACGACGCCGTTCGTGGATCAGAACCAGACCTATACCTCGCACCCCTCGCACCAGGTCTTCGTGCGGGCGTATGAGTTCAACGCGGCCGGGGATCCGGTCGCCACCGGCAAGCTGATCGTGAACCGGAACCTGGGCGCCGACGGCGAGTTCGGCACCCCCGACGACGTGGTGATCGGCGGGATGGCCACCTGGGCCGTGGTCAAGGCCCAGGCCCGTGACGTGCTGGGCATCCAGCTTACGGATGCGGACGTCTTCGATGTGCCGCTCTTGGCGACCGACCCCTACGGCAAGTTCATCCCCGGCCCGAACGGCTTTCCCCAACTCGTGACGCAGTCGGGGCTCGTCGAAGGCAATCCGGCGGCCAATGGAGGATCTGGCATGGCGATCCCCGCCGATGCTTTCCGAACCGGCCACGCCTTCCTGAATGACATCGCGCACACGGCGGCGCCCAACGCCGGCCTCACGCCCGACCCGGACGCGGACGTGGGCAACGTGCCGCCCGCGGGCACCTACGACAACGAGTTGCTGGACGCCCATTACATCGCGGGCGACGGCCGCGTGAACGAGAACATCGGCCTGACCACCGTCCACCACATGTTCCACTCGGAGCACAACCGCCTGGCCGATCACGTGAAGGACGTCATCCTGCAATCGGGCGACGTGGCCTTCCTCAACCAGTGGCTCGTGAACCCCGTCGCCGCCATTCCCGCCAATCCCGCGACGCTGGTGTGGAACGGCGAGCGGGTGTTCCAGGCGGCCAAGTTCGGCACCGAGATGCAGTACCAGCACCTGGTGTTCGAGGAGTTCGCGCGCACCGTCCAGCCGCTGGTGGACGCCTTTATCGACTTCGACAACACCATCAACCCGGCCATCGTGGCCGAGTTCGCCCACACGGTCTACCGCTTCGGCCATTCCATGCTGCTGGAGACCATCGACCGGCTGGACCCGAACTTCGTGTCCAGCGAGATCGGCCTGATCCAGGCCTTCCTCAACCCGCTGGAGTTCGCGGCCAGCGGCCCCACGCCCGAACAGGCGGCCGGGGCCATCGTGCGCGGCCTGACCCGCCAGGTGGGCAACGAGATCGACGAGTTCGTGACCGAGGCCCTGCGCAACAATCTGGTGGGGCTGCCGTTGGACCTGGCGGCTATCAACCTGGCGCGCGGACGCGACACGGGCGTCCCGCCCCTGAACGCCGCGCGCCGGGAATTCTTCGCGGGCACGGGCGACACCCAACTCACGCCCTACACGAGCTGGACCGACTTCGCGCAGCACCTGAAGCACCCGGAATCGCTGATCAACTTCATCGCCGCCTACGGCACGCATCCGACCGTCCGCGATTCAGGGCTGGACGGCATCCTCGGCAACGCCGACGATGTGACGACGCTGGCGGCCAAGCGCGCCGCGGCCACCGCCATCGTGCTGGGCGGAGTCGGCGCACCGGCCGACGCGGTCGCCTTCCTCAACAGCACCGGCGACTGGGCCAGCGGCCCGGACGGGGTGACCATCACCGGCCTGGACGCCGTGGATTTCTGGGTCGGCGGCCTGGCCGAGGCGAAGATGCCCTTCGGCGGCATGTTAGGCTCGACGTTCAACTTCGTGTTCGAGACCCAGCTCGAGTCCTTGCAGAACGGCGACCGGTTCTACTACCTGCACCGTCTCCAAGGCCAGCATTTCCTCAGCGAACTCGAGAACAACACGTTCTCCAGCCTGATCGCGATCAACACCGACGTGACGCATTTGCCCGCGCTCTCGTTCTCCGCTGTGGGGCTCACCCTGGAGGTGAATCCGCTGCGGCAATTCAACGCCGGGCTGGGCAGCGCGGACCCCATCAGCGAGAATCCGTTGATCCCCGCGGTCATCCGGGACAACCCGGCCACGCCGGGTCCGGACACCAACTACCTGCAGTACACGGGGCCCGAGCACGTGGTGCTCGGCGGCACTGCGGGCAATGACATCCTCATCGCCAGCGAGGGCGACGACACCCTTTACGGCGACGCCGGCAACGAGCGTCTGGAGGGCGGCTACGGCAACGACCAGATCTTCGGCGGTCCCGGCGACGACATCATCACCGACGCGGGCGGCGACGACGTGATCCACGGCGAAGAAGGCAACGACGTGATCCACGCCGGCGCCACCGTCGCCGGCGGCTTCAACCTGATCCTGGGCGGGCCGGGAAGCGACTTCATCGTCACCGGCGAGGATTTCTCGGACATTTTCGCCGGCCCGGGCAACGACTTCATCCTGGGTGCGAGGCTCGACGCCTTTCCAAACGGCAACGAAGGCGATGACTGGCTGGAACGGGGCCTCCAGGACGGCGCCGCCGGGGACAACTTTGACCCCTTCGGCCTCGACCCGGTCGCCGGCAACGACGTCTTCCTGGGCGACGGCGGCTTCGATGAGACGATCGGCGAGGGGGGCGACGACATCACGGTCGGCAGCGAGGGGGGTGACAGGTACTCTGGCGGGTCCGGCTTTGACTGGGTCACCTACAAGGACGACCGCTTCGGCGTGATGGCGGACTTCTTCCGCGGCGCCGTGCGCGCCACCGGCGCCGTCGCACCGCAAATTCCGGGCTCGGTCGCCGGCCTTGCCGTCTACTTGCAGATGGAGGGCCTCTCCGGCTCGGCCCACGACGATATCCTGCGCGGCGACGATGCCATCGAGGCGCAGATCCGCCTGGCCGGCGCCAAGGGCAGCGTGCTGACCAACTTCGACCTCATCACCGGCCTGCGCGATTTCGTCGGCAGCGCCGCCGCGGGGCCGGACGGCATTGTCGGCACGGCGGACGACGAGTTCGCCGCGGGCAACATCCTCCTCGGCGGCGCCGGCAGCGACATCATCGAAGGCCGCGCCGGCGACGACCTGATCGACGGGGACCTCTGGCTCAACGTGCGCATCAGCGTGCGCGACGCCGTGCGCGACGCAAATGGGGACTTTGTGCGCGACGCGCAAGGCGATCTCATTCTGCTCAACGCCGAGCTTGCCACCTACGACAGCATGATCCCCCTGGTGCCCCTCATGCTCAACGGCACCTACAATCCCGGCCAGCTCGTCATCGTGCGGGAACTCCTGCCCGGGGCGGCGGGTTTCGACACCGCTGTCTTCTCGGGCAATCGCGCCGATTACTCGGTGATCACGGGCGCCAACGGGGTAACGACGGTGACGCACGTCGGGACCATCCCCGGTCTGCCGGGCGGCGCGCTCTCCGATGGGACGGATCGTCTGACCAACATCGAGCGCCTGCAATTCAACGACCAAGTTCTGGTCCTTGTGCCCGGTTTGAACCAAGAGCCCACGGGCGCATTGGCCGTCTCGGACCTCACGCCGGCCGTGGGCCAGACCCTGACCGTGTCGCTGGGCAACGTGGCCGACTTGGACGGCATCACGGGCCGCGTCAACTACATGTGGCAGCAGGAAACGGTGCCGGGCTCGGGCATCTTCCGAGACTACACGGGGCCGCTCGGACTGCTCCCAATAGCGTTCGGCGACACCTTCACGGTGGGCGCGGACTTGGCGGGCTTCGCGCTACGGGTCAAGGCCCATTACGTGGACGGCAACGGCGTCCAGGAGTCGGTCTTCTCCTTGCCCACCGCCGCCGTGGCGCCGGGCGCGCCGGCGCCTGCGCCCGCGCCGCTATTGAACGGCCCCCAGACGGGCATCGTCAGCCCCGGCGTACACTTCCTCGGCTCCGACCTCCAGTTCATCCTTACCCAGATCAAGCTGGCGGAGCGGCATTCCGCCGGCGAGGATCCCATCACCCTGGTGGACAACCTGCGCAGTTCTCTGGGCCTGCGCACGGTGGACGGCTCCTTCAACAACCTGGTGCAGGCCCAGTCGGGATTCGGCGCTTCGGACGAGGTCTTCCCGCGCCTGACCACCCCGGTCTTCCGCGACGCGGAAGCCGGCAGTTCCTACGATCAGAAGAACGGACTGGTGACCGATTCCCAGCCGCGCACCATCAGCAACTTGATCGTGGACGATACCGACAACAACCCGGCGGCGGTGGCGGCCGCGGGCCAGACCCCGGGCGCCGGGCTCGTGACCGCCACGCGCACGGATGGGACTCCCTTCGAGACGTTCTTCATTCCGAACCAGGCACCGGACGGGGGCCTGTCCGCGCCGTTCAACGCCTGGATGACCTTCTTCGGCCAGTTCTTCGATCACGGCCTGGACCTGGTGAACAAGGGTGGCAACGGCACGGTATTCATGCCGCTTGCGCCGGATGATCCGCTATTCGTCCCGGGCAGCCCGACCAACTTCATGGTCCTCACGCGGGCGACCATGTTGCCCGGCGCCGACGGCGTGCTCGGCACTGACGATGACATCCACGAGAACGTCAACCAGACGACGCCTTTCGTCGATCAGAACCAGACCTACGCCTCGCACCCGTCGCACCAGGCCTTCCTGCGCGCCTATGAGTTCAACGCCGCCGGGGCCCCGGTCGCGACCGGCAAGCTGATCGTCAACCGCGATCTCGGGCCTGATGGGATCTTCGGCACCGCCGACGACGTAGTGATCGGCGGCATGGCCACTTGGGCCGTGGTCAAGGCCCAGGCCCGCGCCCTGCTCGGCATCGACCTCACGGACGCGAACGTCTTCGACGTGCCGCTCCTGGCCACGGATCCCTACGGCAACTTCATTCCCGGCCCCAACGGCTTCGTACAGGTCGTCATGAAGGGCCCCGACGGCATTGCCGGCACCGTCGACGACTTCCTGGCCGAAGGCAATCCAGACGCGCCCATCGACTTGACCAACTCCGTGGGCACCAACCATCAGTTCCTCAACGACATTGCCCATAGCGCCAATCCGTCTGCGGCGCCGGGGCTGGTCCGGGACAACAACGGCGTGATCGGCGGCCTGCAGCCCCTGGGCACCTATGACGGCGAGCTATTGGACGCGCATTACATCGCCGGCGACGGCCGGGTGAACGAGAACATCGGCTTGACCACCGTACACCACATTTTCCACTCGGAGCACAACCGCCTGGTGGACCACGTCAAGGACGTGGTCCTGGACACGGCCGAAGGCGGCGACGTGTCCTTCCTCAACGAGTGGCTGCTGACGCCGGTCCTCGGCGTGCCGGCCAATCTGTCCACCTTGGTGTGGAACGGCGAGCGCCTGTTCCAGGCGGCCAAGTTCGGCACGGAGATGGAGTACCAGCACCTGGTGTTCGAGGAGTTCGCGCGGACCATCCAGCCGAACATCGACCCCTTTATTCCCCAGAACCAGAACTACCAATCGGAGATCAACCCGGCCATCGTGGCCGAGTTCGCCCACACGGTCTATCGCTTCGGTCACTCGATGCTCACGGAGACCATCGACCGGCTGGACCCGAACTTCGTCTCCAGCGAGATCGGCCTGATCCAGGCCTTCCTCAACCCGCTGGCCTTCGCCGAGAGTGGGCCCACGCCGGAGGCGGCCGCCGGTGCCATCATCCGCGGCGTGACGCGCCAGATCGGCAACGAGATCGACGAGTTCGTGACGGAGGCCCTGCGCAATAACCTCGTGGGCCTGCCGCTGGACCTGGCGAGCATCAACCTGGCGCGCGGCCGTGACACCGGGGTGCCACCCCTGAACGCGGCGCGGCGGGACTTCTGGACCGACACCGGCGACAGCAACCTTGCCCCCTACACGAGCTGGGCCGACTTCGTGCAGCACATCAAACATCCGGAGTCGCTCACGAACTTCATCGCCGCCTACGGCACCCACCCGACCATCACGGCGGCCACCACTCTGGCCGGCAAGCGCGCCGCGGCCAGCCTGATCGTGCTGGGCGGCGCCGGCGAGCCGGCCGACCGGCTCGATTTCCTGTACAGCGCCGGCGATTGGGCGCCCGATGCCGGCACCCATCCGAAGGACGCGGACGGTGTCACCACCACCGGCCTCGGGTCCGTTGACTTCTGGGTCGGCGGTCTGGCCGAGAAGATCACGCCCTTCGGCGGCATGCTGGGCTCCAGCTTCAACTTCGTCTTCGAGAACCAGCTCGAGAAGCTGCAGAACGCCGACCGCTTCTACTACCTCAACCGCACCGCGGACCTCAACTTCCTGACCGAGCTGGAGAACAACAGCTTCGCCAAGCTGATCATGGCCAACACCGACGCCACCCACCTGCCGGGCCTGGTGTTCCAGGTGAACCTGATCCTGGAGGTCGACCAGGCGCGGCAGTTCAACGAGTTGGTCATTCCCGGGCCGGACGGCATCCTGGGCACCTTCGACGACCTGCCCGGCAGCGCCGACCCTGTCGGCGACAACTCCCTGATCCCGCTGGTCATCCGTAACAACCCGGCCACGCCGGGCCCGGATACGAACTACCTGCAGTACACCGGCCCGGACCACGTGGTCCTCGGCGGCACCGCGGGTAACGACATCCTGGTCGGGAGCATCGGCGACGACTCGATTTACGGCGACGAGGGCAACGACCGCATCGAGGGCGGGGACGGCAACGATTTCCTCCGCGGCGGGCCGGGCGACGACATCATCACCGACACGGGCGGAGACGACGTGCTCCAGGGCGACGACGGCAACGACGTCCTCCACGGCGGCAACGGCATCAACCTGATCCTGGGCGGCTTCGGCAAGGACTTCATTATCATCGGCGAAGATGGCGGGGAAGCCTTCGGGGGCCCGGGCGACGACCTCATCCTCGGCGGCAACGGCACCGAGCAAAGCATGGGCAACGAGGGCGACGACTGGATTGAGGCGGGTCTGCTCGACGGCGCCCCGGGGGACAACTTCAATAACCGCTTCTTGGACGACGTCGCCGGCAACGACGTGTTTATCGGAACCGGCGGGCCCGACATCATGTTCGGCGAAGGCGGCGACGACATCTTCGTCGGCAGCTCCAGCGCCGTCAACTTCAACGGCGACAGGTACCTCGGCATGTCCGGCTTCGATTGGGCCACCTTCAAGGACGAGCCGGCCGGCGTGGGCATCGACCTGACCCTGAGCGCCGTCAACCCGGTGCCCGATCCCGTGGCGCTCGCCGTGGTCGCCCGGTTCGACGCCGTGGAAGGCCTGTCGGGCTCGCGCTTCAGCGATTTTCTGCGGGGCGACAATGCCGATGCGGCCCAAATCGCCGTCGCCGGCATGCGGGGCAGCGTGCTGACGAACTTCGATCTCATCAGCGGTCTGCGCGCTTTCGTGGGCGCCGCGGGATTTGGCCCGGATGGCATCGGAGGCACGGCCGATGACCGGTTCGGCGAGGGCAACATCATCCTCGGCGGCGACGGCAGCGACCTCATCCAGGGCGACTCCAGCTTGCGCATCGGCGTGGGTGCCCTGGGCGGTAACGACCTGATCGACGGCGACAAGTGGCTGAACGTGCGCATCAGCGTGCGTCAGAACGCCGACGGCACCGGCCCCGAGATCGCCACCTTCGACAGCATGGTGCCCATGGTACCGTTCATGCTCGACGGGACCTACAACCCCGGCCAGCTCGTGATCGTCCGCGAGATCCTGCCGGGCAGCGGCGGCTTCAATATCGACACCGCCCTGTACTCGGGCAATCGGGCGAACTATACCATCGTCGTCGACAATAACGGAACCCCGGGCAACCCGGCCGACGACATCATCACCGTGACCGGCATCGCCGCCGACGGCGTCGACCGGCTGACCAACATCGAGCGACTGCGGTTCGCCGACATGACCGTGGTCCTGAACCCGGCCTTGAACGCTTTGAACGCCCCGGCGACGGGGCTGCTGACCATCAGCGATCCTACGCCGACCGCCGGCCAGATACTCACCGTGTCGGCGGCGGGCATCAGCGATCCCCAGGGGCTCGGGCCCATCACTTACATCTGGCAGTTCGAGGCCGTCCCGGGGACGGGCATCTTCCAGGACGTTCTGCTCGGCGCCGGCGCGGCGTTCGTGCCGGCCATCGGGCCCAGCCTGACGGTGCCAACCAACCTGGTCGGCCTGGCGCTCCGCGTCCAGGGCGTGTTCCAGGATGGGGCCGGCGTGATGGAGGTCGTGGGCTCGGCCCCGACCGACCTGGTGGCGGTCGACGTTACCCGGCCGACCGTGACCATCAACCAGGCGGCCGGCCAAGCCGACCCGACCAACGCTACGACGATCCGATTCACCGCGGTCTTCAGCGAACCGGTGTTCGGGTTTGGCGACGTGCCCGCCGATGTGGTGCTGACCGGCACGGCGGGGGCGACCTCGGTCGCCATCAGCACCACGGACAACATCACCTTCGAGGTGCTCGTGGGCGGCATGGCCAGCAACGGCACGGTGACCGTCAGCATCCCCGCCGGCGCCGCGACGGACCTGGCGGGCAACCCCAGTACCGTCTCGACCTCCACGGACAACACGGTGACCTACGACATCACCCCGCCGGCAGTGGCCATCAACCAGTCGGTGTCTCAGGTCGACCCGACCACCGGAGCGAACATCCGATTCACGGTCGTCTTCAGCGAGCCGGTCACCGGATTTGGCGACCTCGCCACCGACGTGACACTTGGCGGCACGTCCGGAGCAACTTCGGTCGCGATCAGCACGACGGACAACGTCACCTTCGACGTGGCTGTCACCGGCATGACCAACAGCGGCACCGTGACCGCCAGTATTCCCGCTGGCGCGGTGACTGATCTGGCGGGCAATCCCAACACCGCGTCGACATCGACGGACAACACCGTGACGTACGTCGACATCGTCGGCCCCGCGGTGACCATCGATCAGGCCGCCGGACAGATTGATCCGACCAACACTTCGCCGATCACGTTCACCGTGACCTTCAGCGAGCCGATCGTCGTCGGGTCGTTCACTGCCGCCGACGTCACGCTCTCCGGCACGGCCGGCGCAACCACGGCCAGCGTCTCGTCGACCCCCGACCCGCTGGTCTACACCGTGGCCGTCACCGGCATGACCAACGACGGCACCGTGATTGCCGGCATCCCAGCGGGCGCGGCCCAGGACCTGTCGGGGAACCCCAACGCGGCCTCCTCCAGCTCCGACAACACCGTGACCTACGACATCACCGCTCCGACGGTGACCGTCAGCCAGGCGGCTGGCCAGGCCGACCCGACCAACGTCTCGCCGATCAACTTCACCGTGACCTTCAGCGAGCCGATCGTCGTCGGGTCGTTCACTGCCGCCGACGTCACGCTCTCCGGCACGGCCGGCGCCACCACGGCCGCCATCTCATCGACGCCCGACCCGCTGGTCTACCACGTGGCCGTCAGCGGTATGACGAGCAGCGGCATCGTGATTGCCAGCATCCCCGCCGGCGCGGTCCAGGATGCGGCAGGCAACCTCAACCTGATTTCCACCAGCATCGACAACACCGTGACCTACGACATCACCGCCCCGACGGTGACCGTCAACCAGGCGGCTGGCCAGACCGACCCGACCGGCGCCTCGCTGATCAATTTCACCGTGACCTTCAGCGAGCTGGTCGTCGTCGGGTCGTTCACTGCCGCCGACGTCACGCTCTCCGGCACGGCCGGCGCAACCACGGCCGTCATCTCATCGACGCCCGACCCGCTGGTCTACCACGTGGCCGTCAGCGGTATGACGAACAGCGGCATCGTGATTGCCAGCATCCCCGCCGGCGCGGTCCAGGATGCGGCAGGCAACCTCAACCTGGTTTCCACCAGCACTGACAACACCGTGAACTACCTTCCGCCGCCGGTGCTGGATCTCCACACCTTCGACAGCGGCAACTACCTGGACGATTTCAACACGCCCAGCTTCAGCAACTCCCAAGGCACCGCGGCCTGGACCACGAGTTGGGCCGAGACGGGCGATTCTGGCGGCGTGACCGCCGGCCAGATCCGAATCGACGGAGGCGCCGGCGCCGGCACCAACCAGTTGCGGTTCCTCGGTGGGGGCGGGGCCAATGGGGCCTCGATCCAACGCGTCGCGGACCTCTCCGGCGCTACATCGGCGACGTTGTCCTTCAACTACGCGGAGATCGGCTTCGACGCCAACGAAACCGTCCTTGTGCAGTTCGCCGCCGATGGCGTGAACTTCACGACGCTGCAGACCATCAACACCGCCTCGAACACCGGCACCAGCAACCTCGCGTTGACCGGCCCCTTCAGTGCCAACTCTACTGTCCGCTTCGTCGTGTCGGCCGTCAACCTGGCCAACGAAAGCGTACAGATCGACAACGTCAACATCGCCTTCACCACGCCCGTCAACGACGCGTCCAACGACTTCGCGACCACCTTCACCGAGAGCGGCGCGGCGGCATCGATCGCCTCCGGACCGCGCATCACCGATCTGGACAGCACGAACCTCGTATCGGGAAAGATCGTGTTGACCAACGCGAAGCCGGGCGATGCGCTGTCGATCAGTGGGGCCCTGCCGGCCGGCATATTGTCGAGCATTGACCCCTTGGCCCCCGGCGTGATCACGATGAACCTGACGGGCACTGCCGCGTTGGCGAATTACCAGGCGGCGATTGCGGCCGTCCGCTTCGCCAACACGTCGCAGGCCCCGGACACCGCGCCGCGCACGATCCAGGTGACGGTCAACGACGGCACGTCGGACAGCAACGTTGCCACGGCCACGGTGACGGTCGTCGCCTTCAATCAGCCGGCGGTCCTGGGCAACGACCGACTGCTGATCAACGCGCAGAACACGAACTTCGTGATTCCGGAATGGGTGTTCCTGGCCAACGACGTGGATCCCGACACCCTGCTGGACATCACCGCGGTCAGCAATCCGGTCGGCCTGGGCACGCTGACGCTCAGTCCCGGCTTCATCACGGTGTCGGATATCGGCACCGCAAACGGTTCCTTCACCTACACGGCCGGCGGCGCCACGGCCACCGTGACCGTCATCCTCGACGCTGCGGCCATGAACGGCAACAACACGGCAGAAATCATTGTGGGTAGCGCAGCCGCGGATCTCGCCAACGGCAACGGCGGCAACGACATCATCCTGGCCGGCGACGGGAACGATGCGATTGTCGGCGGCGCCGGAAACGACACGCTGCTTGGCGAAGCCGGCAACGACACCTTCAACTACGCCATCGGCGACGGCGCCGATGCGGTCGATGGCGGAGCCCAGACCACGGCCGACGTCCTGTCCATCACGGCAGGTGTCGGCGCCCAAACCCTGGACGTGATCTACAACGGTATCTCGCTGACGAACTTCGAAGGCGGCACGATCGTCGACGTCGAGTCCGTCACCGCCAACCTCGGCGGCGGAACCGACACGCTGAGTTACACCGGCTCGATTGCACCGGTCGCCGTGAATTTGGGCACCGGCACCGCTTCCGGGTTCACGACGATCACCGCCATCGAGAACGTCACCGGCGGCAGCGGGGCCGACACCCTGACCGGCAGCGCTACAGCCAACACGCTCAACGGCGGCGACGGCGGCGACATCCTGGCCGGCGGCGGCGGCGCGGACACGATCAACACGGGCGCGGCAGATGACAACGTCCCCGATCGCGTGCGGTGGAGTGCGATAACGGAATTCGGCGATACGGTCACCAACTTCGATGCCACCGGAACCGTACTGCAGATCGATCGTGTCGAGTTGACCGGTGCCCTGCTCGGACTGTTGGACGACGGCACCGCCGACGGCATCGTCAATTGGGTCACGGGCGACGGCGTCAACAACAACAATGTTGCCGTCGATCTGAACGGGGCGGTCGAAGCCCTGTTCCTCGGCGGGGCCAACGCCGAGGGAGTGACCGCCGCGAACCTCGCCAACGCGACGACGGTGGCCGCTGAGTTCAACGCGGAGTTCGCCCTGACCGCGGCCAACGGGGAAAGCACGCTGCTGGTGATCAACGACACCAACGGCAACAGCGCCTCCGTGTGGCGATGGCTCCAGTCGGCCAACGGCGGAGAGATCCAGGCGAACGAGTTGACACGGATCGCGACGATCAATGCCAACGGCACGGTGACCACAGACAGCGTTGGCTTTGATCTGGGGGCTCCGCTGCTGGCTGCGTCCGTGCGAGCCCCGTCGGGAACGTCGGGCGGCGCGCCGAGCCCCGCCGCTCTCCGATCCGTGGTGCGAGCCGCCATTGCCGACCTCGCCAGCCAGGGCCTGTCCCCGGAGCTGGTCAGCAAGCTCGAGCAGGTCGAGTTCGTCGTCCAGGACCTGCCCGGTTCCTACCTGGGGATGGCGTCGGGCAACACGGTTTATCTGGACGCCGATGCAGCAGGCCACGGCTGGTTTGTCGATCGCACGCCGAGCCGCGCCGAGGAGTTCCACAGGACGGGACTGGCTGGCGAGTTGCGGGCGGTCAATCCTCGGGCAGTGGACCGGATCGACCTGTTGACGGTGGTGACGCACGAGCTGGGCCACCTTGCGGGCCTGGCCCACTCGAATGCCGTCACCAACGACCTCATGAACAGCACGCTGGCTGCCGGCACGCGCCACACTGCCAGCGTGGACGAGGCCCTTGCCGACGAAGCGTTCTGGAACTCCTTCCACAGGTGATGGAATTCAACCGCTTGGTGCTGCCGTTATGGATCACTGGAGTCGGAACATGACGTTAATCGAAAGGTGCAGACCGATGGAACTCGGTATTCCCGCGAACATCCGTTCCCCACTTCTATTCCGGTCGAGTGCATAGAACGTTTGTATCGAGCGACCCTAAGACATCGTTTCGAGAATCACGCACTTGTGGGGTTCAATCCAATGGTCACACCCGATCTCGACGCCTGCAACACGATAGTCCAATGGGCAGCACGTCATCCACAAGTACTGGACTTTCTTGAAGAGAGCGGTCAAGAATGCTGTGACGAGGCGCACCAATCCTTGCAGGAACTGTGCTGGCGCCGGTCCGTCGATGTGAGCGCCGTCTGCCTGAAGCTGAGCATCGAGGCGTGCCCCGCTCTGCAAATCTCCGACTGCTGGGACATGTCGCTCTCGCAAGTCTGCGATTATGTCGAGGGTAGCCATCACGCATTTATACGAGACGATTTGGCTCGTGGTGCACGAATTGTGGACCGAATTCTCCGCAAGCACGGAGATGAGACACCGCGAGTCGCGCTCTTAGCCGAAGGTTTCACTCGCTTGCGAGACCGCATAATGAACCATCTATTTCTGGAGCAATCGTTGATTTTTCCCGGGATACGACGAATGGAACAAACGGGAAGTCTCCCGCGGCTAGTTGGTGCTGCGATGGATCACCCGATTTGCGTTCTGGAACGCGAGCATCGTGTATTCGAGGAAGTGTTGCGGCAGCTCCTCGAGTTGGGGAACGACGCAGCAGCTCAGGTCGGACATTGCGCTGACTACGTGGGAGTGATCCGTACGATCCAACGATTGATAGTCGTGATGCAGCGAAGTGATCAGTTGGAAGGCCGCTTCCTTTTCCGCCGAGCGCTGGAACTCGAAACACGACTCATGCAATGCGGCTGAACCGGTCCACCGACGTTCGCCGTGACCTTTTGTCTACTGAATGCCGCACCACATCGTGACGGGGTAGCGACAAGGGCCACGCAATGCGAGGTATGATACCGTCCAGAGCGATCAGGAAAACACCAATTCGCCTACCGGCCCGCAGACCACCAGCGTAACGATTCGGCAAACCGCGGCGTTCACACCGTTCCGCGACTTCGGATCACGGACAGGTGGTGAAGTCGCGTAGCCGGAGGCAACGCTCTTCGAAATATTGCCCATATTGGCGGGCCATCGAATGTGGGCATCTTCCGTCCCAATCCTTGATCCGCACACGCAGTCCGCGACTCGGGCTGGCCGTCGGTTAGCCGACGACGAATTCGCCGTTGCGATCGTCGAGTCTGTGACCAAGAGCGGCCCTCGCATGATCAGTGCTGCGTGGCGGCCTTCTGTCAACGTGAACATAATGGCGGCATCTTGGGGTGGCCGGGTCTAGCATCGCTCTCGGAAGGTAGGCAGCGCTATGTGGCAATGCGCGAAGTGTCGCAAAAGACTTGAAGACGACTTCGGTTCGTGTTGGAATTGCGGTACATCGAAGGACGGCGTCGAGGATCCTGACTTCCGCAAAGTCGACGAAGTGCCGTCCGATCAAGTTTCTGAGGCACTTGCCGAAGATATCTACCTGGGAGAGAAGAACTCTGAGGCAGCGGCGGAAGCCGTTGGTTCAGGATTGAAGCCGGAAGAAAGTCCGATCACCTGCTCGCGTTGCCGATGCGAGCTGGACTACGTCGGGACGAAGGCGTTCCATGAGGGGGCACGTTGGGGAGTGCTCGGCGACTTCGCTGAGCTGTTCGTGAATAAGGAACGGTTTGACGTGTACTGCTGCCCGCGTTGTGGGCAAGTCGAGTTTTTCGTGGATGGGATTGGCGAGCAGTTCCGTCCTCATTGACGCAGAATCGACGGTTGCCATTGACCTCGCCTGCGACGCTGCTGTGCCACCTCAGTCGCGAGCGACGCACCCAACGTGGCAAGCGGCAGACGGAAGCGACGACGTCGCGACAACGGGCAATCCGGCGGGCGCTCACACACGGATGCCGACAATGGCCGCGCGGCGGCAGCCCATCCCCGTGGCCATCGCTTCCATGGATTCCGTGCCCGTTGCTCTTGTAGAGTCCCCGGGCGGGGGTAGGCAAACCCGGACGGAGTGCAACCCTCGGGACAATACGCGCCAATCTAAACGAGTGCATCGGGGAAGAACAAATAGGCGACGACGTATAGAAGCGCGAATAGGAACCAAGGAGCAGCAGCCACGGCAAGAGTTATTGCGGCCAAACGCGTTCTCCGCAGGGCGAAGCCTGTGACCGCAAGAACGTCCCCAAGCAGGGCCGGGAAGAACGAACAGAGGTTCGACATCTTCAAGAGGAACAGCCAACCGTCCCAAGGAGATGCCACGTGCCCTTCAACTTGGAGATCGATGAGTCCCACATGATCGGCGATATCCGTGAGGATTGTCAGGCTGATAGTGATGACCCAGGGCAACGAGAAGACCAGCGCGGTCACTGTGATAATCGTCGCCGGATCTCACCTCGATTCCGATTGGGGATCAACGGGTTTTAGCGGTGGCTTCGGTGGATGGTCTATTGTGGTTCTTTCGTCAACCACGTGGCGGTGCCGATCAAGAGTCACGGAATGCTCGTAGGTCGTGTGCCAGGATGCGCCGACGGCTCCATTGTAACGAATGACGCCCGGCCGCCACACATCGCCACCAGGCGTATGAAGGGGGCGGCCAGTGGGCACCGTGACTGTCGAGCCCACCCCGCGTCCATCGCCGCCACTGTACCTGAATCCCCGCCTGCGTCCGGCCGGTTGCGGGCGTGTGATGGGGGTGACGGGCAGGCCGGGCAGCGGCAAACGGGCGGGCCAAGTGTGTGGAACCGCCGCCGGCTCCATCTTCTCTTGCATTCCAGCAGCGGACAGTTTCCGATAGATGCTTGCGTACGACCAAGCTCCCCGCACCCCATGGTCCACGCGATGAAAGTCCGAGTTGCCTGTCCGAACACGACCTGTGGGAAGAGCTACGAGGTTGAACCTTCACAGCTTGGCTCCACTGCCGAGTGCAAGAACTGCGGGCAGAAGTTCACGTTGGAGGCCACGAAGGACACCGCCGCGGGCGGCGTGGCCGAGACGCGTCCGCAGGCGCCCCCAGCCAATCCATCTCCGTCGCTCCCTGCCGACGTGCCTCAGAAGCTGGGCCGCTTTGAAATCCGGTCACGGTTGGGAGCCGGCGGGTTTGGGGCTGTCTATCGCGCGTACGATCCCGTTCTGGAGCGTGAAGTGGCACTCAAAGTCCCGCGGGCTGCGGTCTTGGAGAAGCCGGAGGCTCGGGCTCGGTTCCTGCGGGAGCCCAAAGCTGCGGCTCGCTTGCAACATCCCCACATCGTGCCGGTGTTCGATGCCGGCACCGATGGCGAAAACTACTACATCGCTTCGGCATTCATAGCAGGACAGACACTGCAGGCACTGATCGCGACTGACCGGCCGGATCTGCGCCAGTCGGCACAAATCGTCCACGATATTGCCGAGGCGCTGCACTACGCGCATGGCAAGGGAATCGTGCATCGCGACGTGAAGCCCGGCAACATCATGATCGATGCGGACGGCCAGGCGATGCTCATGGACTTTGGCATCGCGCATATCGCGGAGTCTGAGGAGCAACTGACGCACGACGGCAGCCTCATCGGCACGCCGACGTACATGGCGACCGAACAGGCCGATCGCTCGTTCGGCGACATTGGTCCGCACAGCGACCAATATGCGCTGGGAGTCGTACTGTACGAACTGCTGTGCGGCGATACGCCGTACACCGGACCGCCGAACATCGTGATCTACAACCTGTTGAACGAGGAACCCACACCGCCACGAGCGATCAATGCACAGCTGCCGAGGGACTTGGAGACCATCTGCCTGAAGGCCATGGCCAAACGACTGGCTGATCGTTATGCCGACTGCGGTGTGATGGCCGACGATCTGCGCCGCTTTCTCGCTGACGAGCCGATTCAGGCAAGACGCTTGGGACCGTTGGAGCGATTGGCACGTTGGTACCGCCGAAACACGGCATTGGCGGTTGCCGGCATGGCGGCACTAGTTCTTCTCGTCGTTGCGGCAATCGCCTCCGTCGGTTACTGGGGTCAATCCACCGCTCGCTCGCAGGCCGTGTCGGCTAAGACGCAGGCTGAAGAGCGTTACCGTCAAGCGGAAGCATTGTGGCAGCGGGCTCTGCAGGAACTCGAGAAGACGCGTGCAGAACTCAGCCAGGCAGAAGCCGACTTGAAAGCTGCTGAAGATCGTGTCGCCAACGCCCAGACAGAGCAGGAAAAAGCGGAGGCGCAGAAGGCGGTCGCTGAGGCGCGGGCCAAGTTGGTTGCTGCTGAGGCGAAGGTGGCCGAGTCGCGTGTGGCGGAGGCAGAGGCGGAGAAGGCAAAAGCTGAGGCGACTGGACGGTCCGCGGTTTCTCAATCAGACCCGGGTACCACAGCCAGTGCAGAGCCTGCGGTCGTCGTTTCACAAAAACTCACCGAATGGGAAGACGTCTTTAACGGGCGTGATCTGAGCGGATGGACACCCGTCGGTACTGGCGTGTGGTCTGTGAAGGACGGCGTACTTATTGCGGATGCGGCCGGAGAGGGATGGCTGATGAGTGACCGCGAGTATGCTGACTTCGAAGTGGAAATTGAGTACCGCCTGCCAGCGGAGGGAAATAGCGGGGTGCTTCTTCGTGCTTGGCCGGAAGGTCCTCCTGATGGGTCGAACTTCATTGAGGTCCAACTAACAGACGACAAGCATCCGAGGTACGCCCAGTTGGAACCACGGTTCAAAACGGGATCCATCTTCGGCATCGTTGCCCGACGAGTCGAGATTCCTGTGGAGACACTCCGCTGGTATCGCATTGGGATACGCCTGGAAGGGAGCCACATCCAGGTCGCCCATGATGGGGTGAACGTCCTGGACGTCGATCTTCAAGCGTTCGCGCGGCAGACGAGCGGAATTCGTGGATTTGCGCGACCGACCGGACGAATCGGGCTGCAAATGCCAATGTTTCGTATACCAGCCCAGTTTCGGTCGATTCGAGTGCGCGAGATTGCAGGAAACCGCCTCGCCAAGTCCGTTGAATCGAACCAGACTCCGTGGAAACCAAGGTTGTATCCCCTGGCTGTGGAGTTTTCTGACGCGAATCGTCGATCGGTTGCCGGACAATCGCATTTGTTCCGGAAAATCGGGTTTGACGGTGTGGGCTATCCGCTGTGGCTCGACGGCAGTCTCGAAAACAACCTTCGGATTATCGACGAGGCAAGACTTGACGTACTTCTGATGTATGCCGTCGTTAGCGTGAGGCCCGGCTCGCCTCCGTACGACCCGCAGTTGCCGGGCACAATCCAAGAGCTCAAAGGCCGCCCGGTCACGGTTTGCGTGCTAATGCAAGGCTTGCCTCCGGCTGATCCACAGGGCCTGGAATCAGGTGTGAGGATCCTGAGGTCACTCGGCAACGTTGCTGGCGAGTGCGGCTTGCGGATCTCTGTCTATCCACATGCCGGTGATTGGACGAGTAGCTTTCTGTTCGCGCTCCAACTCGTCCAAATGACTGACCGTCCGAATGTGGGTGTGGCTTTCAATGTGTGCCATTGGCTCATGGTGGATGACGATAAGGATTTCCGACCTGTACTGCGTTCGAACGCTGGAAGGATATTTGCTGTCACAATAAATGGAGCTCAGAGAGGCACGAAGTCCTGGAGCACGTTGGTGCAACCCCTCGACAAGGGAGATTTCGACAACCGTGAACTATTGGCACTGCTTCGCGAGATTGACTATCGGGGTCCCATCGGACTGCAGTGCTACGGAATTCCCGGTGATGCTGGAGAGCATCTTCAGCGATCGATGGACGCCTGGAAGGCGTGGATGCCTTAGCGGAGATCACCTGCGATGTACACCGTGCTGCCGCCGAAAAGGACGTTCGAAGGCTTGACGTCCCGGTGGATGATCCCCGCCTGCTTCCGAGCGGTTGCGGGCGTATCATGGGGGCGGCGTGAGCTGCGTCCATCGCCGCCTGGCGACGGCGGGGCGGGAGTGGCTGGGGCCGTTTGCAGGCGGGGACGACCAGCGAGAGTGGCGGACGATTTGGGGTACAATGACGATAGCGGGGGCACAATACCGGCGACAGTTCATGAGGCCACGAATCCGCTCTTCAATCGCAACAATTCTCCTGGGCTTGTGCCTGATGGAGATGGCGCGATCGGCCGAGTCGATTCAGGATGACAGTGCTGGCAAAGCAGCGGCAGTTCCGGCCATCGATGAACTGCTGCTGTTCTTCCCGTCCAAGTACCCGGCGGGCAACTGGAACCCAGCCGAACTGAACTACGAGGACGTATGGTGTACGGCGGATGACGGTGTGCGCATCCACGGCTGGTACTGTCCATGTACCGATCCGCGCTGCACGATTTTGATCATGCATGGTAACGCGGGCAATATCGCATTTCGCGCACCGATGCTTCGCTACTTCCAGTCCCAACTCCGAACCGCAGTGTACATGTTCGATTACCGCGGTTACGGACGAAGCGTCGGGACGCCGACGGTGGAAGGAGTCCTAAGAGATGCACGTGCCGCACGAAGGTGCTTGGCTGACAGAACGAAGCTCCGAGAATCTGAACTCGTACTGATGGGCGAGTCGTTGGGTGGAGCGATCGCGATCCAACTTGCCTCGGAGTCTCCGGCTCGCGGACTGGTTCTGCAGAGCACATTTTCGTCGCTGCGAGATGTTGCAGCCGTCCACTATCCGGGCCTGTCTTGGCTCGTTTCCCCGACGAAACTGGATTCGCTGGCGAAAGTCGCCAGCTACCGCGGACCGCTCCTGCAAAGCCACGGGACGGCGGACCGCACGATTCCATTGGAGCTTGGCACGAAGCTGTTCAAAGCAGCGAACACACCGAAGTGGTTCTTTGCCGTCGAAGGAGCCAACCACAACGACTGGTTCACGCCGGAGTATCGGAGCCAACTCGATGCGTTTCTTGCTCGACTTGCCGGCGAACGCAAGTGATCGGCGATCGAGCATGCAGTCCACCTTATCCACACGCTGGCCCGCCTTGCAGGAAAATCCTCGGCAGCGTACGTGCGGGTGGCTGAAGCGAGCGCGGATATAGAGATCCTGAAGCCCGAGGACAAGTCCGATGGCGTCCGTTGAGAAACTCGGCGGGAGTTGGGTGATCGTTCGTGCTGATGATTCGTACGTGCCCGGCGAGAGCCGGGATTCTACGGCAGCGGAAGAGGGCGCACGCCGCCTGTTTTGGACCGGCGACCGATGGGCTCCCCAATACGGGCTGGCAAAGCAGTTCTCGGCGAAGCAAGACGCCGAAGCGCATCTGGCTCAACATCGGGATGATATTGACTAACCACGTGGACCGACGCGGTACACTCGCTAGCCATCGTCGCCCCGGGCCCACGTGCCGCGCCCCTTTGCCCCACTTCACCCTTCTGGGCCAGCGTAGCATTGACCGTTCATCGGCTCGGAGTAGCGAGCAAGGGTATTGACGCCATGGCGGTTTTGTTTGACAACGAATGGCGCTCTTCTTACCATCGATTTGCGTTAGGGGCTTCTCCGCATGGTTGAGCTGATATGTCTGAGACATCGACTGAACTAGAGCGTCTTCACGCCGATGCCTGCAAGGCGGCTGTCCAGTATCCCGAGCTGAAGTATTTGTTTGTGGAAGCCAATGGGAATGGATTTCCGGTGTCGATAGTGGAGCAGTTCTATCCCGGAGAACCACATGAGTGCTTGGAAGCCTTCGATTTTGGCGATCACCAGGCCGCGCACGTGATTCTGGGAGAATCAGATGCCGTGGCCAAGCTGCGAGAGATCTCACACCGAGCGATCAGCTGCACTCCGCTCAGGTTTCGTTATTCGTACTTAGGGGAATCTGGCGAGCCCGTTCCGCAGTGGATTCATGCGATCCTCGCCCTCGATTCCGCAATTGGTACCGGTCGTTTTGGAGGCCACTTGCTTTGGTACGACGCCAAGAACGCCGACGGTGAGACCATGTCTGCGGTTACCAGCTTTGGTCCTCTGGAACTGAGCAGGGAGCGACTGATTCCGGATTCTCTCCAGGCCGGACTGACACGGCAGGGCAGAGAGTTAGTAAAGGCAGCGCGAACACTTCAGATTGATCGCGTGTTTGATGCTTCATCTGTCGCAGTTGACCAGCTGATAATCCGTCAAGACATGCCGCCGTATTTTGATGGACTGCAACCGACCTACAGCCAAATGGTTAAGCTGGTCTGGGAGATCGATGATCTGACCCGCGCGATGGATCTAGCCGGATTGATTGACCGTGAGAACGACATTGCACCACGGACCCTCGGCTCCGAAGGAGACTGTGGCCTAATGCTTGCGGCAATGGGGGTAGAACGTCTACTCAACCGCGCGCGGCGGCCGTGGAGTGAGATTCCTGGCCAAATGACGGGTTGGAGTTGGGCCGTCTTTGAAGCGGTCGGGTGCCTGGCGCGGCTTATGGCGCAGCTGTACGAAATCTATGGATGGTCAAGGCCCGATAAATCAATGCCGCTCGACCGCGCAAAGATACCGCGAGTTCCCAACTTTGTTTACAGCGAACTCCAGAGTGTTGCTCACATACTAAGGCGAGATGGACTTGAGCAGTTGCATCGAGACGCGAACACGTTGGGAAGTCCCAAGGCCTCGGCTTTCCGAGAACCAACCAGGGTCTTCGTCGAACAGATTGACAGCTTCGAAAAGGTAAAGACGATCGGGCGGAGTGCTGTCGAGGGTCTGCTTAACAGCTACGGCGTTCTTGATATGTACGAAGACTCTGTTCAGCTGGCATTTGAGCAGATCCTGGGTGTTCCATACCACAAACGAGACTGGGGTGGGGAAGAAAATGATCTCTATGCGACGATAGTCTATTTGGGAGGGCGGCGCATTACGGCTGCATTCGCACTCAACGGAAAGGGCAAATCCCAAGGAGTGCTTCAGCTGAGCGATTGCGGGAAGAACGGCGATCAGATCGTGCGGCTGTTTCAGTCGCCTGCTGATCTGTTTGTCGTGCAATCCGTCGGACTCGTTGCCGAGAATCTAGTCCCATATTCCGCTACTTGAACTTATTCCAAAACTGGTATTGCGCCATGCCCCTACATTGCGCATCTTATAGGCATGGCATACACATGGTACGGAAACCAATCGTCGGCGGAGAGC
>Ga0233425_10004712_pt1 | contig 22501 bp, 20 predicted proteins | sample Watercolumn_Towu_2_FD_181712 | JGI IMG/M metagenome (GOLD analysis project Ga0233425, IMG submission 181712) | Freshwater microbial communities from Lake Towuti, South Sulawesi, Indonesia - Watercolumn_Towuti2014_140_MG | ecosystem: Environmental > Aquatic > Freshwater > Lake | place... | reverse complement strand
GACGACCAGGGTGCGACTTCCACCGCCGACCTGGTGATCACGGTCACCGGCACCAACGACGTCCCGGTGGCGTCTGCCGTTGCCGAGACCGTGGCCGAAGATGGGCTGCTGACCGGTTCGGTGTCCGCCAGTGATGCCGACGGCAACGCGACCCTGAGCTTCAGCCTGATCGATCCGGCCCCGGCCGGCCTGGTGTTCAACACCGACGGCAGCTACAGCTTTGACGCCTCCGACGCGGCGTACCAGGGTCTGGGCGTGGGCCAGCAGACGGTGCTGACCATTCCCTACGTCGTCACCGACGACCAGGGTGCGACTTCCACCGCCGACCTGGTGATCACCGTGACCGGCACCAATGATTCGCCGGTGGCTTCCTCCGCCGCGGTGAGCGTGGCCGAGGACGCCGCACTGCTGACTGGCTCGGTGTCGGCGACCGACGCCGATGCCAACGCGACCCTGAGCTTCAGCCTGATCGATCCGGCCCCGGCCGGCCTGGTCTTCAACACCGACGGCAGCTACAGCTTCGATGCCTCCGATGCCGCCTATCAGTGCCTGAGTGAGGGAGAAGAACTGGTACTGACCGTTCCCTACACCGTTACCGACGATCACGGAGTCAGCTCGAGTGCCGATCTGATGATCACTGTGATCGGCACCAACGACGAGGCCGTTCTCAGCTCCGACATGGTGGAGTTGGTGGAGACCGACTCGGAGCTGGATCTGACCGCTTCCGGCCAGCTTTCCATCAGCGATATCGACAGCCCGGAAAGCTTCGTTGCCCAGAAGGCCACCCCCGGCCTGTATGGCAGCTTCAGCATCGACGAGACGGGGGCCTGGAGCTATGTGTCCGATAGCGCACACGACGAGTTCGGCGAGGGTGATGTCGAAACCGACAGTTTCGAGGTGATGAGCGCCGATGGTACGGTGACTAACGTCACCCTCGTGATTCGCGGCAGCAACGACGCTCCAGTGGCCGAAGCCACCGCGGTGAGTGTCTATGAGGAGGATGTTCTGTTTAGCGAATCGGTCTTTGCCAGTGATGCCGACGCCACCGCGACCCTGAACTTCAGCCTGGTGGATCCAGCCCCGGCTGGCCTGGTCTTCAATACCGACGGTAGCTACATCTTCGATGCCTCCGATGCTGCTTACCAGAGCTTGAGTGAGGGAGAAGAGCTGGCACTGACCATCCCCTACCTGGTTACCGACGATCAGGGGGCCACCTCCACGGCCGATCTGGTGATCACCGTGACCGGTGTCAACGATGATCCGGTGGCGCAGGACATGGCGGAAACGGTGAGCGAGCACCAGGACGCGGTCATTCTCGTGGCGGCCTATGATCCGGTCGATGGCGCGGATACTCATACCCTCAGCTTCGACACCGCGGACATCCTCGGTACCGTCACCGACAACGGCGACAGCAGCTTCAGCTACGATGCCGGCGGTGCCTTCGATGGCCTTTCCCTGGGGGAGACGGCAGAGGAAGTGTTCAGCTACACCGTCACCGATCAGTGGGGCGCCAGCAGTACCGCGACCGTGACCGTGACGATCGAAGGCGTCAACGACGGCGTCGAACCGGTTGACGGCTCCGCAGTCCGGGAAAGCGTAGACCGCGGCTCCTTCGATTTCACCGATCCGGATGCCAACGACACCCTGCATCAGGTTACCGCCCAGGCGGCGCTGTACGGCGCGACCGCGGCTCTGGTGGTGGCGGACACCTACGGCCTGGGCACCCAGGGCCAGGTGGTCTGGAGCTACACCCTGGACGACGGGGCGGTCGATACCCTCGCCGACGGCCAGGTTGTGGCGGACGGATTCGATGTGACCGTCGACGACTTCGCCGGGGGCAGCTTTACCCAGGCGATCTCCGTCGCGATTGCCACCGGCACCGCCGGCGGCGATTACTTGGATGGCAATGCCGCGGCCGATCCGGGCTATGAGGGCAGCTTCCAGTTCGGCCGTGGCGGCGACGATACCCTCAAGGCCAACTACAACGATTGGCTGGACGGCGGCGACGGCATCGACCTGATCGACCTGAGCGGTGCCACTGCGCCGGTCAGCCTGTGGCTGGAGAGCGGAGCGGACTGGTCGTCCTTCGATTTGGCCTATTCAGGTCTCGGCACCGTCTATTACCGCAACGTGGAAGGCGTGGTCGGGTCGGCCGGCGACGACGATATCTATGCCTCGGCACAGGGTAACTGGCTGTTTGGTGATGCCGGCGCCGACAATCTCTACGGCGGCGACGGCGAAGACTGGCTGAGCGGCGGGGCAAATGGCGCGGCGTCGGCGGACCTGATGGCTGGCGGCCTGGGCGCCGACATTTTCGATTTCCGGGAAGCCGGGAACTGGGCATCCGACGATGGGCTAGGCAACGCGGTGGTGGATATGGTGCTGGACTTTGGCGCCGACCAGGCAGCCTCGGGCGATAATCCGGTCAACACCGCGGCGCTGAACGATTCCGCCGATCTCAGCGCGATCAACGGCGACGTGCTGATGGTCAACTACGCCACCCTGTCGGCCCTGCCTGGATTCGACGCGGGCAGCTTCGTCAATCCGGCTGTCGGAACCTTCTCGACCCTCGATGCTGCCGATATCAGCAATACCGGCGCCGCCACCGAAGCCCACGCCCAGTTCGTCTACAGCGACCTGGATGGGGTGTTGTACTTCGACGCCGACGGTACCGGCACCAATGCGGACCTGGTGGCCATCGTCAACCTGGGGGTGGGCTCGGTCGATCCCACGGCCATCGTGATCGCGGGCTGATGCGGAGGGGGCGGGCCGCAGCGTCGGCCCGCCGCCGCAGGTGAGGAGCTTGCGGGATCAGGCCTTGCCGAGGGCGGGAAACAGCTCCAGCAGGCCGTGGGCGATGAATTCCACGGCGATCGATGCGATGATCAGGCCCATGACTCGGCTGACAATGTTGATGCTGGTGCGGCTCAGGGCGGAGGCGATGCGGTGGGCCATCAGCAGGGCTAGAAGCACCAGGATCGAAACGGCCAGGATGACGCCGGCGACCATCAAGAGATGGCTGATGCCCGGGGCGAGATTGGCGTAGACGATGATGGTGCTGATGGCGCCGGGTCCGCTCAGCAGAGGAATCGCCAGGGGAACCACGGCGATGGAATCCTTGTCGGCGGATTCGGCCTGTTCTTCGGGGGTCTGGCGCGAACGGTCGTGGCTGGCCTGCAACATGGACAGGCCCATGGACAGGATCAAAATGCCCCCGGCGACCCGGAAGGCGGGGATGCCGATGCCGAAGAAGCGGAGCACCGCCTCGCCGGATACCAGGGCGATCAGCATCACCACCGCGGCCGCCAGTGCGCCGATCCAGGCGCTGTGGCGGCGCTCCTTGTCACTGCGGTTTTCCGTGAGGCTGACGAAGACCGGAATGGCGCCGACGGGATCGACGACCGCGATCAGTCCCGCCAGCAATTTCAGATAATTCTCCCAGTCGTCCATGGGCGGACCGGATAGGCCAGAGCCGGCTATCCCGCCTTGGCCTGGTCGCCGTAATGGCTCTCCACATAGCGTTCGACGATGGCCTGGAACTCCTCGGCGATATGGTCTCCCTTCAGGGTCACGGTCTTCTGGCCGTCCTCGAATACCGGGGCGACCGGCTGCTCGCCGGTGCCCGGCAAGCTGATGCCGATGTTGGCGTTCTTGCTCTCGCCGGGGCCGTTGACCACGCACCCCATGACCGCCACGTGCATGTCCTCCACGCCCTTGTAGCGCTTTTTCCATTCCGGCATCTGATGGCGCAGATGGCTCTGGATCTGTTGTGCCAGCTTCTGGAAGTAGTCGCTGGTGGTGCGGCCGCAGCCGGGGCAGGAGATCACCATGGGGGTGAAGGAACGGATGCCCATGGTCTGCAGGATTTCCTGGGCGACCACCACCTCCATGCTGCGGTCGCCGCCGGGTTCGGGGGTCAGTGAAATCCGGATGGTGTCGCCGATACCTTGCTGAAGCAGGACCGAAAGTGCCGCGGTGGATGCGACGATGCCCTTGGAACCCATGCCGGCCTCGGTGAGTCCCAGGTGCAGCGCGTAGTCGCAGCGGGCCGCCAGGGACTGATACACCGCGATCAGCTCCTGTACTCCGCTCATCTTGCAGGACAGCACGATGCGGGTCTTCGGCATACCCAGTTCGACGGCCCGGTCGGCGCTTTCCAGAGCCGAGGTGATGACCGCCTCGCGCATGATCTCCGCCAGCGGCTGCGGTTCGCTCAGCGCCGCGTTGGCATCCAGCAGGCGCGCCAACACGCTTTGGTCCAAACTTCCCCAGTTGACACCGATGCGAACCGGCTTCTGGTACCGGCAGGCGAACTCGATCATCTGGGCGAATTGGGGATCGCGCTTAGAACCCTTGCCCACGTTGCCGGGGTTGATCCGGTACTTGGCCAGGGCAGCCGCGCACTCGGGATATTTATCCAGCAACTTGTGACCGTTAAAATGAAAGTCTCCAATCAGCGGCACGGAACAGTTGCGTCGGGCCAGCAATTCCCTGATGTGGGGAACGGCGGCGGCGGATTCTTCCCGGTCGACGGTGATGCGAACCAGCTCGGAGCCGGCGCGGGCCAGTTCGTAGATCTGCTGGGCGGTACTTTCCGCATCGGCAGTGTCGGTGTTGGTCATGGATTGCACGACGACCGGCGCGTCCCCGCCGATCACGACGTTATCCACGGCTACGCCGAGGGAGTTTCTGCGAATCATGTTGCTGTGGCCTCGAGAGCGGTTGCGGTTGATGTCGCCATTTTACCAGGCATGCGTTTACGGCTTAAAGGCGCGGCGGGCGAAAAAGCTGAGTGTTTCGCTTGGTAGAAGTGGGGCGGGCTTTACAATTTACGGGATGAACGTGCGAATTCAGTATTTTTCCGACATTCACTTGGAGTTCGGCAATATCGATTGGGTCTCGACCGATGCAGATGTGGTCATTGCGGCGGGCGACATCGGCGTGGGCGCTCAAGGGCTGCAGTGGTTGAAGAAAATTCCCAAGCCGGTCGTTTATGTGGCCGGCAACCACGAATTCTACGGTTATGACCACGGTGAAACCGTCAAAGCTCTGCAGGAGGGGGCTGCCCGCTCCAATGTGAACTTTCTGGAACGCGCGTCCGTGGTGCTGGGGGGGGTTCGTTTCCTCGGCTGCACCCTGTGGACCGAACTGGGGGGGGAGGAAAACGACCGATTGGTGGACTTGATGCATTCGGTCAACGATTTTCGCAAGATCCGCTGCCACGGCGAGGCTTTGACTTTCAGCGAATACGTCACGCTGCACCACGACTGCCGCCGCTGGCTGGTGAAAGAACTGCAGCAACCCTTCGATGGGCCGACCGTGGTGATCACTCATCACGCGCCCACCCACTGGAGCTGGCGGGAGAGCCCCAGCAACGTCCGCCGTTACGCTTATTGCAACGATCTCAAGGAGTTGTTCCACAATCACGAGATCGCGGCATGGATCCACGGCCATATCCACGAAGTTTCGGATTACCGCTGTGCCGGTGCCGCCATCGTCTGCAACCCGCGAGGCTATTATCCGGACCATCTGGTGCCGAGCTTCGACATCAGCCGGATCGTCGAGATTTGACTCAGGCGCGTTGGTCGATCAAGGCCGGTTCGGCGGCGCCGGCCTGGGCGGCGGAATATTGGGCGGCCCCTGCGTCGCGGCGCGACTGTAGGGCGATGTCCATTTCCGCGTTAAGCGCCATGCGGGCGGCCATGGCGGCGACCCGGCGGTCCTGATCGGACGGGGAGGCGGGGGCGAGGGCCGCCCGGCGGATGGTTTCGGCCTTGCGAATGGTGGCTTCCGGGTCGCCGGAGATCGGGGAGGTATCGATCTGGACCTCGCCGCCGGTGGCGTACAACACCCCGTCCGGGCCGCGCACATAAGTGAAGTTTGCGCCGCCCCGGGCATAGCCCCCGGCGGCGGCCAGATGTGCCGCTTCGTGGGCGCGCACCTCCCGATCCCGTGTTTTCAGCTCGGCGATTTCACTCTGCTGCTGGTCCGACACCGCTTTCCCGCGGCCACTATCCGGCTGTTTTTCCTTGGTTTCCGCGGCACGCACGCTCTCGCTCCCTGCGCGTACTTGTGGATACGCCGCCGAGACGGACGGCGAGGTGGCGGAAACGGTCATGGAACAACTCCGGACTGCTGCAGTTGTCCGTACAAGATTCTTCTAGCGCAATCTTGCCGCTCTTGCAATGGCTTGGCCCGCAAGTCGCGCCTATTTCACAAGACTTTGATGCGGCGCAGCAGGTAGGGGAATTCCAGACCGAAGCGTATCTCCAATTCCCGCGACCGCTGCCGAAACCGGTTCCACGCCTCCGTGGTGACAGGCTCGCGCAGTCCCAGCCCGACGATGTTGCCCCGGTTCGGTACCGGCAGCAGAAAAGATCGGCGTTCGAAGTAACGTTTCATGAGTTCGGTGGAGTTGCGCAGGGCAATCCGGTGGGTGCCCCACAAGTTGATGGCGAGGACGCCGGCAGGCGCCAGCAGCTTCGTGCAGGGACCGAAAAATTCTGCCGCGATGAGGCGCGGGTCCATGCCGACATGGTCATAAGCGTCCACCAGGATGAGATCGTAGGGATCTGTGCTGGTCGGCGATTGGACGTAGCCGGTGGCATCGCCCAAGTGGATGCTTAGGCGCACGTCGTCCGGCAGGGCGAAATAGGTGCGGGCCAAATCGACCACTCGGGGCCGCAGTTCGACCGCATCGACCCGGCATTGGGGAAACTGGGAGAGCAGGAAGCGTGCTAGGGTACCGCCGCCCAATCCCAGGACCAGCGCCCGCCGCGGATCGTGATGGAATACCAAGGCGCTGAGCATGGCACGCACATAGGGCAGCTCCAAGTGGTCGGGATCGTCGAGCGCCAGGGCGCTCTGGCGCGGAGGCGTGCCAAAGTGGAGGGACCGGATGCCGTGGGTTTCGACGATCTCCAGGACACCGTATTCGTCGCGGCAATGGTGGATCAGTGTCCCGCCGTAGCGTTGCATGGGGGTTCGGGTAGGGTGAGGTGCGGAATATGGCTTAGTCCACTGCGTGATATGCCTGGATCGGTTTCGATTCGTCGTTCTAATGAGTCGTCAACGATATGATAAATAATGAAATTACGTGGTGGCACGGGGATTGTATTAGGTTAAAGTGCATAACCTCTTCGAACTTGCACTAGAGACCGGCACAAATCCCTTCTATCTTCCGCTTTTTGCACAAACCCGCCGACTACTGCACATTCACCAAATCTCAGCAAACCGTCTCTAGTGATTTTTTTCAGGTCATGCCGACAGTGCCAATCCAGCGGGATTGGCATTTTTGTCTGCGAAGCTTCCGGGTCTCGGTCATCGGTTCGGCATCATCTACCTCAAAACGAACGGCTGCGGCTCCTTCGGTAAGTCTCGGCAACTGCCAGGAAGGCCAGGAAATCGTAGAGTGCGTGCAGCACCATCGGCACCAGTAGATTACGCTCTCCGGCCACATCCAGCGCCAGCCCCAGATAGATCCCGGTGAGCCCGGCGAGCAGTGCGTAGACCCGGGTGATGGCATGGGCCATGGCGAACAGCACATTGCTGCCGATGAGGCCGGCGGCCCATCCCCAATGGAATTCCAGCAAGGGCTGGAGGATGCCGCGAAACAGCGTTTCCTCGGTAAAACCGGCGAGCAGGGCCAGATAAGCCAGTTGCGGCCTGCCGCAGGCTTCCAGCAACGGCCCCATGCGTTCCACCAGAAAGTCGTGGATTTGCCGCAGCGGGCGAAGTGGTGCCCGGTAGGTAAAGACGAACAGCAAATAGAGGGGGATCGTGCCGGCCAGCCCGAAGCCCAGTCCCACCCAGGTCAACTTCAGGTCCTGCCACGGGCTCATCCCACCTAACCAGCCGATGGCGCAGGCGATCAGTACCAGGCTTCCTTCGAACCATGTGGCGAGGCGAAAGAAGGCGGAGGGATCAATGGATTGGCCGAGGCGGGACATGGCGGCGGGTCAGGCTTCTTCGCGCTGTTCTTCGAAATAGGGCTGCGGTTCCGCCGCGCCGCGGGCCTCCCAGCGGCCGGCCGCCACAAAGGCGACCGTTGCGGCCGCCAGCGACGCCAGATAAGGCGTGGCCCAGTCCCAAACCACACTGCCCAGGATCCAGGTGCCGATGCCGGCGAACAGCGCGGAGGCGGCGGCCTTGGCTTTGCCGAGCGGGGGCAGCAGGGCGAACAGGACGACCACGAAGAGGCCGGCGCCGCCGAAGCCGGAGGCCTGTTCCGCCATGTCGTGGACGCTGTCGGCCGACAAGGCCAGCAGGTAGGCGACGACCCCGAATATCGCCACACAACTGCGGGCGACCCGTATCTTGGCGCTCTCCGGCAGACGGTCGCCCCACAGCGGCAGGACCAGGTTGTGGGAGACCAGCGCCGAAGCGGCCAGCAGGGCACTGTCGACGGTGGAGAGGATGGCCGAGATCAGGGCGCCGGCGAACAGCACGTAAAGGATGCCCGGAAGATGGTGCTGCGCCAATGCCGGCAGCAGCTGCTCGGGCTGTTCCAAGCCGGGCAGCAGCCGTGGTCCGGCCAGCCCGATGACGACCGGGATGAGGCCGACCGCCAGGTACAGGGCGCCGCCCAGCAAGCAGGCCCCGCGGGCGACCCGCGGGGAGCGGCTGGCAAGCACGCGGGCGACGACTTCCTGGGCGAACAGCGACCCCGTTACCGGAATCGCCCAGCTTTCCAGGGTATGCAACCAGTTTCCGTTAGCCGGGAACACCGCCCAGCGAGCCGGATCGACCGGTTCCAGTAAAGCCGCGAAGCCGCCATGGGCGTCGGCTACCGCGTAAAGCAGCAGCCCCAGCCCGAGGATCAGGGCGAAACCCTGGACGACATCGGTCACCACGTCGGCGAACATCCCGCCGTATACGGTATAGGCGATCACCACCAAGGCCGCGGCGGTGATGGCCAATTCCACGTCGAACTCCGAAGAGGCCGCGATGACTTGGCCGAATGCCCTGATCTGGGCGCCGGCCCAGATGATCGAGCCGGGCGCAGCCAGCAGCACGACCATTCTTTCCAGACCCTCGGAATAGCGCTGGCGGATGAGGTCGGCGAGGGTGGTCAAGCCGCGCCGCCACAGCGGAGCGGCAAACAGTGCCCCCATCAGGAACAGACAGAGGGCATAGCCGAACGGATCGGAAGAGCCCCCCGCAAGCCCTGCACTGTAGACCGAGCCGGCGGCGCCGATGCAGGTTTCGGCGCCGAACCAGGTGGCGAAGATGGTGAAGGTTCCCAGGCCGGGCCCAAGCCTGCGGCCGGCCAGCAGGTAGTCCTCTTCGGTCGCTATCCGGCGGGTGAGGGCGACACCGAGGAACAACTGCACCAGGATATAGGCGGCGATACCGGCAAGGGTCCAGTTCATGCGCGTTGGGAGGGGGTGGCGGGCTGCGGCTGGGTGCCGCCAAGGCCGGGGTCGCGAAGTACGCTCAGGTGCTCGGGTTCGGCGGTGTCTCCCAGATGGCGGGCCAGGGCGATCAGGAACACGTCCATGGCGCCGTGATAGGAGATGACAAAGCGGCTGAAAAAGCGAATCAAGGGATGGTAGATGATCGCGCTTTCCGTGATGGTCAGCATGCTGGCGCCGTCGCCGCCTTCCAATTCAAACGTCCACTGGCCGGTGAACGGGGCGCCTTCATCCGCCAGCCGGGTCACCAGACGGGAAGGGCGGATACGGAGGATTTCCACGAAACGGACCCGCACGTTGCGATGGCAGATCTCGATCCAACCCGGCTGCCCATCGATCTCGATCAACTCGATCTCCTTGATTCCGGGACGCCATTGGGTATGGGTCGTTCGGTCGGCGACCAGTTGCCACACCTGGTCGGGGCTGGCGTTGAGCCGGATTCGGCTGGCTGCACAGTGGGTTTTGGGGAGGCGCAGTCCGATCAATGTGGCGATCAGCAGCGTCAGGGCGAGCAGCGCGAACGCCAGGGCCAAACCGGTCATTCCGGCAAGGCCCCCGAAGCGCCGGCCCAATCGCGATAAGGGCGCCGGCACAGACTGGTGTTGTAATAGCGGACATCGGAGGTGACCTCCTCGCCCAGCCACGCAGGCCGCTGGAAGGTTTCGTCGGGGGCCGCCAGCTCGATCTCCGCCACGATCAGGCCGGCGTTGTCTCCTTCGAACTCGTCGATTTCCCAGGTGTGGTCGCCGATGTCCACCAGATGGCGCCACTTCTCGATGAGGGGGCGAAGCGCCAGGGTATCCAGCATGCGGTTAGCGTCCATCAGGGGGATTTCGTACTCGAACTCCTGTCGCTGGGCGCCGATGGTCACGCTCTTGATGTTGAGCCAAGCCCGCTCGGCACTGGTGCGGACCCGCACCGAACAACGGGTTTCGTTGTTCAGATAGCCCTGCCGCAAGTAGTGCGATTCGCGTATCTGCGATCGCCAGCTGGAATCCGCCGGGAGAAATTTGCGTTCGATCTCGATGCCCATGACCGGGAGCCGCAGGGAATCAGTGAGTCTGTCGTTCGGTTGAGTGGAGCCGTTTTCGCAATTGGGGTTGCAACAGTCAGTCCTTCGGTTCGGTGGACCAGTCTTCCCAACAGGGTTGCAACACATTCAGTCCTTTGCTTCGGTGGACCAGTCTTCCCAACAGGGTTGCAACACATTCAGTCCTTTGCTTCGGTGGACCAGTCTTCCCAATAGGGTGTCGGCTGGAATCGTTCATGCAGGAAATCCACGAAGGTGCGTACCTTGGCCGACAAGTGCTTGCGATGGGGGTAGACCGCATGGATGACGATCGAGGCGGGAATGTAGTCGGTCAGCACCGCCTGCAAGCGGCCCTTGCGCAGGTCCTGGCCGACCATGTAACTGGGCAGCAGCGCCAGTCCCAGGCCGCTGATGGCGGCCATCCGGAGGGCGTCGGCGACATTGGCCTGCATCGAGCCATCGACCTTGATCACGGAGGTCTTGCCGGTTTCCGGTTCGGTGAATTGCCACTGATCGCGCGGTGCCAGGCTGGAATTGACCAGGCAGTTGTGCCGCTTCAGGTCGTTGGGCGCGTTGGGGATTCCGCGTCGGGCAAAATAGCTCGGCGCGCCGCACACGACCCGATGGGAGTTCCCCAGCTTGCGCGCGATCAGGCTCGAGTCGTTGAGTTCGTCCAGCTGGATGGCCAAGTCGAAGCCTTCCTCGATCAGATCCACGTAGCCGGCTTGGAGAACCAGTTCGACGCTGACGTCAGGGTAAAGTTCGCTGTAAGCAGCAATGGCTGGAGCCAGATGGTATGCACCGAAAAAGGGCGCCGAGGTTACCTTCAGGGTGCCGCGCGGTTCGGTCTGCAAGCGGGTGACGGCCAACTCGGTCTCTTCGATATCGGCCAGAACTTGGAGGCAGCGTTCCAGGTAGACCACGCCCACTTCCGTCAGGCTCAGATTGCGGGTGGTACGGTTGAGCAACCGGATACCCAGGCTGTTTTCAAGTTGCATCACGTGCTTGGTCGCCATCGCCCGGGAGAGATTCAATTCCTTGGCCGCCGCGGCGAAGCTTCCCGCCTTGGCGACCTTGGTAAAGACGATCATGCTGGTAAGTTTGTCCATCCAAGAGGCCTCAAACTGTTTTCGACTCGGAAACAATAAATAAAAAAGTAGTGCATTGTAAGCGGATGCCCCGGCGCTTATAAGGCGTCCCGAAAAAAATTTTCGGTTTGCCAGAAGCTTGTGTTCTTGGCGCAGCGGCGTTGACGGATGTTGATCGTGGCGGAAATGAATGGGCGGGGCTCCGCTACAATCCTCGCTCTCCACCAAGAGTCAGATGTATGCAAGATTCGCAGCAGATCGCAGTTGTTTTTGTGTGTATGGGAAACATCTGTCGTTCTCCGACGGCGGAAGGGGTATTCACCAAACTGGTCTCAGATCGGGGGCTGTCCCACCGGTTCCTCGTCGATTCAGCGGGAACCCACGACTATCACATCGGCAAGCCGCCCGATCCGCGGGCACAGCAAGCGGCGGCCAGCCGCGGCATCGACCTCGGCCGGCTGCGGGCGCGGCAGGTGAAAGCGGCTGATTTCGAGCAGTTCGACTACATTCTGGCCATGGACCTCGACAACTACCAGGACCTGCGGGCGCTCTGTCCGCCGCATCGAGCCCCGCATCTCTCCCTGTTTCTCGACTACGCGCCGCACCTGGGGGTTCGCGAAGTGCCCGATCCGTATTTCGGCGGCCCACAGGGGTTCGAGCGGGTGTTGGATCTGGTGGAGGCTGCGTCGCTCGGATTGCTGGACGCCGTGTTGCGGGAATACGGCGGCCGTTAGGGGCTTGTTGGATCCTGCGGGGGTGAACCATGATGGGGCGTGAATTTCGGTGCATGGGCAACGGTGGTGCAGGGTCCTGTTGGTGATGCGCCACAGTTTGTTGATTTTTAGCGACTTCAGCTTTGGCATCTGTTTTGCTGTTTATTCCTTAACTCTGGCCCCTGCCTGAGCTCGATCACAAACGAGGAAAGCCCTATGAAAGACCCTATCAAGCGATTTGCACTGCACGGATTGGCTGCCGGACTGGCCATGGCCGGCATGGTCGGCGCGGCCAATGCGAAGGAATTGAGCGAGAGCACGGGATTGCTCGACGCGGCCGGTTTGAACATCAATGAAACCGGATTCATGAAAGACAGCGGCTTGGTATTCGGCGGCTGGATCAATTCCGGCGTGAGCACCAACTTCCATTCCTCCCGTGGCAGGTTCAATGGCCCGGTCACCTTCGGCGACCGCGACGGCGAATTCCAGATGAACCAGCTCTATCTGTACATTCAGCGGGCAGTCACCGCCGGAGACAGCTGGGATTTCGGCGGACGTTTCGATTTCATGTACGGCACCGATGCGGTCTTCACCCAGGCCTACGGCTCCCCCCGTGGGCACTGGGACCTCAACTTGATCAAGGGCGGCGAACGGTTTTACGACATGGCGTTCCCCCAGGCCTATTTCGAGGTGTTCGCACCCATCGGCCGCGGCCTGACCATGAAAGCGGGCCACTTCTATACCATCATCGGTAACGAGGTGGTAACCGCTCCCGACAATTTCTTCTATAGCCACGCCTACACCATGCAGTATGGCGAGCCCTTCACCCACACCGGCGTCTTGCTGAGCTATCCGGTGACGGACAACATCACCCTGACCGGCGGCGGCGTGACCGGCAGCGACTTCGGCGGATGGGATGGCGCTTGGGACAAGGGACTGGGCAACTGGGCCTTTCTCGGCGGGGCGACCTGGACCAGCGACGACAAGGGCAGTTCGGTGGCCCTGACGTCCACCAGCGGCGAAGTCAGCGAGCACGACCACAACAACTGGAGCATGTACAGCCTGGTGGCCAAGCATGACATCATGCCGGGTCTGCACTACACCTTCCAGCATGATCATGGCTGGGTGAGCAAGATTCTGGGCGGCCAGGACGCGGAGTGGTACGGCATCAATCAGTACCTGGCTTACGATATCCAGGACAACCTGGCGGTGGGCATCCGTGGTGAATGGTTCCGCGACGACGACGGTTTCCGGGTGGCTTCTCCGGGCCGGACGCTGACCTATTTCCCCGGCGCCAACAACTATTTCGCCGTCACCGGCGGCTTGAACTGGAAGCCCTTGAAATGGCTGGCGGTGCGTCCCAACGTCCGTTACGACTGGGCCGACAATGCGGCGGCTTTCAGCAACGACACCGGAGCGACCGGTTTTGCCGCGACCCGCAAGGACCAGTTCCTGTTTTCGACGGATGTGGTGATTTCGTTCTGATCGATCGTTTGTCGGACACAAAAAATGCGCCTCAGGGCGCATTTTTTGTGTCCGGCGAAAGCGAAACGGTGGTTACGAACTGATGGCGCCGAACCGCTCCAATTCCGAGCGTTCCCGGACGGTTTCTCCGATCAGCCGCTTGGCTTCCGGGGCGCACTTGCCGCACTGGTCGCAGGCGCCGAGGCAGCGGCGCAGATCACGCAGTGTGGAGACGTCGTGATTGAGGACGGATTTGCGGATCTGATGGTCCGTGACGCTTTTGCAGATGCAGACGTACATGGTGGCAAAACCGGGAAAAGGCGACGACTACATAGTGGCACAACTGCGAACCGTTCGCAACTGCGCGATGTCATCTCTTCCGGAAATTCTGCATCACTCCGCGCTGCCGCTTTCCATCTGCGACTGCAGGTAGTTCTGCAGCCCGACGCTGTCGATCAGCCGCAACTGCTTCTCCAGCCACCAGGTATGGTCTTCCTCGGTGTCTTCCAGCAGTTTCTGCAGCACGTTACGGGTTTCGTAATCCTGCAGCGATTCGCACAGGGCCATGACCATGCGCAAGTTGGTGATGACCCGCAGTTCGACGGCCAAATCATTGCGGAGCATTTCCGGCACCGATTGCCCGACGTTCAAGGGATCGCGTTTCGACAGATCCGGCTGGCCTTCCAGAAACAGGATGCGTTTGGCTAGACGGTCGGCATGATCGCGCTCCTCCAGCGTCTCGTGCTCGATATGATCGGCCAGCTTGTTCAGGCCCCAGTTCCGGTACATGTGGGCATGGGCGAAATACTGGTCGATCGCCGTCAGTTCTCCGGCCAATAGCATGTTGAGGCTGTCGACGACCTGGGGATGGCCTTGCATGGAGGGCTCCGGTAGGAAAGTGGGGAATATAGGCTGAGTATGGCGCAGGCCCTCGCCAATTGAAAGTCTTTCTCAAGTTTGCGGCAGGCAACGGGGTTTGGCTTCGCCGGCCGAATTACCGGGGGCGATCAGTGGCCGCCACGGGGAATTCGAGACCGGTTGCGGGCGAGCCTCGGTCTCGACATTTCTTGCCAGTCGGCAAGATGGCGTAAAATCCGCCCACCTTGACACTCGGTGGCTACGATTGATCCCTTCACGCTTGATTCTACTTGGCTGTTGTCTGGTGCTGGCCGGTTGCCAGAGTACTCCGAATTCGCCACCCGGCGACCCCGATCCGGCGGCTTGGCAGGCGTCCACGCTGTCGGAGCAGACCATTGCCCGCGCCAACGAAGCGGTAAAGGTCTACGAGCGCTGCCTGAATACCGAGGCTCTGGCTAGCGTGCGGCATCGGGGCGATCCCCGTGTCGTGGCGGACCAGGTTCTGCGCGCCTGCGAACAGCACCTGGAAGGCATTCGCACGGCTTACTCCGCCGAAGGCGTGCCCGATGCCGTCAGCGAGCGCTATATGCGCAAGACCCGGTCGCGCGGCGCCCAGTCATTGATGCGTTTCGTGCAGGCGGTGGAGGCCCAGCGCGCCGCCGAAGAGGCCGAGACGCAGGCTATGCAGAATCGGAAAAACTAGGCGCCCATCCCATCCTACCGGAGATACCGGACCATGAAAATCGATTTGAACGTCATCCCAACCACCTTCGATGCGATACACGCCGGCCTGGCGGCCACGGTCGCCGGCTTGTTCTTTCTCCAGGTGTTGTTTCTGCTGCTGGTCATGTTTTCTTTGCGCCGCCGCGTTCCGCCCGAGGCCCGGCGGGCCCAGCCGGAACCGACGGCAGCGCGCGTCGAGCCGGCGGTCCCGGCGGTGAAGACCGAAACCGTGGTAGTGAAGGAAGCGGTGCCCGATGCCGCCCTGCAATTGTTGGGGTTGCTGCAGAAGGAGGCGCGCTTCATCGATTTCATAAAGGAGAACGTCGCCGGCTATTCCGATGCGGATATCGGCGGGGTCGCCCGGGTGGTGCACAAGGGTTGCCTCAAGGTGATGCAGCAATATTTCGATCTGGAACCGGTGCGCCAGGAAACCGAAGGCCAGCGCATCACTCTGGCCAAGGGCTTCGATCCTGCGGCGGTGCGGCTGACCGGCAACATCGTCGGTGAGGCGCCATTCACCGGCACCCTGGTGCACCGGGGCTGGCGGGTCACCGGCGTGAAGCTGCCCAAGATCAATCCCGGCCATGAGTCCGCCATCGTCGCGGCGGCGGAGGTGGAGCTGTGAGTGCCCAACCCCGCTACGCGGTCGGCATCGACCTCGGCACCACCAACAGCGTCGTCTCCTACCTGGAATTGGGCCTGTGCGACGGCGAACATGCCCCGCTGCAGGTGATGCCCGTTCCCCAGCTGGTCGCCCCCGGCACGGTGGACGACAAGGCCCAGCTGCCGTCCTTTCTTTACCAAGCCCATGAAGCGGAACTGGCGCCCGGCGACCTGGCGCTGCCCTGGAACGACCGACCGGAGGCCATCACCGGTGAATTGGCCCGCGCCCTCGGCAGCAAGACGCCGATCCGCCTGGTGGCCAGTGCCAAGAGCTGGCTGTGCCACAGCGGCATCGACTGCCGTACCGCCATCCTGCCCATGCAGGCGCCGGAGGAAGTCGTGCGGGTTTCTCCCCTGCTGGCGGCGATTCATTATCTAAGGCACATGCGCGACGCCTGGAATGCCGCTCACCCGGATGAGCCCCTGAGCGAACAGGATCTGGTCATCACGGTGCCGGCGTCGTTCGACCCGGCGGCGCGGGAGCTGACCGTGGAGGCCGCCCATGCCGTGGGATTGCGCCAGGCCATCTTGCTGGAAGAGCCCCAGTCGGCGCTGTACAGCTGGATTCAAACCTCTGCCGGACAGTGGCGCAACCAGGTCAAGCCGGGCGACATCATCCTGGTGGTCGACGTGGGGGGGGGCACCACCGACCTGTCCCTGATCGCCGTGACGGAAGACCAGGGCAATCTGGTGCTCAACCGCATCGCCATCGGCGACCACATCCTGCTGGGCGGCGACAATATGGACCTGGCCCTGGCTTACGTGCTCAAGCAGAAGCTGGAAAAGGAAGGCAAGCGGCTCGAACCCTGGCAGCTGCAAGCCCTCACCCATGGTTGCCGGGATGCCAAGGAGAACCTGCTGGCGAATCCGTCACTCAGCGAAATCCCCATCGTAGTGCCGAGCCGTGGCAGTTCCCTCATCGGCGGTACCCTGCGCACCGCGCTGACCCGCGACGAAGTGGGACGTACCCTGGTGGAAGGATTCTTTCCGCGGGTCGGCGTCGACGCTAAGCCCTTGGTGCAGGCCCGCACCGGTCTGACCACCCTGGGCCTGCCCTATGCCAAGGATGCCCGCATCACCTGCCATCTGGCCGCCTTCCTCGGTCGCCAGATCAACGCCGCGGAGGAACTGGGCATAGCGGCGGCGGCCGATGCCCATTTCATCCATCCCACGGCGGTGCTGCTCAACGGCGGCGTGTTCAAATCCGAAGCCTTGTCGCAGCGGCTGCTGGAAGTGATCAACAGCTGGCTAAGCGGCGATGGTGCCCAGCCGGCCCGGCTTTTGGCCGGGGCCGATCTGGATCTGGCGGTGGCGCGCGGTGCGGCGTACTACAGCTACGTGCGACGCGGCAAGGGCGTACGCATCCGGGGCGGCACCGCCGCCGCCTATTATGTGGGCGTGGAAAGTGCCATGCCGGCGGTCCCCGGTTTTCCGCCCCCCATGGAGGCCCTCTGCATCGCGCCCTTCGGCATGGAGGAAGGTAGCAGTGCGGAACTGCCCCACGACGAATTCGGCCTGGTGGTGGGGGAGCCGGTGCGGTTCCGCTTCTTCGGTTCCAATGTGCGGCGCGACGATCTGGTGGGAACCCGGCTGGAATGGTGGCCGGACGATGAGCTGGAGGAACTGGACGAGATCGAGGTGAATCTGTCCTCGGAGCGGCGCCAGCCCGGCGAAGTCGTGCCGGTACGGCTGGCCGCCCGGGTCACCGAGGTCGGCACCCTGCAGCTGGAAGCGGTGGCAGTGGCCGGCGGCGAGCGCTGGAAGGTGGAATTCGACGTGCGGGCCGGCGATGGCGGCGGGCGCGAGCCGCTGGTGGCCGATGCCGAGGCCGTGCCGGAAAATCCGGTGGCGCACCTGGACGAGGCTGCCTTGGAGCGAGCCGTTGAGGAAGCTGCGCCGGAACCGGTCGCGCAGGAGACTGCGCCGGAGCCTGACGTTGCGGAAGAATCCGAGTCCACCTCCGATTCCGACAACCCGGAAACCCCGGAGACCTCCGGCGAGCCGGCCGTCAAGAAGTCGTTCTGGCCCTTCAAGTAACCCGCCAAGGAATTCCCGAGACCATGATCACGAAAATCGGCACGCCCCTGAGTCCCGGGGCGGTGCGCGTCCTGCTCCTGGGCAGCGGCGAACTGGGTAAGGAGCTGACCATCTCGCTGCAGCGCTACGGCGTCGAGGTGATCGCCGCCGACCGCTACGCCGGTGCGCCGGCCCATCAGGTGGCGCACCGCGCGCACGTGCTGGACATGACCGACGGTTTAGCCATCCGCCGCCTGGTGGAACAGGAACGCCCCCATCTCATCGTCCCGGAGATCGAGGCCATCGCGACCGCCACCCTGGCGGATCTGGAACAGGGCGATGTGGCGGAGATCATTCCGACCGCCCGCGCGGTGCAGCTGACCATGAACCGCGAAGGCATCCGCCGGCTGGCGGCGGAGCAGCTGGGGCTGCCCACCTCGCCCTATGCCTTTGCCGAATCCCTGGAAGAACTGCGTGCGGCGGCCGAACGCATCGGCTTCCCCTGCTTCGTCAAACCGGTCATGTCCTCCTCCGGCAAGGGCCAGTCCATGGTGAAGTCGGCGGACGAGATTCAGTCTGCCTGGGACTACGCGCAGCAGGGCGGGCGGGTTAAAGGCAGCAAGGTCATCGTCGAGGGCCGGATCGACTTCGATTTCGAGATCACCCTGCTGACGGTGCGTGCCCGCAGCAGCGACGGCCAGATTCGCACGCATTTCTGCGAACCGGTGGGCCATCGCCAGGAGAACGGCGACTATGTGGAAAGTTGGCAGCCCCAGCCCATGGCCGAGATCGCCCTGCAGGAAGCCCAGCGCATCGCCCAGGCGGTGACGGGCCAGTTGGGAGGGAGGGGCTTGTTCGGCGTCGAGTTGTTCGTCAAGGGCAACCGGGTCTGGTTCAGCGAGGTCAGCCCGCGGCCCCACGACACCGGCATGGTGACCATGATTACCCAGCGGCAGAGCGAATTCGACCTGCATGCCCGCGCCATCCTGGGCTTTCCGGTCTCCACCGACCTCGCCCGCCCTGGCGCTTCCGCGGTCATCTACGGTGGCCTGGAGGGGGAGGGGATCGGCTTCGACGGGCTGCCCCGCGCGCTGGCCATTCCCGAGACCGAGATCCGCTTGTTCGGCAAGCCCAGTTCCCAGTTGCGGCGGCGCATGGGAGTGGCACTGGCGGCGGCGGCGACGGTGGACGAGGCCAGGGAGCGGGCGCGCCAGGCTGCGGCCCTGGTGCTGCCGGTTTCTTCCTGAAGCCTTCGGATTTGCAAAACCGCCGAATCGTGCAAGACTTCGGTTTACCCGTAAATCTCCGGCAGAACCGCTGATCATGAAAAAAACATATATGTTTCTGGTGCTTGGAGCGATTTACGGACTGGGCGTGGCGGCGGCGCAGGCGGATGTCTACAAGTTCGTGGATGCCTCGGGCCATGTGCATTACACCGACAAGCCCCGCCATTCCGGCTACCGGATGATCATCCACACGCCTCCGGCGTTCCTCTATTCCTCCTCCAAGACCATGCGGCGCTTCGCCAGCGGGTACGGCGCCACCTCCGACAAGAACCGTCGGGAATATTCCCCGTTGATCGACGCGGCTGCCGATCGCTACGATCTCGACCCCGGATTGCTGCATGCGGTGATCCGCGCCGAGTCCTCCTACAACCCCGGAGCCGTCTCCAACAAGGGCGCGGCCGGCCTGATGCAGCTGATGCCGGGCACCGCCGACCGCTACGGCGTGCGCGACCGGTTCGACCCCCGCGACAACATCGACGGCGGCGCCCGCTATCTGAGCGATCTGCTCGACATGTTCTCCGACGTGCGGCTGGCGGTGGCTGCCTACAACTCGGGCGAAAACACCGTGAAGCGATTTGGCAACCAGATCCCGCCCATCCCGGAAACCCAGCAGTACGTCGACCGGGTCTTGACCTATTACCGGCGCAACTGACCGGCCCTGGGGCCATGACGCCGACGCGAAGGGGCTTTGGGGCCCCTTCATCTTTCCTGATTAGAAAGATGTTTCAGCTAGCTCGTCATGCCTGCATAGATTGCCGGCATCCAGAACACAGGGATGTGATGAATCGGCGCCATCCCTGGCCTCTGGGTCCCGGCAATCCCTGCCGGGACCACGGTCGGTTGGGTTAGCTGAAGCAGCTTTATAATCAGGTCATCTTTTCAGCGGACGGTGAGGCCGGTTGCCTTTCGAGGATTGCCGTTTTTCGTGGGAAGTCACGACGGGCGCAAAGACCGGGCGGTCGAGTATTTCCCGGTACGGCAACAACGTCAGAGCCCCGGAGCTTTTCCCGATTGGGTGTGTTGGCCGGCCGAGTGGCGAAGTCCTCCCGACATGGACGACACGTTGCCGGATCGGCGCGTTTTGACGGTGGCAATGGCCGGATGGCGTATGGCGCTTCTGTCTGAGTATGATGGCGGACGCATCCGATCAGGGTAGGAACACTATGACGGCCATATGGAAGCTCATGGTTTGTTCGCCTTAGTGTTGTTGCCTTCGGCACTTACGGTCTCAGCCAAGATACCCGCAGCAGTCAGTGTATCCACCTCGGCCAGCGCCACAGCCTCGGTCAGTTCGAGGCGGCGCAAGGCCAGTTCCGTTCTGGCACGGGTGGCGTCCAGCAGTTCCAGCAGATTACCCTTGCTGAATCGGTAAGCGTCTTCGGCCATTTCCTTCAGCAGCGGAAGACGACCGGCCACGTCCCGTTCGAACCGGCCCAGGTTCTCGCGGTTCTTCAGCAATACCGCCGAGGCCCGTTCCAGATCGGCCAGGGTCGCGGACAAGAGGGCCTGTCGTTCCATGGTGGCGGCGCGCTTCTCCGCTCGGGCCTTGGCGATGGGGCCCTGGCCAAAGTCGAAGATGGGCACCTCTACCGAAAGCCCGGCGAAAGAGGCCATGCCATAGGGGTTGTTGGTCCAGGTGTTGCCCAGACTGATCACCGGAGTTGGCCAGCGCTCCCGCTTGGCCTTTTCGATGCCGGCTTCCGCCGCATCTTCCTGGCGGCGGGCGGCCGTGACCGCGGGATTTACCGCCTCGGCCTGCTGCTTCAAGTTACTTAAATCGACGTTCACGCCGAGCGGCTGTAAGTTGCCTTCCGCTCTCGGTTTCCATCCTGAAAGGCTCAGGGTGCTGCCGATCTGGCCGGACAGATCGAGCGTTTCCGCCCGGAGTTGCTCGGTGCGGGCACGGAGATCCGCCGCTTCGACTTCCATGCGCACCACCTCGTAACGGCTGGCGGCACCCGATTCCGCACGGCCGACCACGATGTCCTTGAGCCGATCCAGCTCGCCTTCCATCCGCTCCAGCGCTTGCTGCTTTTCCTGGGCGGCCAGCAATTTCACGAACAGCTGCCATGTCTCCTTCAGAAGCCCTGCATAGCTGTTGACAACCTGCGCTTCGGCCGCCGTCACGCCCCGTTCCGCCGCTTCACGGCGGGCCGGGCGCTGGCCGGCGATGAGCACCGGAATGTCCACCTGGGTCAGTTGTTGCTGGCTGCCTTCGAATACCGTCGTGCCCACGCCGCCCAGATGATCGAAGCGGCCGTAACTGATGGACGGATTGGGCATGGCTCTCGCCGCCGCCACATCGGCCTGGGCGATGTCGATGCGGGTGCGTTCGGCTGCGAGCCGCGGGCTTTTCTCCCGGAGTATTTGCACCAGTTGCTCCAGATTCACCGATACGGGCAGGTCAGTGGTTTCCGCCCGCACAGAGGGGAATCCGATGGCGAGACATACAAGGAACCTGCAGCACCATTTGCCAAAGATCGGACGGTTCGCCGTCATAGTTCGTCCTGCTCCTCTGGAGTCAACAGCCGCTTGGGCGTTAGGTAGGTGTAGAAGACCGGCAGCAGGAACAGGGCAACCAGGAGTGTCGTCACCATGCCGCCGACGATCACCACCGCAAAAGGTTTCTGGGTTTCACTGCCGACACCGGTGGACAGCGCCATGGGCAGCAGGCCGAACAGGGCCAGCAGCGAGGCCATGAGCACGGGACGAAGGCGCTCCGCCGCGCCGGTGATCATGGCCGGGAACAGCGCGTCACCGGTGCGCCGGCGCTGTTCGGCCGCCCCGACCACCAGCAACCCCATGAGGGAGACCTGTCCGAGCAAGGCGATGAAGCCGATGGCGGCGCTCACCGACAGGGGAATGTCCGCCAGAGCCAGGGCGAACACACCGCCGGTCATGGCGAAGGGGGCCGCCAGGATGATGCTCGCGGCACTGCGGCCGGAATTGAGGGCGCCGTACAACAGCCCCAGCACGATCAGCACGGCCACCGGCACGATGATCTGCAGGCGCGCCATGGCGCGTTGCTGATTTTCGAATTCGCCGCCCCACACGAAGAAGTGGCCGTCCGGCGCTTCCACCCTGCCGGATACGACCGACATGGCGTCCTTCACCACCGACCCCATGTCCCGGCCTTCCACGTTGAATTTCAGGGCCAGGAAGCGGCTGTTGGCCTCGCGGTTGATGGATGCCCGGCCCTGGGCGATGCCCAGACTCGCCAGCTCGCGAAGCGGAATGCGCGCGCCGG